>Ga0111172_1005_pt1 | contig 94394 bp, 88 predicted proteins | sample DeeMarSWOR324_28_FD_80233 | JGI IMG/M metagenome (GOLD analysis project Ga0111172, IMG submission 80233) | Anaerolineae bacterium SM23_ 63 | reverse complement strand
GGTATCATCACCGAAACCATTTTCTCCTGGCCAGGCATTGGGTTGGCTTATCTGCAAGCCGCGGTCGTGGAGGATATCCCTGTCGTGATGGGAATACTGACCATCATCGGTATTCTGACCCTCGTCAGTCATTTAATCGCCGATATTGGTTATGCGTTTCTCGATCCACGAATTCGTTATAACTAAGTAGGTTTTTGTCATGGAATGGAGCGAATAATGACTGCAACGACGCCTCCCGATGCGACGATTACGATCCCAGAAGTCCCCTTGTGGCGTGCGCGTCTGCAAATGGGCTTGAGCTCCCTGCGATCGAGTTGGGCCATGTTTGCCGAGAACCCCATCGGGATTATCGGGTTGGCTGTAATTATCTTTTACGGGCTTTTCGCCGCAGCCCATCCAGTATTGATGAGCACTGTCTGGGATAGAAAAGTCTATGATCCGGTCAACGGGTTTGATATAGAGATTGCCTTCCACCCATCATCACCATCGCTGCGTCACCCTTTGGGTACCGATGTTCTAGGCCGTGACGTCCTCAGTCAACTCATGTTCAGCACACGTTATGAATTCGCTTTGGGGATGTTGGCGGCGCTCGCGACGTCGATCGTTGCTACTACGATTGGGGCGGTCTCTGCGTACTATGGGGGGGTAATAGACTTGCTGCTTATGCGTCTAGCGGATCTAGTATACATGATGCCATTATTGCCCATCTTGATCGTACTTGGAGCCCTGATGGACATCGGCATGATTGAACTGGCAATCGTTCTAGGACTCTTGTTCGGCTTTGGCGGGACGGCCATCGTCGTCAAATCGCAGGCTCTTTCGGTCAAGGTGAAGCCGTTCATCGAAGCAGCTCGCATCGCTGGTGGGAGCGACTTCCACATTATCTTTAAACACCTGGTCCCCAACTTGTTGCCCATCTCCTTGCTATACATGATGTTTACAGTCAACACCGCGATCGCTTATGAGGCCATTCTCTCATTCTTTGGTCTTACAACGATCACGATGAGTTGGGGCCTGATGATCAACGTCACCCAAGTTTTTGGATACCTGCTTCGGTTCGATACCTGGTGGTTGTTATTCCCTGCCAGTATTGCCATTACGACACTTTGTGCCGCGTTTTACCTTGTAGGCCGAGCGCTGGATGAGGTTGTGAATCCAAGATTACGTCGACGCTAATTTCTCAATCGAAGAATGACCTCCTAGACCATTCAATTGCTATTATTTGGCAATCAGGAGAAGGATAGTGGAAAAATCGGATAACGTTCTTGAGGTTGAAGATCTGACAATGCATTACACCACCCGCAAAGGTCCTGTGTATGCGGTGGATAATGTTAACTTCTCGCTGGACCGTGGAGGGTCGCTGGGGTTGGTGGGGGAGTCAGGTTGTGGGAAGACCTCGATTGCCATCTCGTTGCTGAAGCTGCTACCCGAGAACGCTGAGATTCTAGGCGGGGCTATCAGAATCAACGGAATTGATGTAGTACCCATCACTGAAACTGAGATGCGGAAATTCCGTTGGAAGAATATCTCTATGGTCTTCCAGGCCGCGATGAATTCTCTCAATCCCGTTTACACTGTAGAGGATCAGATCCTCGAAGCCATGCACCAGCATATACCACACGTAGCCGAGGCGGAGATGAAAAGCCGGATAGATGATCTCTTTGAGCTCGTCGGCCTCGATCCGTCTTTCAAGGATCAATATCCTCACCAATATAGTGGCGGGATGCGCCAACGTGCCGTAATCGCTATGGCCCTCTCGTGTGATCCAGATTTGATCATCGCCGATGAACCGACGACCGCCCTGGACGTGATTGTCCAAGATTCACTCTTGGAGCAAATCAAGCTGGTTCAGGAGAAGCTCGACATGGCGATGATCTATATTTCGCACGACATCGCAGTCATCGCTGAGGTAAGTGAGCGCGTAGGGGTCATGTACGCGGGCAAGATGGCTGAACTATCATCCACGGAAGCGATTTTCCATCGCCCCATCCATCCTTACACAATGGGGCTGATGTCCTCTTTTCCCAGTATTGCAGGTGAGAAAAAGGAATTGGTGATGTTGCCTGGTGAACCTCCGGACTTGCTTGCGCCACCGCCGGGCTGTCGTTTCCATCCACGTTGTCCGTACGCTACCGAAATCTGCCAGGAAGAAGAGCCCGAATTCAAAGATCACGATAGCGGGCACTTCGCTGCATGTTGGCATCCGGGAGGTGAGAGCTAATGGCTGATGACAATATCCTCGTTGGAATTAGCGAACTCTCAAAGTTGTATCCCGTTGGTTCGGGTATCTTCTCGCAATCTGATGTCTTCGTCCATGCTGTTAGCAAATTAAACCTTAACATCATGCGGGGGGAGAGTGTGGGTCTGGTGGGTGAATCGGGCTGTGGCAAAACGACAACCGGGAAATTGCTGACACGCTTAGTCGATCCCACGGAAGGCATGATCGAACTACATACTGAAGAGGGTGTCGTCGATATCGCTAGCTTGCGTGGTAAAGATCTAAAGAGATTCCGCCGGCGGGTTCAAATGATCTTCCAGGACCCCTACGAGTCGATGAACCCGAGATTATCCATTTACGATACGGTAGCTGAACCGTTGGATGTGCAAGGAATCGGAACTGTGGTAGAGCGCGAGGAGAGGGTGGCGAAGTTGTTGGAGACCGTGGATCTCGCCCCTGCGACAAGCTTTATGTTCCGCTATCCCCACGAGCTCTCTGGTGGCCAGCGTCAACGCGTGGCCATCGCGCGCGCACTGGTGGTGGAGCCGGATTTCGTAGTGGCGGATGAGCCCACTTCAATGCTCGATGTCTCGGTTCGCACCGGTGTGATGCACTTGATGCAAGACCTAGCCGAATTTCTTGAGGTAACTTACCTCTATATCACACACGACCTGGCGGTTGCTCGATACATGTGCGATAAGATCTCTGTCATGTATTTGGGAAAAATTGTCGAATCTGCAGAGACTGAAGAGGTCCTGCATAATGCGTTGCACCCTTATACCAAGGCTTTGCTCTCCGCGGTGCCCATCCCTGATCCGACCATGACGCGTGCTCCAGTTGAGATCAAAGGCGGGGTGAGCAAGCCGATTAATCCCATCCCGCGTTGCAGGTTTCACGAGCGTTGCCCGATCGCACAGAAGATTTGCGAGGATAACGATCATCCTCCGCTGGAAGACAAGGGGGCTGGACACTACGTTGCGTGTTATTTGGTATAGGACGAGCGGATCGATTGCCATCGGGGAGCAGAGATGCTCCCCGTTTTTTTTGCTTATCCTATGATCATGTCCTTGCGAGGAGCATGCCAGTGCGACGAAGTAATCTTACCGTTGAGGAGATTGCTTCGCCCCTGCAGGCCTCGCAATGACATTAATGGGAGTAGACCTTTTTATATCATGCTGAGTCCCTCGTCATGGCTCGGGCATTGTTCTGAGCTTATCAAATGGGCACTCTGAATGAAGACTATTCTCGAACGGTGTAGGGGTGCAAGGGTAGGCAAGATCACCCTGCGTCTTCGACCTTGCGCCCCTACGGCGAATGTCTCAGAAGGACATCTGCTCTTGGGTATGTCTTCCTGAGCCCCATGCCTTAGCTTGGGACAGGCTCCGCGAAGGATCTCGTTTTCCGAATTCAAATAGTGTTCTATCGCAACAACAAGTTCTACCCTCGATTTCGCTGAATTCATGGGTCCATGATCAGCGAGAAAAAAAATGGTGAAAAGATTGCCAAACGCAAAGCCTATGCTAAAATCCGAAATATGACCATACCGCGCATCCTACTGGTGGACGATCAGCGTGAAGTAAGTCGTATGCTTCGTTCAAGTCTTGAGCTTTCCGGTAAGGATTACGTCGTTGTAGATGTACCTTCGGGAGAAGAGGCTTTACTTGAACTCGGCCGTGGTCCGGTCGATTTGCTGGTCACCGACTTACGATTACCAGGCATCTCCGGTTTGGAACTTCTAGAGAAAGTCAATCAACTCAATCCCTATGCCAGAGCCATCATGATCACGGGTCATCCGACCGAAGAGGCACGGGAACAGGCCGAAAAATTTGGTGTGGTGGCATTTCTACAAAAACCGATCGGAACCAATATTTTTCTCGAAGCTGTTGAATACGCCCTCAAGCTCAGAGGGCTGCCAGGCTCACCTGTTCATGTGCATGAGGAGGCGCGGGAGAAGATTTCGGATCGTCTAAAGACCGTTCGCATTGAATTGGGAGCCGAGGCAGCATTATTGATCGACGATCATCGCGAGGTCATCGTTCAAGCAGGGGAACTTTCTGAGTTAAACTTGGATGAGTCTCTGCCATCGCTCATGACAGCGTTCAGCGCAGGATTGAAAGTCAGCAATTTAGTAGGAGCCCTGCTCCCTGGAAATCTGCAGTACTTTGACGGCGACACGCACGCCCTCTATATGACCAACGTTGGAGCTTATTACGCTCTATTGATCGTCTTCCGTGGGAAACAGGAATCCGGGCAGATGGGAGCGGTGGTTCACTATGGACGACGAGCTGCTGAGGATTTAATGGACGTACTCTCAAGCTTGGGTGAGCTTGAAAATATTGACGAGGCCATGAGAGTCGAACCGCCGGAAGTGGAGTGGGTTGAGCAGATGAGTGAACCTGATTCGCAGCAGAAAAACGAAGAGCAAGAATCTGATCTCATGCCAAGCGGGGACGAGGCTGAGGTCGACGCGGAATTCGAATTGGAGAAACTTGACGTTGCAGACCAGGAAGTTGAACGCGAGGACGCTGAAAAGTATTGGGAACAAGCGATATCAACATCTCCAAAGTTAGATAGTGACGAGGGGGAAACCCTTTCTTACGAACAAGCCCGCGACAAGGGTCTGCTCGATGACCAATCAGAAGAGAAGCCCTCGGAGATCGAAGGGGCATAGGGGTCCTTGGATCGAATGTATGTCAACGAATTTGAGGTCTGGGCAGGTAGTTGAGAGCATGTGATACAATTCGGCGTACCCACCCCGAGTGCGATTCATTGGGGCGTGGTGTAACGGCAGCACACCGGACTTTGGATCCGTTGATCCAGGTTCGAATCCTGGCGCCCCAGCCTGAAATCTTTTATGAATATACTGAATAAGCTTCACGGGAGAAAGGGAATAGGAAATATAAGGTTTGGGCTTCCGCCCACGCTCTGTAAATATCCCTTTTCAACTTTGGTCATCGCTATTCTAAATTAGACTCTTTTATGTGAAATAAATCCCTGTGCAAGACGAAGACCCTCCGTTAGTGACTCTCCAGCAGATATTGATGTCTCTCCCTTGGGCATCTCAAGAGGGCAGTCTTCGCGTTGTGTTTCCTAGCTCATTATCGGAATTGTTTTACAGCAAGAGATTAATTCCACTACTACTTAAGTGGGGATGAGAGATTTTAATGTTCTTCGGTTGATTACTTCCTGATAATAGAAGGAATGTTGGTGACGATGGAGGTTAGGAATTCACGTTGAGGTGTTGTGGAAACGCCGAGGAGTAAACCATGAAGACTGAGGCCGTAATTCTGGCAGCTGGGTTAGGAACACGTATGAAATCCGATATCCCAAAGGTGCTTCATCCGCTCGGTGGTCGCCCAATGATTGCTTGGACAATCACAGCCAGCAGAGAGGCAACAGGTCGGGATCCGTGGGTTGTGATTGGACCCGATGCGGATGAGGTTCAACTCGCTGCAGGTGAAGGAATCAAGTTCGTTGAGCAGAAGGAACGGTTGGGAACAGGGCACGCGCTAATGCAATCCGCTGACCAACTCCGAGACCGATGCGATCAAGTATTGGTCGTGCACGCAGATTTACCGCTTTTACGGGCCGAATCAATGCGGCGATTAATGGAAATCCAAGAGCGTAATCCTGGTCCTCTGACCCTTCTTGTAGCTCATTCTGGGGTCTCGCGTGGATTTGGTCGAATATTGCGGGATGAAGATGGTCGCGTGGTTGGGATTATCGAAGAGGCGCATGCTTCACCTGAACAACTTGAATTACAAGAGTTGAATGTAGGGGGTTATTGTTATCAGGCCGATTGGCTTTGGGATCATCTCTCCGAATTACCACTTTCACCAAAAGGGGAGTATTACCTAACGGACTTGGTTGCGATGGCGGTCAATGAGGGTGGAGAAGTGGCTGTCGCTACCGTCGAAGATCTGGACGAGGTGATCGGAATTAATACGCGTGAACACTTGGCGCAGGCAGAGTTCGCGCTCAGAGGTAGGATCAATCGGCATTGGATGCTCGCTGGTGTGAGCATCCTCGATCCTTCATCGACCTACATTGGACCGGACGTTCAACTTGGCAGGGATACGGTCTTGTTACCTAATACTCATCTGTGGGGACGTACGGTCATCGGAACGGCATGTCACTTGGGACCGAACACGATCGTACGTGAATCTGTGATCGGCGATCGCTGTAAGGTAGAGGCCTCAGTCATGGAAGGAGCGACATTGGAGTCCGATGTAGATGTTGGTCCCTTTGCGCACTTAAGGAAGGGGGCGCATTTAGGGCAGGGTACACACATGGGGAACTTCGGTGAAGTGAAGAATAGCACTCTTGGCGCCGGAGTGAGAATGGGGCACTTCGCTTATATCGGCGATGCTACGATCGGTGAGGGGGTGAATATTGGAGCGGGCACCGTAACCTGTAACTACGATGGTGAGCGTAAACATCGGACAGAGATCGATGCAGGCGCTTTCATTGGCAGCGATACGATGCTCGTTGCACCAGTGCGAGTTGGTCGTGAGGCACGAACCGGTGCTGGTGCTGTAGTTAATCGGGATGTGCCTGAGAGAGGTGTCGCAGTAGGAGTCCCGGCTCGCGTTATACGAAAGGTGAAGTAAAGTGATCAATTTGTTGGTCGGAACGATCTTCTTAATCGGCGTTTTGTTCCTTGATATGTTGTTCACCCTGGCCCGATGTGCATTTGTGAACAGTCATCCGGCAAGGTTGAAGGGATTAGAAGAAGAAGGAACACCACGCGTCAGCCGGACCATACTTGTGGCTTCGGAGGCCAGGCGACTGATTCTATCGCTACGGGCGGCTCAAAGCCTCAGCCGCTTGATCGTGATTGGTTTAGCCATTTTTACATATACATCACCTTTCTCAGCCAGTGACGGTGGCTACTTGCTTCTTATCGCTGGATTACTATTGGGCACAGGCTTATCACTTGGCTTGTTTGAATTCTTGGCTGAACAGATTGCATTAAGAAGTCCTGAGCCTTGGGCAATCAGGATGACACCGCTGGTGGTTGTCCTTGTGAGTCTGCTTTCACCCATCGTGTGGTTTATGTTGCGGATTGCAGGGTTGATCACCGGCGTGACAGGGGAGCAAGCACATCCGATGGTGACTGAGGAAGAGATCATGACTCTCGTTGACGCTGGTGAGGAAGAGGGGGTCATTGAAGAAGAAGAGAAAGCGATGATCTATTCGATCTTCCAACTCGCAGAAACGCTTGCACGTGAGGTGATGGTTCCCAGGATTGATATCCTTGCTTTCGAAGATACTGACTCTCTGATTCAGGCTACAGAGATCCTTTTGCAGACCGGTTTCTCTCGCGCGCCAGTCTTTGCGGGCTCCATCGATAACATCGTCGGATTGCTCTATGTCAAGGATCTGTTGTCTGCATGGTGTGAAGGTAAACAGAACCGAACGGTTGCCAGCTTATTACGCAAGGCTTACTTTGTCCCTGAAGCAAAGAAGGTCGATGACCTGCTTGCAGAGATGCAGACCATGCGCATTCATATGGCCATCGTTGTTGATGAGTATGGTGGCACAGCTGGATTGGTGACGATTGAAGACCTGGTTGAAGAGATCGTGGGAGAGATTCGTGATGAGTATGATTTCGCTGAGGAGTTACCTTTCCAAGTGTTAAGGGAAGGCGAGTTCTTGTTCAGTGGGCGAATTGATCTCGATGATGTAAACCAAATCACAGAAGCGGCGCTTCCAAAAGAAACAAGTGAAACATTGGGTGGATTTATCTATAGCCAACTAGGTAAAGTGCCCTCACCTGGTGAGGTTGTGCAGGCAGGTGGCTTGTACCTCGTGGTCGAAGAAGTTAGTGGTCGCAGAATACGTAAAGTACGCGCCCACCGAATCGAAGGCCAACCGAAGGAGATGGAGGAAGAAGGGGATAACGAATGAAAGGTCTTGAATGTGCTTGTTCCTTCCACGGACGAGTTGCGAAGTGTCCTGCAGTTGTAAGATAGATCTCCCCTTTTGTACATTCCGTGCAGTCCATCGATTCCTCTCACATAGTGCCTGAGACTAACCATGCTTGTTCAAAGCCCTGTCCTGAGCTTGTCGAAGGATGGCCAAAAGAAGCCTGGTTAAAGTAGAGGCAATTCATGAATGGCCCCTACGGCTTTAACAAGCATGGACGCTCAGAATGGCAGCGATACTCAAACGTCGTAAGGGCGCAATTAATTGCGCCCCTACATCACATGGCTCAGAATGCCGTTTGTCCTATCAGGGACTTACACCCTTTACCGTTTTATCTCTTCCCAACTTCAGCGCTGGTATAATCCCGTCATGCTCTCCCGTGAAAGGGTTTACCGTACCGAAGCGGTCGTGCTTCGAAGGCAGGATCTAGGTGAAGCGGATCGCTTGCTTACCGTTTACTCATTGGATCGTGGCAAGCTGCGATTGGTTGCCAAGGGAGCACGTCGTCCAAGTTCGCGTAAAGCAGGTCACTTAGAACCCTTCACACGAGTGAAGCTGCTCTTGGCACGCGGCCGCGAATTGGATATCATCACCCAAGCTGAGGCGATTGAGACCTATCCTGGGATTCAGGGGGATTTGATCCGTTTTGGGCAGGCGTCTTATGCGGTTGAATTGTTGGACCGCTTTACCGTTGAACGGGAGGAGAATCAGACGCTCTATCGCTTATTAATAAACACGCTAGAGCGCCTTATCTCTGGGGAAGATCCATCGGCTACCATGCTTTTCTATGAGTTACGTTTACTTGATCAAGTGGGTTATCGTCCGGAATTGTTTCGTTGCGTAGGTTGTGGAGAGGAGATTCGTCCACGGGACCAATTCTTTTCCGCAGCGGATGGCGGGATACTCTGCCCTGTTTGTGGTCCCGTGCATGGAGACGCCCGTCCTATCTCGCTTACTGAGCTAAAGGTTCTACGTCACTTTGTGCGCAGCCCGTTTCAAGTCGCGACATCAACGCAAATCCGTCCCAAGATTTACAAAGGAGTAGATCGACTGATAGAGGATTACGTAAGTTACTTGCTGGAGAGGAAATTACATGCCCCGGATTTTATTCGGCGAGTACTTCGAATGAAACAAGAAGGAGTCGAACCAAATAAGGTGTAATTTTGAGGTATTGATCGTGTCCGAAAAGCAACCTCCTACCATGCAATCATTAATCCTTAACTTGCAGCAGTATTGGGCTGATCAAGGGTGTATTCTTTGGCAGCCTTATCACACAGAGGTCGGGGCAGGCACCTTTAATCCGGCTACTTTTCTGCGTGTCCTCGGTCCTGAACCTTGGTGGGTGGCTTATGTCGAGCCCTCGATCCGACCCACGGATGGTCGCTATGGCGAAAATCCTAATCGATGGCAGCACTACTACCAATTCCAGGTGATCTTGAAACCCGATCCTGGTGATCCACAAGAGCGTTTCTTACGCTCATTGGTCGCTTTGGGGATCGATCCAGCGAAGCACGATTTCCGTTTCGTTGAGGACAACTGGGTAGCTCCCACGCTCGGTGCCTGGGGATTGGGTTGGGAAGTTTGGTTGGACGGACAGGAGATCACCCAGTTCACCTATTTTCAGCAAGCTGGGGGTCAAGCGCTTAATCCGGTATCCGTTGAGATCACCTATGGTCTGGAGCGCATTCTGCTCGCTTTACAGAATGTGGACAGTTTTGTCAACATCCGATGGAATGAACACCTCTCCTATGGGGATATTTACCTCAGAGCTGAGCAGGAACATAGCCAGTACAATTTCGAAATTGCGGATGTCGAACGTTTAAGAACAATGTATGACGAGTTCGAAGCCGAGGCTGAAAGTTGTCTAAAGGCGAACTTAGTGTTACCGGCGCATGATTACGTCCTCAAATGTTCTCATACTTTCAATCTTCTGGATGCCAGGGGAGCAGTTGGTGTCACTGAGAGGGCGACTCTCTTTGGTCGTATGAGAGACCTGGCGCAGCGTGTGGCTGAAGCGTACTTAGCCCATCGTGAAGAGCTCGGTTATCCATGGAGAGGTCGGTGGCAAGTTCCTAAGCCCGAACTGAAACGTAAAGATGATGATGTGCTGCCGCCTGACAGACCCGCGCCGTTTCTTCTCGAGATAGGGACTGAAGAACTTCCAGTGGATGAGCTTAACGGGGCACTGGAACAACTCAGCCGGTCAGTAGCCGAGATGCTAAACGAGAGCCACCTTGAGCACGGTCAAATCCAGATCATGGGCACCCCGAGACGGATCGTGGTGTATGTTGAAGATTTGGCTCCCTCACAGGCTGAACAAATTCTCATCGTGAAAGGTCCTCCTGCTGATAGGGCTTTCGATGAGGGGGGAAGTCCTACCGCAGCCGCAGAAGGCTTCGCTCGGAGTCAAGGGGTTTCCGTGCTGGATTTGGAAGTCCGTGAGCAAGATGGCGGACGGTATGTGTTTGCAGAAATTCGTCAACCAGGTTCATCGGCTCATGAGGTGTTGAGGGAGAAATTACTAAATTTGATCGCTGATCTTCGTTTTGAGAACCCTATGCGTTGGAATCAAACTGGAGTTGCTTTCTCGCGTCCGATTCGATGGCTTGTATCTTTGCATGAGAAGTATGTTGTACCCTTTGAGTACGCTGGTCTATATGCGGATCGTCGGACATACCTGCTCCGCTTTGTCGAACCAGAATCGGTTAAGATCGGCAGCCCGGGTGAATATCTTTCAACACTCGAGGAACAGGGGATTTTGTTGGATTTTGAGGTACGCAAGGCAACAATCGAAGGTCAAATTACACAATTAGCCGAGGAGATCGATGGCGAATTGGTTGATGATGCAACACTTCTCTCCGAGGTGACCAACTTGGTTGAAAAGCCGACAGCATTTCGTGGGAGTTTCGATAAAGCCTACCTCAAATTACCACGGCAGGTTTTGATCTCGGTGATGAAGAAACATCAGCGTTGCTTCCCCGTCGAACGGAAGGGTATGTTACTGCCGTACTTTATCACAGTACGTAATGGTGGAAGGGAGCATCTGGAGGTAGTCACCAGAGGCAATGAGCATGTCATTGAGGCTCGCTTTGCCGATGCGGCTTATTTCATTGAAAGGGATATTCAGCAGCCATTGAACGCATACCTGCCGCGGCTGGCGACGATGGTCTTTCAAACTGAGCTAGGTTCCATGTTGGATAAGGTCAACCGTATTGAACGTTTGACCGCAATTCTAGCGCAGGACATGAGCTTGAACTCAGAGGAAGAACAAATCGCCCTGCGCGCAGCACACCTGTCCAAAGCCGATCTTGCAACCCAGATGGTGGTTGAAATGACTTCCCTACAAGGAGAGATGGGGCGTGAGTACGCGCGGCGTCAGGGAGAACCGTCCGAAGTCGCTGAAGCGATTTTCGAACATCATCTACCTCGCTTCGCAGGGGATCGATTACCACAATCTCGACCAGGATGGATTGTAGGGTTGGCAGATCGTTTGGACACTCTGATGGGCTTATTTGCCGCAGGTTTGCAGCCAACGGGTGCTCGAGACCCATATGCGATGCGTCGTACTGCAATTGGATTGGTGCAAATACTCATAAACCATGGCATTCGATTTGATCTGCGGGTAGCCTTGAGGCAGGCTTTTGAGGGCTTACCGATTGAACCACAAAAAAAGGAGCAAGAAGCTTGCTTGGATTTCATCATCACCCGCCAGCAGACGTATATGTTGAATGAAGGCTATCCCTATGATGTTGTCGAGGCTGTTTTAGCAGAGCAGGGTCATGATCCAGCGGGTGCCGCGCAAGCAGTGAGAGAATTCGAGCTGTGGAGGAAGCGAAAGAATTGGTTGCAGATTCTACAAGCTTATGCCCGCTGTGCTCGAATCACACGCGACATTGAAACAATCTATGAGCTTAACCCCCAGGGATTCGTGGAGCAGGAAACACGTGCTTTGTATGCCGCCCTTGAACAGGCAGAAGATCGTTCGCTTACCCCTGGCTCAGTTGATGATTTCCTTGGAGCTTTCGAGCCTATGATTCCCACGATCGACACCTTTTTCGACGAGGTTCTCGTGATGACCGAGGATAATAAGCTGCGCACAAACCGGCTTGCACTGCTCCAGCGAATCGTCGCCCTGGCAGATGGTGTTGCTGATATGTCGAAATTGGAGGGTTTCTAAATCTACCAACGAGTGTTAATCACGTAGAAGATAATCATCCAAACCCGAAATCAAAGCGCTTCAATATAGTCGGTAAACATGGCTCATCACGATCTGCATAAGCACCTTTCATGTGCGAGGATTTAGAGGTGAATCCCTGGTTTACTACTTTATAGATTTTGGGCTTGTTATAACTTCGACAAATATATTTAGCACACGGCAGAGCAGATATCAGAGTGATGGTTATTGGATCGTGGCAGATTTGTAGACCAGCTGACTTCTTTGAATAATGGCGTGCTTAGGCGTGATTCTTGCACATACACAATGCGTATCTCATCTCATTCTCCTCCTGATGATGCCAGGAGAGTTGTTAGGAGATGAGCCGGAGGCTATAATCTGCCCCTCATGTAGAGGATTTAGCTAGCTCAGACAGCGGTTAAATGGCGAGGTATCCGGACGTAGAATGATTCAGCACTAGTAAGATTAGCACCTGTCCTTAGGCCATTCAACTTTCTACTTTCAGTAAATGACGGTCATGAGGGAAGTTGGAGAAGGGCAATTCGATTGATGAGCGTGATAGACGAAGTCAAGGATCGAATTGATATCGTCGAGGTCATTGGCGAGTCTGTTAAATTACGAAAATCTGGCAAGAACTTCTCAGGATTCTGTCCATTCCATCCGAACACTCGCACGCCGGCCTTTGCCGTTTTCCCTGATAGCGGCACGTGGCGCTGTTTTGGCGCATGCAATGAGGGGGGAGATGTATTTAGTTTTTTGATGAAGAAGGAGGGTTGGGATTTCTCGGAAACCTTACGCTACTTGGCGAAGCGGGTAGGCGTAGAACTCAAACCACGAGGCCCGGAAGATAGTGCCGAAGAAGAAGCTCACCGTCGTTTGCGAGAATTGATGGAAGAAGCGGTGACTTTCTATCGGCATAATCTTCTCCAAACATCAGAAGGTTCAGCCGTGCTTGAGTATCTTCACACTCGCCAATTGAGCGATGATGCCCTCGAGACCTTCGAGATCGGCTATGCCCCAAAGGCTTGGGACACTACACTCAGCTACCTCTTGGATAAAGGTTACAGCGAAGCGGAATTGGTTGACTCAGGGATGGTTACCGAACGTGAAGGGGGAGGTTATTACGATCGATTTCGTCACCGGATCATGATCCCCATCAGAGATGCAAGAGGTCGGATGGTCGGATTTGGTGGGAGGGTGGTTGATCCCAAGGACGTACCAAAGTTCATTAATTCCCCACAGACCCCACTTTTTGATAAGGGTCGGATACTTTACGGGCTGGATAAAGCACGCAAGGCGATCAGGACGGCCGATCAAGCAGTGATTGTTGAAGGATATATGGACGTGATCGCCTTGAACCAAGCGGGTTTCGCGAATGTGGTCTCGCCTATGGGAACGGCGCTATCTGAGAATCAACTGCGTTTACTGAAACGGTACAGTCGACGTATCGTTCTAGCTCTAGACGCGGATCTTGCTGGTAGTCAAGCAACCTTGCGCGGGTTAACCATCGCTCGTGAGACTCTAGATCGACAACCCGATCCGGTCTTCGACGCACGTGGTTTGGTACGTCATGAAGGACGGATTGATGCCGACATTCGTGTTATTACACTTCCTGAGGGGGTTGACCCCGATGAGGTCGTTTCTGAAGATCCATCTGCGTGGCCGGCGATGCTCGGTGAAGCTAAGACTGTGGTGGATTATGTCCTTGAGGTCTTGACCACTGATCGAGATCTTGAAGATCCCAAGGTCAAGGCGGAAATCGTCCAGCAAGTCCTCCCTTTGATCGAGGATGTAGCAGACCCAATCGAGCGGGAAGCATATCGGCAGAACCTTGCCAGGAGATTGAGGTTGGATGAACGGGCGTTGATGCCCTTACGCCCAAAACCTTCAAGGCGTAGGACTCGCAAAGCTCCTTCAGCGGAGGTATCCTTAGAAGGCTTGGTGAGCACTCGGGTTGAAGCACCCATCGAACGCTTTTGCCTAGGTGTGTTGCTAAGTGATCCTGAGTTACTCTATCGCATCGATCGGCAATTGCAGGCTCTTGATCTTGGGAGAGTATCACCTCAGGATTTTACAGGAACGGATCATAGAGTTCTTTTTCAAGCGGTTCGTGAGGCCTTGGCTCAGGATGAAGAGGAACCGATACAGCACTGGAGGAATCAGTTAGAGCCTTCCCTCACCGCGTTGGCAGATTCGTTCCTTGTAGAGATGGCTGAGTTGGATTTTAGACTACCGAGAGTGCTCGAGGGAATAATGGCTAATTTCTTGCGCCTGCGGAAGCGCAGATTAGAATTAGCTCTAAACCATCTCAGGTTCCAACTTCAAGCAGTCCAGGAAATCGAGATCACCGATGAAGAACTGCATGAAGACCTTTGGCACCATACCCGCGAAGTACAACGTATTGCATCTCAGAAGGAACGATTGGATCGAGCCCTATCTGGGCCGACCCGTTTATAACAAAGAGTTTGATCATCCAGGGATGGTGAGCATCGATGAGTAAGCGCAAGTCAGCGTCAGACGATGAATTTCAGGAACATGAACTTGAGACTCATGATTCGGTTCTTATTGACCCAGACGATGCAGTTGATGTCGTCGACGGCAAATCTCTAGAGGTTGAACCAGATTTTGAGGAACTCACTGCGCAAGTTGAGGGGCTTGTGGAGGAGGGCCCTGAAACCAGTGAGCTTTCTCTTACGCTCGAACTAAGTGATGACCCTGTACGACTCTATCTAAAAGAGATCGGTCGCGTCGAGTTGCTAAGCCCAGATCAAGAGCTCTGGCTGTCGGTTCGCATGGAAGCCGCGCACCGTTTGGAGTTGCTCACGTCGGGCCGAGCTTCTCGTCGCAGGATTGCGGACACCGTCGTTGCAGTTCAACAGGCCTTGTTCGATGACCTGAGGACCGCGTGGAAGCGGGTGATCGAAGACGCACGACGTCTGAAGCAATCAGAGCCTGACCTGCAGCTCATCATTGAAGAAGCTCGCTATCTTCGACAAACATGGACAAACGAAACGGTCTCTTACTTACGTGCATGGCTCGATAATGAGCTGTGGGGGTCTGATCCGACTTGGGAGCACGTCGCCCGTAACGCACTGGAGGTTTTCCTGGCGCTATACCTCTTCCCTACAGAAGTCCAAACTCGGCTCACTGAGCGTTTGGCGGAGGGTAAGCGTTTCCCCAACATTCGCACATTTAAACGTTGGTTGCCAGATTCGGAAGAGCTAAGAGCACAAGCGCGAACGATCATGATTCGGGCCGAAGAGGCACAAGCTGCCTTAATCCGAGCGAATCTTCGCTTAGTGGTCAGTGTGGCCAAGCGTTACATGGGACGGGGGATCGCCTTCTTGGATTTAATTCAGGAAGGGAACATAGGATTGCTACGCGCAGTGGAGAAGTTTGATCCCGCAAAGGGGTATAAGTTTAGCACCTATGCTACCTGGTGGATCCGTCAGGCGATCAGTCGCGCGATCGCTGACCAAGCCCGGACCATTCGCATCCCAGTGCATATGTTTGAGACCATCAACCGCTTGATGCGCATTCAACGTCGTCTGGTGCAAGAATTTGGTCGGGAGCCGACCTCCGAGGAGTTGGCTTTGGAGATGGAATTACTCGAGCCTGAGGAGGTCTTGGCCATTCGTTCCAGAGATGAGGGTGAACCCATAGATCCAGCTCTTGAGCGCAAGTGGCGCAGAGCTGCTGCCCGAGTTCGACGAATTATCCGTATTGCACAGGAGCCGATGTCCTTAGAAACCCCGGTTGGGGCTGAAGAGTCGAGTCAACTGGGTGATTTCATCGAAGATGAAACCATGCCCGAACCCGTTGATGCAGCCGCGCGGGAATTGCTTAAAGAACAAGTCCAGAACGCGCTATCCGTACTCACGGAGCGAGAGCGGCAGGTACTTGAGATGCGATTTGGGCTGCGGGATGGGAAGGACTACACTTTAGAAGAGGTCGGCAGACATTTCAAGGTCACCCGCGAGCGTATCCGTCAGATCGAAGCCAAGGCGCTGCGGAAGTTGCGCCACCCCACGCGCAGTCGTCATCTGCGTGATTATCTCTCCTAAGACCGCTTATCCCCAGAGCTAACCCTGTTCTTTCGAGATTTTTTGGATTCTCCTACAGCTCTGTCAATGAATATTAGATGTATTCTGGAGGTATAAGCACCCTGAGCCAGTCGAAGGGTGCGTACCACAGTTATGCGTCATCCTTCGACAGGCTCAGGATGACTTTCATTTATGGAATCCTACGTTCCCATAGTGATAGAGCATGTTAAATCAAGTGGGTAATTGAAATATGTCCACATTTACTCTAATTACAGTGGCATAGGATACAATACCGGATCCAACGCATTTCTCTCTTAATTATCCGGCAGTTTAGGCTACCATACCTGACTGTCGGTGGCCACTTAACTTTGAGCGGGATCTTCGGCATAGCGAGCGAAGAATCCCGACGATGATTTAAGATTTGTTACACCGCGGGGATTTATCGCGCCTATCAGCGTGTGGAATGACACTTTCGAGAAGTCATTCGGAGAATCTTCAGGATTACCGGCGCGGATTGGAATGTTTGATGTCGAAGGGCGATCGACAGGTTGCCCCTACATTTTTCTAGGTTCCCGCGAGCTTCAAGCTCGCGGGAAGATAAAGACCCGAAGATGCGTTTCTGTCTTGTTCTCTCCCAATGGCATTAAGTTTATGACATATGACCGTTTGGAATAGGAGGGGAGTAATTATCGTGACACGTATGTTTGAGGTAGGCTATCGCTAGTGATAAAATGGACAAAGTTTTGCACGATCAAACTTGAAGAGAATCGGTAGGTCCACGGACCACCTTATGAGGTTGGAATGCCTAGTGACTACCTCCCCATTGCCGTTTTGATCGTCCTGGCTACTGCCGTGGCTTTTATAGCTGTGTTGCTCGGCCACCTCTTTGGTCCTCGTCGTCCCACAGCTCGAAAATCTGACACCTACGAATCAGGCATGCGACCGATCGGTCCTGGCACTCGGCGCATGTCGGTTCACTTCTATTTGGTGGCGGTCCTCTTCATTCTCTTTGACATCGAGATCATCTTCCTGCTCCCATGGGCGGTGGTATTGCGTGAGATCAAAATCCTTGGCCTGATTGAGATGGTGATCTTTGTCTTGGTTTTATTGGTAGGTTTTATATACGCGTGGAAGAAGGGAGCATTGGAATGGGAGTAGAAAGTAAACTCGGTAATTTCGGCGTGGTGACGACCACACTTGAACAGGTTGTGAATTGGAGTCGGACAAGAGCGATGTGGCCGATGTTGTTCGGTCTCGCGTGCTGTGCTATTGAGATGATGGCAGCCCAGGCATCGGATTATGACATGAGTCGTTTTGGGATGGAGTTGATGCGCGCCAGCCCCCGACAGAGCGATTTGATGATCGTCGCCGGGCGAGTATCACGCAAGATGGCACCGGTCCTACGGCGACTCTATGATCAAATGCCGGATCCAAAGTGGGTTCTCGCTATGGGGGATTGTTGCTCTTGTGGCGGTATCTTCAACAACTACGCCATTGTGCCCGGAGTGGACGAGATCGTCCCGGTTGACGTTTATGTCGCTGGTTGCCCGCCTCGCCCTGAGGGATTAATCCATGGTGTTTTGACGCTTTACGAGAAGGTAACGAGCGAGAAGATCGATCATTGGTCCTAATTGAATAAGCGCAAGACCGGCCGATGCCTCACAAGGTGCCGGTTAGCTTGATGTGCCTGGGGAAAAGAGGCTGATGAGTCACATCGAGAAAGCCATCGTAGGATTAAGAAGTAAGCTCGGAGAACAGGTGCTTTCCGTCAGTGTTTTCCGCGCTCAGACAACGGTTGTACTAGCACGGGAAGCCATCGAAGAAGCCTGCGGCTACCTGAAATCGAACCATGAATTCGACTTGTTGGCCGATCTCACGGCTGTGGATTACTGGCCGGAAGAACCACGCTTCGCTGTTATTTATCAACTGTATAGCCTGAAGCATAAGGTATTCATGGGTTTACGTGTACCCATTCATAGCACTACGCTTGAATTACCGACAGTTGAAACGATCTTCCCGAATGCCAATTGGCATGAGCGTGAGGTCTACGACATGTTCGGCATCAACTTCTCTGGTCACTCCGATTTAAGACGAATACTTATGCCTTACGACTGGGAAGGCCACCCATTGCGTAAGGATTATCCTCTAGGTTATGAGGAGATCCAGTTCAGTTTCAACTTTGACGAGATCGATCGACGTAAACCATACGCGAAAGAGTAATGGTTAACGGATCGAATGAGGTTCGTTTCGAATGCGGCAAAAGGATATCAGGCTTGACGAACTAAAGCATCTGGTCTCCGATCGGGCGATCGAAGGCGAGACCGTCCTGCTCAACATGGGTCCTCAGCATCCGAGCACCCACGGTGTGCTTCGTTTGTTACTGGAGCTGGACGGGGAGCGGGTCGTCAATTGTGTGCCCGACATTGGTTTCCTTCATACTGGGATCGAGAAGAATATGGAAGCCAAAGCCTACGAGAAGGCCTTGGTGATGACTGATCGTATGGATTATCTCAACAACATAGGCAACAACCTTTGTTACTGCCTCGCGGTTGAAAAACTGGTTGATCTGGATGTCCCGGAAAGAGCTCAGGTGATACGGGTGCTCCTGACGGAGTTGCAGCGTATCGCCTCACATCTCGTTTTTCTCGCCACGCACGCACTCGATACCGGGGCGATGTCGGTTTTCCTATACTGCTTCCGCGAACGAGAGATCATCCTCGATATTTTTGAGATGTGCTCTGGTGGACGGATGATGACCGCATTCTTCCGTCCCGGAGGACTTTGGCGCGATGTTCCCGATGGGTTTGAGGATGCCGTGCGTGATTTCGTGCGCATCTTTCCCCAACGGATCAAACAGTACGAAGCGCTGCTATCAAAGAATCCGATTTATCTCGATCGAACGAAAGGCATTGGCGGGATCTCGGCAGAGGATGCCCTCCGTTGGGGACTAACTGGTCCCAATTTACGTGCAGCCGGTGTGAAGTTCGATCTACGTAAGGCCAATCCCTATAGTGGTTACGAGAAGTATGATTTTGAGATTCCTGTCGGATCTACTGGGGATGTGTACGATCGCTATCAGGTTCGTGTGCAGGAGTTTCGTCAGTCCTTACGGATCGTTCAGCAAGCACTTGATAACATCCCTGGTGGACCGGTGCGAAGCGACAATCGAAAATTTGTGCCCCCTCCACGCTCAGAACTTGGCACAAGCATGGAAGCGCTGATCCATCATTTCAAACTTTGGACGGAGGGGTTCCCAGCGCCAAAGGGATCAGTTTTTGTGGCAGTTGAATCACCGCGGGGAGAGTTGGGATGCTATCTTGAGGGTGACGGTGGGCCAAAACCATATAGGGTCCATTTCCGCACCCCTAGCTTTGCGACTGTCCAGGCGATCCCGGTCATGGCGCGGGGGTACCTGGTAGCTGATTTGGTCGCCATTATCAGTAGTCTTGATGCGGTCTTGGGTGACGTAGATCGTTAGCCAAATTCTTGATTGGATGAAGAAGGACAAGACTTAGGAGCCTTACCAGTGCTCGCCGAAAAATGTTCATCAGAGATCAAATCTATCCTAGCAAAATATCCTGCGGACAGGAAGCGATCCGCGGTGCTGCCGTTGATGTATCTGGCACAACGCGAATATGGAACGGTCACGACTGGATCGATGGTTGAGATCGCAAATCTACTCGATATAGATGTGACCCAAGTTGCCTCGCTGATAGGCTTTTACACGTTGTTACATGATAAACCTGGTGGTAAGTATCGAATCCAGATCTGTACCGATCTTCCGTGCGCCTTGCGCGGTGCGGAGGAATTTGCCCATGAGTTGTGCGATCGATTAGGCATCCGCCTGGGCGAGACGACACCCGATGGGATGATCAGTGTGGAAGAGGTCATGTGTCTTGCAGCCTGCAATGGCGCGCCCATGTTCCAGGTGCAGGCTCCGGACGGGGTCCATTACCACGAACTTCAAACAGTAGATTCAGCTCTTGCTGTGATCGATGAGCTTCGTAAGAGGGACGACGATGGCTGATCATATCCTGCTCCGCCATCGAGACGTTCCTGATATCGATGAATTGGATGTTTATCTTGAACATGGAGGGTTTGAGGCCTTCAAACAGGTTGTCACCAGCAAGACCCCCCAGGAAGTCATTGATGTCGTCCGAGCCTCCGGATTACGCGGTCGTGGTGGAGCTGGTTTCCCGGCCGGTGTGAAATGGGGTTTCCTGACCCCTGATGTCTTCCCACGCTATGTTGTCGCGAACGCCGATGAGTCTGAGCCAGGCACGTTCAAGGACCGTGAAATCCTCGAGCGTAATCCTTATCAATTCCTCGAAGGTGTAGCTATTTGTGCCTTTGCCGCACAGGCGAACACCGCGTATGTTTATTGTCGTGGCGAGTTTTGGGACCTGGCTCACGAACTAGAAAACAAAATCGATGCGTTGCATAAATCTAAGTTGCTCGGCAAGGGGCTCTTTGGAACTGATTACGCACTGGAGATCCATGTTTATCTCGGCGCCGGTGCTTACATCTGCGGTGAGGAGACCGCTCTTCTTGAATCGATAGAAGGAAGTCTTGGACAACCGCGCTTAAGGCCACCATTTCCTGCTGCAGAAGGACTCTACGCCAAACCGACGGTTGTCAATAATGTCGAGACGCTCACAAACCTACCTCCTATTATCACCCGAGGTGCGGATTGGTATCGAAGTATTGGGACCGAAAGGAGCCCCGGTCCGAAAGTGTTTTGTCTCTCTGGTCATGTTGAGCGACCTGGGAATTATGAATTACCACTAGGCACTCCTTTCCGTGACTTGATCTTCAAACATGGAGGAGGTATTCCGGGAGGTCGGTCGATCAAGGCCATCCTTCCCGCTGGTGCTTCAGCACCTCTCTTGCCGGCGACCGACGAGGTGCTCGATACAGCGATGGATTATGAATCTGTTCCCCAAGTCGGTTCGCAGCTGGGTTCAGCATCGATCATCGTGATCGATGAGACGGTCAATATCGCTTGGTTGGTTCATAAAACGACTCGCTTCTTCGAACATGAATCCTGTGGCAAGTGTACGCCCTGTCGTGAGGGTACTTATTGGATGCACCATCTTCTCATGAGGATCGAGCGGGGAGAGGCCGATCTCAAGGATATCGACCTCTTAGACGCTGTGGCACGGGGGATACAGGGCAAGTGCCTGTGTGCATTGGGCGAGTTCGCAATTATGCCGGTGATCTCTGGGATCCAACACTTCCGGGCTGACTTTGAGGCTCGCATCAGGAACGGAAGATGACCAAAGCGTTGGTAACTTTGACCATCGATGGAAATGAAGTCTCGGTGCCTGAAGGCACGTTAATTGTGGATGCTGCGAAGAAGGTGGGGATCGATATCCCGGTTTTCTGTTATCATCCGAAGCTCGAGTCGGTGGGTATGTGTCGTATGTGCTTGGTGGAAATCGGTCGCCCGGCACGTGATCGTTCCACAGGCGAACCGATCTTGGACGAGAACGGTCAGCAAGTGATCAACTTCGGCCCTAATCTGGAGACCTCTTGCACGACGCCTGTCGGTGAGGGTTGGGTCATTCGGGTGAATAGCGAGAAAGCACTTAAGGGTCGCAAGCAAATTGTAGAATACCTATTGACCTCACACCCGCTCGATTGTCCAATCTGCGACAAGGGTGGGGAGTGCCCGTTGCAGAACCAGACCATGGAGCATGGACCAGGGACAAGTCGATTCTTGCTTGATGAGAAGATCCATCTCGAAAAACATGTTCCGCTGGGTGAGTTGATCTTCCTCGATCGCGAGCGTTGCATCCAATGTGCTCGATGTGTCCGTTTCCAGAAAGAGGTGGTCGGTGATCCGGTCCTCGGATTCACAAATCGTGGACGACGGTTGGAGATCATAACCTCTTCCGTTCCTGGTTTCGATTCCTATTTCTCGGGGAATACAACCGATATTTGCCCTGTTGGTGCGTTGACGACCGCTGACTTTCGTTTTGGCGCACGTCCATGGGAACTCAACAGATCTGCTTCGATCTGCCCTCACTGCCCGGTGGGTTGTAATCTTACACTCAATACGCGTCGCGAAGCGCGGGCAGCGGGGCGGGAAGTGATCAAACGTGTGATGCCGCGTCAGAATGAGGTTGTAAACGAGATTTGGATTTGTGATAAAGGACGCTTCGCTCACCATTTCGCCTCCAGCGAGGAACGTCTAACAAAGCCGATGGTGCGGGTGAACGATGAGCTCGTCGAGGTCGGTTGGGATGAGGCCTTAGAACGAGCGGCGGAGGGATTGAAGGACGCTCTCAATCTGTCGAAGGGTGGATTGGTTGGAATCGCCGGGGGACGTGCCTCCAATGAAGACCTCTTCTTGTTCCAGCGATTGATAACGGAATTGGACGGACAAACGGTTCTTGACGAAGACCTGGCTGGTGGTGATCTGATCGGTGAATACGGTGTTGGTCGTGATACCGATTTGGGCGAATTGGGCTCGGGGGATGTGGTTCTGGTGATCGCTTCCGATCTTCATGAGGAAGCGCCTATCTGGTGGTTGCGCCTCAAACAGGCGACCGAAAGAGGGGTGCAATGTATTGTCGCCAATGCCCGACCCACCCGTTTGGAACAATATGCGTCTCATATCATTCGCTATCCATATAAGCGTGCCGCTCATATCGCGCTAGGCTTTCTTCAAGCCGTGACTAAAGGGGATGATCTGACCCCGTTCAAGGGCGATAGGAACCTTCAGAAAGCGGCCAGATTATTCGAGAAGGCGGAGAACGCGATCATCTTTTACGGTGGGGAGGGATTGGACTACAAAGGTTCGGAAGCTTTGGCCCAAGCATGCGCAAGACTGTTAGCTGTCACTGGCCACGTTGGGCGTGCGAACAATGGATTGATCGCAGTCTGGTCACGAGCGAATACCCAGGGCGCTTGGGACATAGGTTTACGACCCAATCCAACCGGCCACATACAAACTTTCGAACAGGCTTCGGTTGCCTATGTGATGAGCTCAGATCCAGTGGCTGATGATCCATCGCTGGAAGGAATTCTCGGAGAAGATATTTTCCTCATCGTTCAAGACCTTTTCATGACACCAACCGTGAAATTGGCGGACGTCGTTTTTCCGGCTCGATCATTCATCGAGCGTGAGGGGACTTACACCTCAGGTGAGCGAAGGGTTCAACGCTTCTACCCTGCGGTCCTACCGCTCGGTGAGACGAAGTCCGATTGGCGTATCGTGATGTCGTTAGCGAACGCGATGGGAATAGAAATGGATTACCCCTCGGCAGCTGCTGTTATGCTGGAAATCGCTGAGAATGTTGCTGGATACGAAGGCTTGTCCTACCAGGCACTGTCGAGGGTTGAATCTCAATGGCCCCATGTCGGAGGACGAAATTTGGCCTTCGGTGGGACCGCTTTCGAGAACACACAAGGTCTTGGGATCCAAATTGGGCCGACGATGATGCCTGATGAGCCAATAGAGACCGCATTGACGATCCCTGCTGAGGAACCGGAGGAGGAAGGCCTATTATTGATCCCGATCACACGTCTCTATGATCAGAGTATCACGGTACATTCTTCAAAGATTCTCCATCCGCGTCTTGACGTGTTGCATTTGGAGCTCAACCCCAAAGATGCCAATCTCTTGGGTGTAGGTGATGGTGCTGAAGTTAAATTTCGGTTAAATGGAAGAAGCGTGCAACTACCGATACGACTGCTGGAATCCGTGCCAGAGGGCGTAGCACTGGTGCCCCGCAACCTTGGGGTTCAAGTCGTTAAACCGACTCCCATCCTAATTGTGCCAGTGGAATAGTGGAAAATCAGATGGATTTACGCTTGCTCATAGAATGGTCGATCAAATCGATTGTGATCATACTGATCATTCTGGGTGGGTTCGCGTATCTCACGCTTTATGAGAGACGAGCGAATGCGCGTATCCAGACGAGGATTGGACCTAATCGAGCCGGACCGTGGGGATTGCTTCAACCCATAGCTGATGCCATCAAGCTCATCTTCAAGGAAGAGCTAATCCCTGAGAAATCCGATAAAGTTCTCTTTGTCTTAGCGCCGGTGATAACCGTCGTGCCAGCCTTGATCCTGCTGGCCGTGATTCCCATGGGCCCTGATATTCTGGGGATTAATATCGGACTTGCCGATGGGATCAATGTGGGTGTGCTCTACATTATGGCCGTAGCATCCATCGCTGTGTATGGCATTGTGATCGCTGGTTGGGCGTCGAACAACAAGTATGCGTTGCTGGGTGGGTTGCGTGCTACGGCGCAGATGGTCAGCTATGAGCTCTCACTCGCTTTAGCGTTCGTAGGTCCCATTTTGCTCGCAAACACGCTGAACATCCGGGAAATCGTCGTAGCTCAGAAGGGACTTTGGTTTGTTATCCTGCAACCACTTGGCTTCCTCATCTATTTTATAGCTGGGGTGGCTGAGGTCAACCGGGCTCCATTTGATATGCCGGAGGCGGAGCAGGAACTCATCGCCGGCTACCATGTTGAATACTCCGGATTGAAATTCGCCTTATTCTTCATGGCCGAGTACGGCAAGATGATCGTGATCAGCTTTATCGGTGCCACACTCTTCCTGGGCGGGTACTGGGGGCCTTTCGTGGATCAAGCGCCTCTATTAGGACCGATCTATCTCTTTGCTAAAGTCATCGTTCTGCTTTTTGTATTGATCTGGATCCGGGCGACTTTCCCCCGTATTCGATATGACCGTCTGATGGCTTTCGGTTGGAAAATTATGCTTCCTGCGGCTTTATTCAATGTAGTGATTACTGCTGCAATCGTGTTGTTGGTGGGAGGCTGAGGAATGAGGAAGAACCCGTTAGAATTTTTGCGGGGGCTGTGGACGACCTTTCGGAGCATGTTTGAGAGGCCGGTGACCTACCAATACCCGGAAATCAAACGTCCGGTGAGAGAACGTTTCCGAGGGCGACATGAGTTGAAGCGCTACGATAACGGATTGGAGAAATGTATCGGATGTGCGCTCTGCGCCGCAGCCTGTCCTGCCGATGCGATCTTTGTGGAGGCGGCCGAGAACAACGACGAAGCGCGCTACTCTCCCGGAGAGCGCTACGCGAGCACGTATGAGATCAACTTGCTCCGCTGTATCTTCTGTGGCTATTGCGAAGATGCGTGCCCGACGGAAGCCATTGTTCTTGAGCACAATTATGAGGTCTCGTTCACTGAACGCAGACAAGCCATTTATACAAAGGAAAGGCTTCTCGTCCCCGTACCGGAAAACGGTCGTCAAACACCGATGAAGGTTTCGCCTGGATCCTTTGACCGGGCGATCCCTGAGATGGAAGATCCGAAATGATAAACGGCACCAAGGCACTTAGGCACCTTGGCACTAGGGTCTTCGATTTATTTGGAACGTTCCACACCTCCAAGGTGCCCCAGCGCCTAAGTGCCGTGGAACCCTTAAAAGAGAACCAAAGATGACCATTGATCTCATCCTTTTCTTCGGTATCGCCACCATCGCGGTGATCTCAGCGATAAGCATGTTGGTGAGTCGTAACGCGGTTTATTCGGCCCTCTTCCTGGTTCTGAACTTTGTCGCCATCGCATCACTGTATTTGTTGCTCAACGCAGCGTTTATCGCCATGGTTCAGGTCACGGTGTACGCAGGGGCCATCATGGTCCTCTTTCTCTTCGTGATCATGCTGCTGGGGGCCGAAAAGGTCGAGACCAGCCCAAGCCTTCCGTGGCAGATGCCAGTGGCGATACTCTTGGGTTTGGTGCTTATAGCAGAATTTGCCTACGTGCTTTTTGGTCGTGTGGCGCAAGTCGGCGGCGAGTTGGTAGGAGTCGGGGAGGGGTTTGGCAGCCCAGCTTCAGTGGGGCGAACATTGTTTGATCAGTATCTCGTTCCTTTCGAGGTGACGTCAATCCTGTTGCTGGTTGCCATGGTAGGTGCAATTGTGCTGACAAGGGATGACCGAAAGGAGAGCCGATGAACGTACCGATGGATTACGTATTGGCTCTCTCAGGCATCCTCTTTGTGCTCGGAGTATTAGGTGTTTTGGTTCGACGCAACGCGATCGTCATTTTCATGTCCATCGAGTTGATGTTGAACTCGGCCAATCTGGCTCTCATAGCATTTGCGCGTGCCATGGCGCCAGGGATCGAAGCGCAACGTGGGCATGTGCTGGTCTTTTTCGTCATCGCCGTAGCAGCAGCCGAGGTTGCGGTTGGTTTGGCCCTAATCGTAGCGATCTTCAAAACCAAACAAAGTATCGATGTCGATCAGGTAAGTAGCCTTCAAGGCTGATCTCGGTAGCGGAGGGTATGGATGTCCTTTAGCGAAGTCTTGCAGGGTGGAAACTTATTCGCCTATGCACCTCTGATCATTGCTTTCCCCCTTCTTGGCTTACTGGTCAATATGATCTTTGGACGCCGCTTAGGAGAACGGGCTGTCGGCATCATCGCCAGCGGCGCTGTCGGATTGTCCTTTGTCGTGGCGATCCTGCAATTCCTCGCCCTAAGCTCACACCCTGAAGGCACAAGCGTCCTGATTGCGGATTGGATTACCATCGGGCAGCTAGCCGTTCCTTGGTCGTTACAGGTCGACACGCTGTCAGTGACCATGATGTTGATGGTCACCGGTGTCAGCACCTTGATCCACATCTATGCGATCGGCTATATGCATGAGGATGTTCGCTTCCAAGGTGAGCCCGGTCGCTTTACACGCTTCTTTGTCTACTTTAATCTATTCGTCGCCACGATGATGGTGTTGGTGACAGCAGACAATTTCCTGATGATGTTCGTTGGTTGGGAGGGTGTTGGCCTCTGTTCTTACCTGTTGATTGGTTTTTGGTACGAGAAAGGCGAAGCCGGGATCGGTAATGCTGTTGCCGGAAAGAAGGCATTTATAACCAACCGTATCGGCGACTTCGGCTTTTTAATCGCCATGTTCTTGGTTTTTGGAGCCGTAGGAAGTTTACAATTTACCGACGTTTTCCATTGGGCTCACGAGCATGGGCTTGAAAACGTTGGTGTGATCACGGCCATCACCCTCTTCCTGCTACTCGGAGCGACGGGCAAATCCGCTCAGATTCCACTCTTCGTTTGGTTGCCGGACGCGATGGCAGGCCCAACCCCGGTCTCAGCCCTTATTCATGCCGCCACCATGGTCACAGCTGGCATTTACATGGTTGCGCGCAATCAGGCGCTGTATGAAGTGGCAGGACTTTCATCGAACTTGGTAGCCTTGATTGGCGCCGCCACGGCTTTGTTCGCGGCGACGATCGCCGTCGCGCAATTTGACATCAAGCGCGTCTTGGCCTACTCAACGATCAGTCAACTGGGTTTCATGCTCGCTGCGGTTGGCATTGGTGCGCAAGTGGCGGGCATGTTCCATCTCGTTACCCACGCTTTCTTCAAAGCTCTCCTGTTCCTCTCCGCGGGGTCGGTTATTCAAGGAATCGAACACGGTCATCATCACCTAAAGCATGCTCGGGGGAACCCAGATGGGGAAGAAGCGTTCGATCCAAATGATATGCGAAACATGGGCGGACTGCGCTCAAAAATGAAGATCACCTTCTGGGTGTATCTGATCGGGGCGCTCGCGCTCTCTGGCATCTTCCCACTGGCGGGTTTTTGGTCCAAGGATGAGATCCTAACTGATGCCAGTCATGAAAGCACTGTGGTATTTCTGCTTCTCACTTTAGCGGCCTTCTTCACTGCCTTCTATATGGGCCGCCAGATTCTGATGGTCTTTTTCGGCCAACCACGTAGCGAAGCAGTCAAACACGCACCTGAGAACCCACCTGTAATGACCGTGCCGCTGATCTTGCTGGCAGTAGGCGCCATTCTTGGGGGTGTCCTCAATATACCTGGGATGCATACATTAACCGATTGGTTAGAGCACACGCTCCATGTGCATGTTTCTGAGTTCAACATCACGGTGGCGGCTTTATCGACCGCGTTGGCACTGCTGGCGATTGGTATCGCTTGGTGGGTGTATGGCCGTGAACCTATGGGCAAGGGTAAGCCCGATCCGCTGCGCCGGGTATTGGGGCCGGTTTTCGTTGGGATGGAGAACAAATGGTGGGTTGACGAATTGTATCAGTTTCTGATCGTGAGACCTTATATCTACCTTGCGGACATTCTCGCTGATGTTGTCGATGGACGATTCTGGCACGACTGGTTCCACGATACAGTTCTGGCCCGGTCATTTCGAGAGGGAACACGTTGGTTGAATGAGGCATTCGATATGCGGGTCATTGACGGTATCGCCAATGGCCTTGGAAATCTAACCCAAGCAGTCTCTGATCGGATGCGATTTCTGCAAACGGGTTATGTGCGAAATTACGCGCTCTCATTTTTTGTCGGGGTGCTATTGGTTTTGAGCTATTTTATATTCGGATAAGCCTAGTTGAGGAATGGCTATGATCTCATTGACATCGATTTTGACTTGGGTGGCATTCTTCCCGCTTCTTGGTGTTGTGGTAATTCTCTTCATTCCCAGAGATCGCCATAACGCCATTCGTTGGACCGCACTTCTCGCTTCAACGGTTACCTTTGTGATCTCCCTGGTGATGTTGTCACAATTCGACGCAACGGATCCAGACGTACAGATGGCCATACGCCACCCTTGGTTTCAATTGGCAGGCGTTGAAATAGCGTACTCCCTCGGTGTGGACGGTTTGAGTATCCTGCTCGTCTTACTCACAACCTTGCTCACTCCGATATCGATCCTCTCGACATGGACGGCGATCGAAGAGCGAGTGAAGGAATTCATGGCTTTCTTCCTCCTGCTCGAAGTCGGCATGGTTGGCGTCTTTGTCTCGCTTGATCTGTTTCTCTTCTACATCTTCTGGGAATTCACACTTGTGCCTATGTACTTTCTCATCGGCATCTGGGGTGGTCCTCGCAAGATCTATGCTGCGATAAAATTTTTCCTCTACACCATGGCCGGATCGATACTCATGCTCCTCGCCATCCTGTGGCTCGGCTTACGATTTGAGACCTTCTCTGTGCCGGATCTCATTGCTCAAGGTAATATCCCTCCCGACATCCAGACATGGTTATTCTTGGCTTTCGCAGCGGCGTTTGCGATCAAAGTTCCTATGTGGCCACTCCATTCCTGGCTTCCGGATGCCCATGTTGAAGCGCCCACAGCTGGTTCTGTGATCCTTGCTGGTGTTTTATTGAAAATGGGGACCTATGGCTTCCTGCGTTTCAATATCCCTATGTTTCCTGAGGCAGCCGCTCGCTATGCGCCATGGATGGCTGTTTTGGCCGTGATCGGGATCCTTTACGGTGCAGCTGTATCCTACGCCCAGCGGGATGTAAAGAAGCTTGTCGCCTACTCATCGGTCAGCCACCTCGGATTTGTGGTGCTGGGCTTGTTCGCTTTGAACTCACAGGGTATCCAAGGCGGGATTTTACAGATGGTGAACCATGGTCTGAGCACGGGCGCTTTATTTATCATCGTTGGCATGATCTACGAGCGTCGGCATACGCGCGAAATGGACGATTTTGGAGGATTATGGCGGGTAATGCCCGTATATGCTGCGTTGACCTTGATTGTCACCTTGTCGTCGATGGGTTTGCCTGGGCTGAACGGTTTTGTCGGTGAGTTCACCATTTTGCTCGGCTCTTTCGGGTCCGTGGCCATCGGGTCGAGTTGGTTTGCTGGACTTGCGGCGATAGGAGTGATCCTGGCAGCTATTTATTTGTTGTATATGTTCCAGAAGCTCTTCCTTGGTCCATTAGACAAGGAGGAGAATAAAATACTCAAGGATTTGACCTGGCGAGAAATTGTCACCTTGGCGCCGTTGATCGTATTGATCTTCTGGATCGGACTTTATCCGAAGCCATTCTTCGATCTGATAGCGCCGGCGGTGGACCAGCTCGTGTCCACTCTGCAAGCGGTAGTGATGGTGGTTCATTAAGCCATGGATATACGTGATTTGGTTTCCATACTCCCATTGCTCATCCTCGCGGTTTGGGCTTGTGTCTTGTTGTTGATCGATCTCTTTGTGCCTCGAGAACGAAAAAGTATCACTGCAATACTGGCAGCAGTGGGTATTTCGGTGGCGCTTGTATTCAATTTGTTGCAATTAGGCGAAGTCCAGCAGGCCTTCAACGGTATGATCGTACTTGACGGTTTTGCACAGCTTCTCATCACGCTTTTCTTGGCCATTGGTTTGATCGCCGTTGCCCAGGCTTATGATTACATAAAACGTCGGAAGATCGAGCGTGGAGAATATTACACACTTTTGCTCTTCACATTAAGTGGGATGCTGCTCATGGCAACCGCAGGTGATCTCGTTATTGTCTTCCTGGCACTTGAGCTGCTCTCGATCCCGCTCTATGTTTTGGCTGGCTTTGCACGTCCTCAATTGGAATCTGAAGAAGCGGCGATCAAGTACTTTCTGTTAGGTGCCTTCGCTTCCGGCTTTGTGGTCTACGGTATTGCGCTTGTCTATGGCGCGACAGGGACAACTTCCTTAGACGGTATCATGGCTTCATTTTCCTCGATTGAAGAAGCCCCCATGTTACTCTTGATTGGGGCTGGGATGATCCTCGTCGGATTAGGATTCAAAGTAGCCGTGGTTCCATTTCACATGTGGACCCCGGATGTTTATCATGGTGCACCCTCGTCGGTGACAGCGTTTATGTCGATAGGGGCGAAGGCAGGGGGATTCGCTGCCCTACTACGCGTATTCCTGGCCGCATTTCCTGAGCTTTCAAGCGCTTGGGCTCCGATAGCGATGTGGATCGCCGCGCTCACAATGGCCTGGGGGAACATCGCTGCTATCGCTCAAAAGAACATCAAACGCATGCTCGCATACTCAAGTATCGCTCATGCTGGGTATATTATGATAGCTCTTCCAGCAGCAGCTGATCCTGCTATGGCACCCGAAGCTCTACGGGCAGCCCTTTTCTACCTCTTGGGGTACGCCATTGCAAATCTTGGTGCTTGGGGTGTGGTCATGGCGATGGAAAAAGCTGAAGGAACCGGTTTGGCCATCGAAGATTATGCAGGTTTAAGCACCCGACGACCAAGTTTTGCACTTGCGATGGCTCTCTTCATGCTTTCATTAACTGGTATGCCGCCAACAGTTGGCTTCATTGGAAAATTTTACATCTTCAGAGCGGCTATCGACGCTAATCTCATCTGGCTGGCGCTGATAGGTGTGATAACATCTCTGATCTCTGCATATTATTACTTGCGTATAATCGTGGTTATGTATATGCGAGTGGGGGAGCCAGAGACTCGCTCGGAGAGCTGGCTGAATGCCACCGTATGGATGACCGGAATTGGAACGATCCTCTTTGGCATCGTGCCAGGCCCCTTGCTGGCGTTGGCGAGCCATTCATGGTTATCCTCTTTGGTGCCGTAGAAGAATTGATTATGTGAACCCAGTCGCAGGTGATATCCTGCGACATCTATTTAAAAATTAATAACAGTATTCAATAATGAGTCCTACATAGACAACAAGAAGGAGTCTGCACGATCTCGGCTTTCGTTAAAGACCTATCCTATGTACACTTTCCGCCCTAAGTGATACGATATTCACCTCATGCGTAAAATAATTTACGTCCTCCTTATACTACTTACGATCTATTATGTGTCCACGCACTACGAAGAACTGAAACAGGTTCTCGAGGTGTTCGGGGAAGGTGATGGGCGTTGGTTATGGGCCGCTGTTGGTATACAGATCCTCTGGATGGTAAACATCGCCGCAGCTTTCCAGGCTTGTTACGCTGTCATGGGTGTGAAGGTACGTCTGGTTCGGCTGGTGATCCTGACCTCGGCGGCGATCTTCGTTAACGTAGTCGTCCCCACCTATGGAGTAGGAACGGTAGCGGTTTTGGTTACAGATGGCTACCGACGTGGTAGACCGGCCGGGAAGGTCTGGACCGCTGTTTTTTTATACACATTATTTGACTACCTCGGCTTTATGGTTGTTTTATTGCCAGCGATGATCATTCTTGATCAGCTCGGTGCGATGAATATTGTCTTCATCACCGCGGGGATCTTCGCAGCAGCGGTGGCGGTGGTCCTGGTTGCTATGGCATTACTAGGGATTTGGTCTGAGATGAAGTTGGTGGGAACGGTTTCTACAGTGGTACCACTGGTGAACAAATCCCTACGCCCTTTTCTTCGACGTGAGCTCATTGATCCTCAGCGAGCGAAAACTTTTGTGCGTGAAATCTCTGAAGGATTGATGCTGATTCGACGCTCGCCAAAATATCTTCTCGGACCTGCTGCCTTAGCGTTGAGTCGAAAATTACTGATGATTATGATCCTTTATATGGTCTCACGAGCTTTTCATCATCCACTTTCTCTTGGGGTGCTCATAGCTACTTTCGGCATTAGTTATTTATTCTCCGTCGCCTCTCTTACACCTTCTGGCGTTGGTATTGTAGAGGGTGCGATGGTGATCACTTTGGTGGCCCTGGACATTCCCCTGCCTACCGCAGTGGCCATCGCGCTCGCGTACCGCGGGATTACCCTATGGCTCAGATTGGCGTATGGGGGTCTCGCTCTACTGTGGTTTGGCTACACCCCCAGCCAACCCATCCGAGCAGATGCAGTCATAGGTAATCCATCCATGGAAAGCAATCCTCATAATTTCCAGGATACCGACAACGCGTAGTCACCACTCACAAGTAAATTCCCCTCCCGGAATAGAATTACAAGGAATACACCGCGAATCTCAACAAATTCTTACCGTAATACTTGATAAATTTATGGTCGACCATGAATTGGGGCAGAACGGCTATGGTGGATTTATTTGAGCCTTTGCCCACTCAGCACAGGTAACGTATCTGGTCCCCGTCTGTGCTAATTCTCTTAGGAGAGTATGGACGATTTTGATGGCGTCCTCACCTGTGTTCCTGCCCGTTAGGTCAGCAGGCGATGTTGGTCGACCAGTCATAAAGTCCCAAAAACCTCTGAGGAGGTTCTGCTTCATCCTGATCTGATGGACCGTATTTCCTCTCCAAGAAAATTCTCCGGAGGGTGAACCCATCCTTTCAAATTCCCAGAGGTGGAAGTAAAAGTGATTGACCGTATCGGGCAGGTAATTTACGAATCTCGTCGTGCCTAGAAGACGTAAGGCGGAGAGAGATAGGGGTAGCTTTAACGCGGTAAAAGTCTGTATGGGGATCTCGAGGATTCCATCGACTTTCATCCTTGTGAATGGAAAGACAAGTCTCTGTGCGACGAAGAGACTATCGACTTGGCTGGAATCGTAAATGAACCCATTTTCACTCAAGATTTGTCCTAAGTATGGAGGAACAACCAAGTGGGGGCAACGGAACCCTAGGCACTCGACGCCGATCCTTTCGAATGCTTCTTGAGTCATTCGGATCTCTTGTCTTAGCTCGTGCGGTTTAAGTCGTTTTAAATTGCGGTGGTAATATCCATGAGCGGCGACCTCATGATCTTCAGCGATCCATTTGATGATATCCTGGTGTTCTAGTACCGATTCGCCACAGATAAAGAAGGTCCCCCGAACGCCGTATTCAGAAAACAAATCCATTATTATTTCGGTAAGGGTTCGAACCTTCTCCGAATTAAACTGGTGGATTCGATCGACATCGACAGTTATGCAGGATTGGTTACTCATAATTTTCGGATAAAGTCCGCAGTTACTTTAAATACGGCTTCACGATCAACATCTAACACTACGACATGGCCTGAATTTTCTGCATAATATAGCTCTTTGACTTCTGAGCTTACGGCCTCGAGGATCTTTTCCGCGCCTTGAGGATCGACCCGGTTATCATATTTCGCCTGGACGACCAAGATAGGCGCGGTGATTTTTGAAAGGTTTTCCCGCACATAACGCGCGAGTATGATGCCATGGTAGGTAATATGGGAGGGCAGTTTTTTGAATCTTGGAAGATCTTTGGCTAATGTCCAATCTCTTACCATCTGATAATCGAATCGGGGCAGGTATTTAAACCTCCGGCTGAGCCATTGAAAAACTTTCTCATGATTCATGTACCGGAAAATCGAGAATCCTGGGATGATGGGTGGACATATGGTGATTACCCCATCCGGTTTCTGGGTGATAGCTAAGTAGCATGCCAGCGATCCACCATTGCTGATCCCACCTACATAGATTTTTTGGAACTTCGAGAGTTTAGCATAAGCGTTCTCGGCGTCTTCTTTCCAAACTTCGATGTTAGATTTCTCGAGGTCTTTCAAATCGCGGCTTTCGTGAAAAGAGAGTGTTGGTGCGTAGACAGTCAAGCCCTCTTGGTGCAGGTGCTCAGCTAAGCCACGAACCTCAAAGGAGGTTCCAGCCAATCCGTGGATAAGAAGTACGGCTTTATCGCTTTCACCCTCTAACCAGATCGAACGGGTATCAATTTCCATGATTGACTCCTGCGGATGATCTATGGACACTCGACAAATCTATCAAAGCAAAACGCCGGTCCTGGTTCTGGATGATGGACGCAACGAGATGATGGGCTCCTTGAACCGGCGTTTCTTTGTCATACGTTTATGGCACCGCGATTGACCCCAACACGACTATAAAGCGAGAACATATCGCTGTCAATTTCATCTGATTAATCTCAGGCTGGTGCTCTCACTCTGTAGCAAAACTGTATCATCTGAGGAGGAGCGAACTCCTACAAGATTTGCATGTCGAACTACCATTACATCATTAGTAGGAGCAGAAATCAATTGTTTCCCTTCATATTCTCCGTCAAGTTAAACGTGCTGGGTTTCTGTCATGAACGGATCAATGATGGAACTTTGGAGATGATTCCCGCTCGTGAGATACGTAACCTTGATGTATATTTTAGGAAGCAGCTTGATCCAATAGGAGACAGAGGATGGCGGCAACGCGGGCACATCTTTGGATCACTGGTCGCGTCCAAGGAGTGAACTTCAGGTATTACACACGGGCAGAAGCACTGCGTTTGAACATCACAGGCTGGGTCCGTAATCTTTGGGATGGAAGAGTGGAAGCGGTGTTTGAGGGTGAGGAGGAGTCAATTCGAAAAATGGTGGAGTGGTGTCATGTGGGGCCTCCTGCGGCTCAGGTTATCGATGTGGAGGTTGCATGGGAAGCGCCATCAGGTAACTTTTCTGATTTCGATATTCGCATCACCGCGAGAGGAGCCTGGGAATAATGGCCAAGCCGAGGATCGATGCCTATCGCTTCGGTAGGATTGAGATCAATGGCCACGTTTATCATCAGGATGTGATTATCTTACCTGATCGTGTTTTACCCAATTGGTGGCGTGTTGAGGGCCACACCCTAAACTATGAGGACCTCCAACAGGCTTTAGGCTGTAATCCCAGCGTTCTCATCGTCGGTCTGGGATCCTACAGTCGTATGCATGTACCAGAAGCCACGCGGGCAGAGATCGAAGAGGTTGGAATTGAACTGATCGCACTTCCTACCGGCGAGGCGTGCACTCGGTACAACCAATTACGCGAAGAAGAGCATGTGGTAGCTGCGTTACATTTAACTTGTTGAAGTCAATTTCGGAAATGATCAATATCTTTACCATGAATACGATTCATCGATTTCAAGCACAGGGAGTGCACAGTGAGTGAACCCATTCAAGCCACGGACTACGGATTTCCTATTCCTACTTTTCGATTCGACCAGAAAAACGAGATGTTCAAGCGAAGTCGTTGGGACGAAAAAATGGAAGTATTAAAGGTGCGCTTCTACGAGGACATCAAGTACCGGGAAGAAATCGGTTACCGGAAGCTGGATTACACCTTTCGCAATGCGTCATGGAATCTCGAGTGGGGTTTCGGTTTTGGCGTCTCTCGAAGCAACGCCGGATTGTATTCTTGGGATGAGATGTCAGCCAAGTGGCATCCTTATTTAGAGGTCGGGGATGTGGTTCGTGAGTCTCCTGAGGAGATGACCCAAAGCATTAAAAAGGTGGCACGTTTCTTCGGGGCTGACCTTGTAGGTGTTGCTAAAGTTCATCCAAACTGGATTTACTCTCACGAATTCAACACACAGACCCATGAACATTATCCGATTGAGATCCCCGAAGTTTGTGATAAAGCCCTTGTTATGGCCATCGAGATGGACTATCACGCTATTCGTTCCTCCCCGACCGGCGTAGCAGGCGCAGCCACAGGCATTGGATACTCCAAGATGGCCTTTGTGGCTAACGCGGTTGCGGCCTTTCTTCGCGGTTTGGGATACCAGGCTATTCCATCTGGGAATGATACCGCTCTGAGCATTCCTCTGGCCATGGCGGCAGGATTAGGAGAGTATAGCCGAATGGGATTGCTGGTTACTGAGAAATATGGCCCGAGGGTTCGCCTCTGTAAAGTTTTTACCGATGCACCGTTGCTATGTGACTCTTATCGTCCGTTCGGAGTGGTAGAGTTCTGTAGAGATTGTAAGGTGTGTGCGATCAATTGTCCCTCACATGCTATTTCACAAGACGACATGACAACAGAGGGGCCGAATATCAGTAATCAATCCGGCGTGAGGAAGTGGTATGTAAATGCGGAAAGGTGCTTCGCATTCTGGGCTAAGAATCGGATGGATTGTACTGACTGTGTCCGTGTTTGTCCCTTCAACAAACCACCGGGATTGCTTCACGAACTTGTTCGAGCTGTAATCAAGAAGACGACCATATTCAACCGTTCCTTCGTTTGGATGGACGGTCTGCTTGGATACGACGAGCGTATTCCTGCGGCAAGTTTCTGGGACAATCCTTGAGTGATGTTTCTTGACCCGAGCGATCTCACACTTCGATCCTGACTCTTGGTGAAGAATCCCCGGCTCACTGAGTGCATAGTCCTGGTTCCATCGCGTGGATAAACCACCCTTTCAACAATACCCTACACCCCTTGAGGTGGAGATTGGATAGTTTCCATAATTTCTTGGAGACGTATCCCTCCACCTTTCGCAAGGCGTAGATCTTCGGTAGTGGAGAGGGAACAGGATTGGGAATTATCGGATCCACTTCATGACGATGTTGGCTTAGTTGAAATGCAAGACTGGCAGCGCCCGGTTAAAAACCGGGCGCTGCCATCTTCGGGTCATTGTTGTGTTGGAGGTTGCCAACTTATCCCAGGGCGAGGAGAATGACCCCGTATACGACAACGAAAACGCTGCCCAGTGCAAGAGCGAACTTCGAGAGGGAGTGAAGTTCGCTTTTCCCCTGAGCAGAGGTATCTCGATTCATTTGTGCGGCTTTTAGTAGAAGTTCTTGTCGAACCTTCGCAAGACGCAGATCGTTAATCATCGAAATCTCCCATCGCTTTAGGTGTTCTGAAATCAATCGCTCGTAATGGCTCATGGGTGTTTATAACCCGGGTTTATGAGACCGGCTCCCTGCTGGTCATCACCCTCGGGCTGTATCCCCCTTATGCCTGGGGGACCCGCAGGGAGCCGATACTCGTAAGGCGGCCTGATTTATTTGGGCAAGGCGCTTGATCCTGAACTGATGGCCGTATTGCCCAGTTCGAATTGCAGGAGTTCATCGACGCTCAGCTCCTCGAGGGCCAAAAAATCCTCACCGCTTAAGAGCTCGGCTGAGTGCTCCACTGATCCATCATCGATCGGGCGAGTATCGATAGCCGCTGGCCCAATGGCTTGGATAACCATCAAACCTGCCAACGTTACGGTTGAGAGTGCCATGATGAGGTTGCGGCTGATCACTCCGGATCGGCGGTTCGATGAATCTCGGCTGGCTACCTGCCTAGCGTCCCCCCACTGTGTGGTGCTAATGCTGATGTTCATCTGATCCTCCCCTGGCCTCTGTTTTGGTTCTTTGTACTGGTTGTGCGCTCGTTAGCCCGTTTTCTTGTCTAAAGCTTAGCAATGCAGCGTTCCGCCAGTGTGGGAGCGATCGTTTATTCAGCGTGTTTTCTGAGGGAAAGTAGCGGAATCGGGGGAAAAATCGAGCCAAAATGTGGTTAAAACACGATTCAGTGCGGTTAAATACCTTGTGGGGGAGTTTGATGAATGTGGGATTGTGATGGAGCTATGTGATTCATCATGACGTTGGGTCCTTCTGATGCTATACTCATGAATACCTGTTTCGTTTATCGTTTGCGTAAGCGTGGTACTTCTCATTGAGCTCCACGCAAAGATCAACGGTTGACAAGAGGATGTTAGAAATCCGCTTACTCGGGGAATTCGATGTCCGTTTGAATGGACAGCCCGTCGAGATTCCCTCACGTCCAGCACAGTCGCTCCTGGCTTACCTCGCTCTAAACCCAGAAACGAAACATCGTAGAGAAAAACTAGCAGGATTGCTTTGGCCAGAGTCGGAAGAGACCAACGCCCGTAGCAATCTACGCCATGCGTTATGGCGACTGCGAAAGGCGATCGGAGAAGAGTATTTTGTTGCCGACAAAGTTACGATTGCTTTCAAAGTCCTCGAGGATTGCGAGTTTGATGTCTATTGTCTAGAAGGTGAGAGGATAAAAACGGAGACATTGGATGCATTAATCAAAGCGGTCTCCGTGTATGGCGGTGATCTTCTGCCGGGTTTCTATGAGAGCTGGGTCGTCCTCGAAAGAGAGCGGTTACGATCCGCGTTCGAACATGTGATCCAGCGATTACTGGATCTGTTAATGGAGAAAGGATCTTGGCTGGAAGTCCTTGAATGGGGCGAGCGGTGGATCGCGCTGGGACACGTGCCGGAACCTGCTTTCCGTGCCTTGATGGCCGCGTATGGTGCTCTCGGAGATTCCTCAGGTCTAGCTGCAGTGTATATACGCTGTTGCGATGCCTTACAAGAGGAGCTAGGTGTTGAGCCTTCAGAGCAAACGCGGTCGATGTATGAATGGCTTGCCAAGGGGGGAGATCCTAAAACGGTTAGACAAACTTACGTAGAGCGGGAGATCTCCTCGGCGACCGCGATTCAGATGCTCCTCAAACAGTGGCGAGAAAGGGGTGTCGAGACCCTCGAGTTGGCTAGTCTAGCGATGGTCCATGCAGCGAGAACCGATGAGCCCTACGAGCCCGAGGATGCTTCATTGCTTATTCGAAGCGCATTACATCACGAGGTGGATGTAAAACCCTGGATTAAGAGGACCAGTTCGCCGCAAGTGGCAGTTGCTGCATTAAATGCTGTGCTTGAAGGATATCCAAAACCCAGCACGAGAATGAGGATCGTGGAGGAATTGGCTGACTTGAAGAGTCGGGAGGCGGAGGAGGCTTTGCTACAAATCGTCGAGGGTGATGATTCCCCCGCGATTCGATCCGAGGCTGCGGTGGCTGTCGCTCGTAAGGGACGGCAGAGGAAAGTCGTGGAAATCCTCTTGGATGGCCTAAATAAACCCGGAGAGGATACGGCGTTGGCAGCACTTGCAGCGGTAGCTGACGAGATTGGGCTTCCTGAGGATATTGGTCCCTACCCTAAGCTTCCTGTTTTCCTTGGTTATGTTAAACGCCGCTGGCAGTTTCATCGGGATTCCATTCGAAGGCAGGTGATACTTGGCTTACGTGGGGCGGCCATATGTTCGGCCCTAATAGGGACGACGGCACCCTTCTTCATTTCAATCACTTCACCAGAGGCGTTCCGTACCAGTGTGGAGGTCGTCCCAATTGCCCCCTGGATACTCTTGGGAGCGTTTACATTGCTGGTCATAGGAGGCGTACAAGGGGCCGCGTCAAGCCTGGCAGTGGGATTAGCGGACATCATATGGGATGATCAGCGCAGGGGAAGGAGGCGGATTTACTTAGGGATACTCGCGGGATTTGTCTTTTCGGGATATCTTATTCTGTTCACATCATTAAGACTTTACGACCTACCTACACCGCCGGTGGTTTATATCCCGGTTTACCTCCTTTACGGCGTGGTGCTTGGAGCCATGTTCTCATTTATGATCCCTCAGTTGGGTACGCATCTGTCGTATCGAGGATTACTTACGCGATTCTTATGGGTAGCAGCGGTTATCGGATTCGCGACCACCCTCCAGATGTATTTTTGTTACCGTGAACTTGATATTCGTTACTATATTTTCCGAGCTCTTTTTCCCATTATGCTTGCTTTAGGTTTGGGATGGTCGCTTCGCGAAAACAAGAACAGTAAGTGAAGGCAACAAGGCAATGATCTCTCACAAAGTCATCTAGAATGGATGCACGATATTAAGGAGGGTTAAGAACATGGAGAGTAGGGAATTAAGCACGCTGAAGAAGGCAGAAAAGCTTATCGCCTTGCTGAAAGAGGACGAAGAACTTCGGGAGATGCTAAAGAGTGATAGACCAGAAGTCAGACAGGAGGTCCTCGAGAAAGTTGATCTGAATGCGGAAGAAATGGAAGACTTTTTATCCGCCCTGGATGCTATATCCGCCAAATCACTTGCCCCAGGGTTTTGGGGCTAATAGTTATCGATTTTAATATATCCCTCGATCCATTAGGTGCCTCCACTGAAAAAAGATCAACTGCGGGAGGAGGAACAGGGACTGTCTTAAAAGTGGTAACCAAGCAGGGCAGTGTAGCGCCTGCAGCATCGATTGCGAGCCGAAGGCGAAGCAATCTTCCTGTTGTAGTTTGGAGATTGCTTCGTCGCGGAGCCGAAGGTCCTGAGCCCCTCGACTTTGCTCGGGATAAACTCCGCCGAAGGGCTCCTCGCAATGACATCACGTGATGTAGGGTATTCTCGCTGTCCACGGGCATGGCTTTTGAGACAGGCTCCTATTCCTACTCTTCGAGGGATTTTTTTCGATGCATTGAATAGGTGAAATCAATTGTCATCTATAGAGCCGCCTGAAGGTAGTAGGGCGGATTGTCTCCTTTCGATTCATCAATCACGATTGGCCGAGTTATTCCTTCAACTACCGCAGCCATTGAAGGATCTGGCTCGATCAAAGAGGGCTTTCAGGGATTTTCAACCCGAGACAGATTTATACTCATCCCGGGATCCGGCTGCTTCGCCTTGGCTTTTCTGGGAAACGTTCAGTTGCTTGGAAGATGATACCTTTCTACAGCTTGCCGGGGCTGGAGCGGTGCTCTATCTCTCCTCGATCGTTTTAGATCATCTCGTCGACGGTCATTTAGTTGAATCCGGAGCGACGGCTCTGCTATATAAGGCGCTTTATGACCGTGGCGTATCGACCCTTCAGGACAACTTTCCTCGGACATCGGAGTTCTGGGCGCACTTTGAACGTTTGAATGCTGAGCATCTAAGCGGCCTAGCGGCTGAGGTTGAAGCACGAACTAAGCCGGAAGTATTTACTCGAGAGAACATGATCGTCATGGCGCAGGGGAAAGTCTGCCCTGGTGTCATGACCATCGCGGCAATGGCGGAGGCTTCAGGTCAGCAGGATGTCTTGAGACCCGTTGAGAAATCGTTAAAGAACTTGGCTGTCGCCTCGCAATTGATCGACGATGTTCAGGACTGGGAATCTGATGTCGAGGTGGGTCATCTGACCTATTTCCTCGCCTGCCTCGTTCCTGTTGATGACTGGGTTGCTGGAGAGCGGCCATCCATCGAAGAGCTTCAACAACGCATCAACGATCAATGGATCGATGTTGATCATTGGCGAGAGGCAATGTATTGGCATGATCGGGCCATCGAACTGATGCACGACATTTTTTGTCCTACTTGGACCGATCATGTGCACGATAAGCGGACCCTGGCGGATAAACATCGAGAGGTCGCCATCGCACGTCATTTGACAAGAGAATTGCGACACTTTGCACCTAAACAGGCGACCCATCGGAGCATCAACCTATCAGCAGAACCGAAGAAATCCTCAACTCGTGTTCCTCGGATGGATGCTGTTCTTGATGAGGCTGTGCGATCTGCCCTCGAGGCGGTGCTTACATCGCAGTCTGACGATGGATCGTGGGTTGATTTTGATCTCCCAACGGTAGGCGCCTCGGATGCTTGGGTGACTGCCCATGTGGGTTTAAAGTTGGCGACCCTGCCTGAGCTATGGTCAAACGATTCATTGGGTGACGCCCTCGAAGCTGCGGCGAAATTCTTGTATGTTAAATGGCATCATGGATGGGGATATAACGATTCTGCCCCCGTAGATGCGGATTCGACCGCGCACGCGCTCTTAATGCTCAATGCTACTGGGAGTAAGCCGCCTACTTCCACGATCGATGCACTCTTGTCCTTCCAATACTCAGACGGCGGTTTCGCTACCTATACACCTTTTCGAAGCAGATCAATGCCTCAAAATTGGCTTGTCTCGCATCCCGATGTGACCCCTATTGTTGTTCGTGCCTTGGCTCCGTATTCAACCGATCCACGAGTAGCGGACGCTATCAACCGGGCCATGCGCAGAATGGATACTGACCGTTTGAGCGATGGAACGTGGCCGTCGTTTTGGTGGAAACTGCGTTGGTATACAGCGTCTGCCTGGGTGAATGCAGCGATTTCGATAAAAGAACCATTGTCCTCTATCCACTGGCATGCGGGCAGGGAATTAAACGCTGAGTGGACAACAGATCTAGACGCGGCCCATCTGCTTGAATGCTCGATGAACATAGGGCGCATAGATATCGCTGAACAAGTTGCTCAACACCTTCTTCGAAACCAGCTTGAAGATGGTTCCTGGCTACGAGCGCCTGTCCTTCGTCAACCAAAGCCCGGCGTTCATCAACCCTGGAACGCCCCTGATGATGAAATCTGCTATGCTGATGTGAGCGGTGTATATTCCACCGCGACCATCCTTTCGGCTATCGCAAAATGGATGTCCTATAAGAGTGGGGATTCGTAATTTCCTAGATGAGTCCGTATCGAAGGAGTTAGGAACGTGCGATATGATTTATCCCTCTGTAGATCTTGGTAGAGTCAGGACAATAAACTCGCCACCAGCAAGGGAGACACATTCTGAGTGATAACCACACTTTTCAAAATCCATGAATAGTGGATAAGAAATGATAAAGTTCATCTCTTCGGCAGCTCTCCGTTCTGCTTCGACCACATAATCAGATTTGATCTTTTCCCTACAATCCCCAATGGCAATTTTGCCGTTTGGTTCCATGTGTTCCTTAAGCCTGCACAACAATTCAAAGGATGCATTTGTGGGAAGCAAGCCCCAGAAATTGTTCATGATCACATTCGCGAGAGAACCCAATGGTGAAAAATTAAAATCCTCAACTCTGCTATGGAAAACCTCGACCTCTTTGAACTCATCTAGCTTCTTTCGTGCTGCTTTCACCATACCAAGGCTTCGATCAATCCCGTAAACGGGTTTAACGCCGAGGCTTGCTAATCTTCGCATGAGATCACCTTGACCACAGCCAATCTCAACAACTGTCCCCGGTTGTAATATCGGGAGCATGCTCATGGCTAGCTCGCTGTAATCGGCGTCCTGAAAAGCCAACATCCATTCAGGCACGTGTTCATAAAGAGACGCTGAATCCTGTATCTGTCCATCTAGAATAAGATCAAAAAGCATATGCTTCTTAGCGAGTGTAAGGATGGGTTTGGGAACAAAATAAAGCAAATCCTCAAGGATTCTATATTTCTCTTCCATGTGGCTAAACCTTACTTATCTTCACTTTTCAATCACTAATCCACAACCTCTGCCCTATATCATAATCCACGTAGGAACCAGAAATGAAACAGCGCCGGTACACCGGCGCCGCCTACATCAGGTTCGAGGCTACTTTTTTCTATATCCCGCAAGAGGAGCAATTGTGGGTACTGCATGTATTGCATGTATTCCCATCTCCAGCAACGACACGCCCATCGCTGTGCGCAGCGAAGAGCGAGATCGTACGCGAGGTGTGGGCGCTCTCGCAGTTGCTACAAAGAATAGGAGCATCCGCGTCGCTCATCGATCGCAAAGCGTCAAATTTCGTCTCACAATCCAGGCAAATGTACTCATAAATTGGCATACCTCTCCCTGCTTCTCGCGGCTGTTATTTTCAGCGTACTCATGGATTCTATCGATAGTCAATTGGTAGGTCAATGCCGAATCAAATCTATGTGTTCATCTAGTGCAAGAGTGCTCAAGTCTATTCACCCTCATGCTTTGGACGACGAATGTTAAATTGGTCGAAATCTCTCACCACCGTGACGTGGGGATAAATGGCGCTCGCTTCTTCGAAAACCTCATTGACCCTATAGCGGCGTGAGATATGGGTCAGGTAGAGGTGTCCTACCATTGCTTGCTGGGCGAGTTCAGCGGCTTGACGTGCGGTGAGGTGGCCAAATTTGCGAGCCAGGTCCGCCTCGGATTCTAAGTAGGTTGCTTCGATAACCAATCCATCCGCCTCGTGGCAGGCCTCAACCAAGTTATCCACCCGGCCGCAATCACCAACATGAACCAGACGTGCACCGCGTCGAGGAGCCCCGAGCACCTCATCAGGTGTCACGACGCGACCATCAGGTAGCGTAATGCTTTTACCCCTTACTAAATCACCGCGGATAGGACCAGCAGGAATGCCAAGCTCGTCAGCACGATCAGGGAGAAATGGTCGGTGAGGCAGCTCATCAAAGACGAAACCGAAACAGCCTGGACCTCGATGCGAAACCGGAAAAGCAGAGAGACGCATACCGTTCTCTTCCAGGAGTACCCCGGTCTCTATGGATTTCATTTGGATCTTCATCGGAGGCCGAGCGCCGCGTAATACCACGCCGAACAACAAATCCTTGATGCGTTCAGTTGCCCATTCACCAGCCCAAATCTCCAGATCGTCAATCGCTTCCCAACGAGCGAACGTTGATAGCAAGCCAGCTAAACCGAGTATGTGATCCAGATGTCCGTGTGTGATGAGGATCCGATTCAGACGGCGGAATCCAATTCCCGAACGCAGGATTTGGCGCTGTGTTCCTTCGCCGCAGTCGATAAGGAAACGTTGATGACGATAGCTGACCACCTGGGAGGTGAGTCCCCTATGAACAGATGGGGCTGAGGCGGAAGTGCCAAGAAAGATGAGTTCGAACAAGAGTAAACCTGGCTTCTAATAATGAATCCATTGAAAAAGAGTCATCTGCGAGAGGGGGATCGGTATATGTGGGTGTGTGGGCGTAACCCACACACCCACATATACCCTTCCCTGTCCCTCGCGGTTTTTTTCAATGTGCTCAATAATGTAATCCCGTTGACCGGGTGGTTCATTGTACCTTAAACGAGGTTTCTTCAGGAGGAACGGACAATCATTTGCCAGGATGCAGCCCCTACAAGACTAGCGGGGATGGAGATGAGGATCGGTGTAAAAGTATGTGTCGCAAAGATCGCGCTGATACCCCAAAGCATGATCAGAGCCAACACGACGGTGAAATAGCGCTGGCCGAACGCTCGCTGCCAAATCATCGTAGGGACCCAATTTGGCTGAAGGGTGCTCAATATCATTATGATGAGTCCTGTACTTAACAAGCCGTAACGACCAATGACTGACCATTCTTGGTGACCAAGCAATAGGATTGATGCGGGGAGGAAGAAGAAAAAACCATGAGTGATTGCTAATGCCCAATAGGGATGACTATGAGGCTTGGAAAAGGTCGCCTTTAGCAATATTCCCATGACTGCACCATATCCCAAATAAAGGGCGGTCGTGCTTAACCAAAAGGATGCCTGTTGAAAGAACATTGTTTCCCTTATCTGTCTATCGTCTGGCTATGAAGGGTGCAAGTTGTATGCCCGAGGGGGAAATGATCGGAGAGGATCTCCACGTCCGTTTCTACGGTGTGTTCGAATATAAAATTTGGTTCCTTTAAGTTATGGGGGTAATAGTCATTTCTCTATATTGACTTCAATCCCGACTGAGTAGAATACCATGCCCAATCCGATACAATTCTACTTGTCATTGCGAGCCCTCCTTCGACAAGCTCAGGACAGGCTCCGGGGCGAAGCAATCTCCTCAAGCAAAAGATTGCTTCGTCGTGTCCTCGCAATGAAAGATGGAGGGAAGGCTCCAACGCCCGACCTACTCTATCTAGTAGAGGCGGCTCCCACGCATGTCCTGAGAAATGCCGAAGGGCCACCGTTTGACTGGGCGTGGGTGCCTGACCTACTTCTAGATAATGGTCCCCTCTCCCCTGTGGGGAGAAGGTTAGGGTGTGGTAGGTTGATGGTTAAAATACACCCTCACCCCTGCCCTCTCCCTGAAAGGGAGAGGGACAAATAAATTGACGGGCTCCCACGCCCAAACGAACGGCGGCATGGAAGCCTTATCTATTGGAATGAAATGGTTCTATCTCAACAAGTCGATAACCCAGAGTCTGGATGGTCCTACCTGTCATGCTTGACCTTAGCTTGTCGAGGAGAGCATCTCGAAGGATCGAAGGGAGCACATAAGTTGTGTGCTTCATCAACAAATGGTGGTCGTAGCCATGTGGAACCATTAGGTAAAGATTAGAACCAGGCAGGTATGTTATTGTTCCGATCCCAAGATCATGGATCAGGAACCTGGTGTGGGGGTAGCAGATGGTGTTGGGGATGGTGTCGCAGAGGGCGTAGGCGTGGCTGGTGTGGGTTCCTCGGATGGCGTGCCATCCGGTGTTGGCGTTTCAGAGGGTGTGGCTGAAACTGGTGGGGGTGCTAGGGCCGTCGCGCATATATTCGCTGCTTCTGTCGCGGTTGGGAAACGCACGTCCCACTCCCAGCTTGATAAGGATCTGTCATACTGTTCCATGGCGGAACAAGGATCGGAGGCCGCCATCAATTGATCGCCGAAGTACCAGGCCGCTTCGCCAAATTTGTAGCAGGAATCAATCGTGGCGCCTTGCGCGCAAAGCGTTTCAAACAAATCGGCCGCGCGTTCCCAATTCAAACCGAAGTAGCTATTGGCGAACAAATATTGTTCCGCAAGTGTCCGTCGGTAGTGGGCATCCCGATCCAGCGGTCCGAATCGCTCTGCTAAGCTGAGGTCGTAAAGACCTTCTTCCATCAAGCCTTGGGCGATGAGCTCCATCCCGCGGTTGCGCAGCGCGATGTACATCATTCCGTCTGCTTCCACGGAGCGGTAAGTCGGATCCTTGGATCGCAAGGCCAACAGTTTATTGATAACTGTGGTCCAATCACCCTCAGCGAGCGCTGCTTGAGCGTGGGCGAAGAGTTCTTCTGGTGGGGAGGGATCGGGTGTCGGGGTGGGTTCAAAGGTGGGCGTAATTGAGGGAACGTTGAGAGCCACATAGATCTCGATCAGGATCTCCTGGATACCAGGAAAGGAGGGATCATAGCGTGCAATGGCTTCGAAGCGTTGCCTCGCCAATTCGTATTGTCCTGCGTTAAGATCCTGGATCCCTAGTTCAAACTGCTCTTGAAGGAATTGTGAAATCTGATCTTGTTCACGTGTTAGTTGTGAGCCCCTTCCCTGGAAGAAAGCTATACCTCCTACCACTACAACGACCAGAACGTAAAGTAACACATACCAGATCCATCTTCGACGCCTGGAAGCTCCAATCGATGGTTCGATTACTCCCGGTGGTGGATGGATTTCGGGAGCAATTTCGTTAGGTTGAGTATCGTCGGGTACAGGCGGAGATACACTTGGGGGCATGGGGGGCATTATACCCCAATTGGAGGGCATCCTACAGAAAGCAGTGCACAAGAGGATGCAAAAAGATAAAGATGGGTGTGCGGCAACCTGCATTTGTAAACCAACCCTCACACCAACGATGTGAATGGAAGTGGGATGTCCCGTTCTCAAATGCCCTTCTTGACGCTGGTTGGTAAGGGGTGGTAAGATGCAGTGCTTTAGCCACAATGGTCGGATTTGTGAAATGCTATGTATCTTCGTGGTAGCAAATGGGATCTACGGAAGAAGCGAAGCCGGTCTCGGCCATGGCGGATATTGCTGCTCCTGATCCTCATCATAGGGACGGTTTACATCTGGCAGATTTACATCCCCACAGTTCCGCCACTGTTCATCCCCACTTTGACCCCAACACGTAGCCCTGCTTCCTATGTGCTTGAAGCTGAAAGTTTATTTCAGGCTGGCAAATTATCTCAAGCCGAAGATTCCTATCTGCAAGCGATCGCGGTTAACCCACGCGAGACAACCTACTACATAGAATTGGCTCGGATCCGGGTGTTCGCAGGGGATTTTGCTGACGCCGAGACAGCAGCTCGAGATGCTTTGGTGATCGACCCTAACTCCGCGCTTGCTCATGCTGTGCTAGCTTGGTCAATTGACTTCCAAGCCGGACAGGAACAAGATCCTGCGAAGAAATCTGAACTCCTCGCTACTGCGATGGAGGAAGCCGAACTGGCGGTGAAAATCAATCCAAATTCAGCCCTAGCGCATGCGTACTACGCAGAAATCCTGATCGACAACAATATCACTGAATATGGACAGGCTCTGGAGGAGGCACAAAGAGCGTTTGAGTTGGACCCGAATTTGTTGGAGGCACATCGAGCGATGGGATATGTGTGGGAGTTGACTGGCAACCGCGAAGAAGCGCTTGAGGCCTATCAAGCCGCGATGCTGATCAACCCTAATCTTCCGAGATTGCACATCGATATCGGTAACATGCAACGAGCGCTGGGTGATGCCGAGGGCGCTCGTGATAGCTATCTAAACGCCGTAGCGCTTGCACCAACTAGCACTGAGCCTCTATCCCTTCTGGTGCAACTCTATGCTGGGATTGGAGAATTCGGCAGGGCAAGCCAATATGCGAAAAACGCAGTGGATTTGGAACCTACAAACGCTCGCCTGCGTGGAAACCTTGGTCGAATGTATTATCACAACAATGCCTTGGAAGAAGCGATTGTCGAATTGGAATTAGCTATTCGTGGGGGACCGACCGAGGACGGTGTTTGGGTCGAGGGGGTTCCCTTGAATCCAACTGATGAGCGAGTAATTGAATTTTATTACACCTACGGCTTAGCCTTAGCTAAAATGGGACGTTGTGAGGAAGCGGTTCCAATTTTTGAGGCCTTACTGCGCGGTGTTCCTGAAAACGAGGTCGCCGTCTACAATGCTCAAGAAGGTTTGATTTTATGTGGTCAGCTTGAGCGGACACCCACACCGGAAAGTGAAGAAACCCCTGCGCCTTAATGACTTAAGAGATGACACGAGATGCGGCTGAAAGGTGAAAGATTACGTCTGAGCCGTGGAGGAAGGCCTTCCAATCCCTGGAGGATGTTGGTATATATCGTCATCATCGCCGGGGGCGTGCTGATCCTACGCTTGAAACAGGTTGGGGAGGTTCAGCCACTCTTTCTACCTATACCAGGTCCGACGCGTGGCGCAGGATCCTACGCTGAGGAGGCTGAGGTTCACTTTTTTGCTGGGGACCTTCAAGCCGCTATTGATGCCTACCAAGCTGCCACTGTAATGGAGCCTGGTAACGAAGAATTGTTTGCTAAACTCGCCCGCCTGCAAACCTACTCAAGCAGCCTGTTGACAACGCTTGATGACCGACGCGCGCGTTTAGCAGAGGCTAGGGATACAATTGATCACGCAGTTGAGATCAGCCCTGATAACGCTACCGTACACGCGATTCGCGCTCTGGTCTATGATTGGTCTGCAACCGCTGAAGTCAAGGATACGCTTGTGGTTGGAGATGTCGTCAGGGTGCAGGCTAATCTAGACGATACTGGTCTCATGATCGCCCGGATTATCGAATCAGAGGACACCATCGTACCTGTAAGCAGCGAGGGCATGGTAGAAGAAGGGACGATGTTCATTTTCTCTGGTGTGGTGGAGGAGAAGAGTCAAGGTGAGTGGGTAGTTGGAGGAAGAACGGTTGAGGTAACACCTCAAACCCTGGTCCGAAATCCCAACCGGAGGGATGAGTTCCTGACCGAAGCTGAGAATGCAGCGAATCGGGCATCAAAGCTTGACCCCGGAAACATTCTTGCCCAGGCTTTTAAAGCCGAGGTCCAAGTCGACCAGGGGGAATTTGCGCTGGCGCTCGATAATGCCCAGCAAGCTGCAGAAGCAGTGGAAACCATGGCTGGTCAATTCGAGTACACCATGGATGTCCATCGCGTGTACGCGACGGTGCTCGAGAATTTTGGCTATTACCTGCAGGCGATCAATGAATATCAGAAAGCGGCAGAAATTAGCCCCAACTTGACGTTCCTTTACCTGCAAATCGGTGCAAATTATCGGGAACTTCAAGATATCGACAATGCGCTTTATTACTTTGATAAAGCCGTTAAGATCAACGATCAGCTTAAGATTGAAGATCCGACCCCCTACCTGGCCATTGGTAGGACCTACCAATGGGAAGGGGAGTTCTTCATCTCTGCCATCAACATCGAGCGTGCGCTAGAAATTGATTCCGGAAATCCGGATATCTACGGTCGCCTCGGAATTGTCTATTTTCTGGCTCGCAATTACGAGAGCGCCATCGACATCTTGAAATGTGCTGTTCGAGGGTGCACGGTCGAGGAAAACCGCGAACGCATCTGCGAATTTGTCTATCGGATAGACGATCCCGAATGTGAAGAGGCGCAAGATATCAACGAGGAAGTACTCGGCCTTGAGCTCGGACCGAAGAGCGTTGAGTATTATTACACGTACGGCTCCGTGCTCTCTGCTTTTCAAGGACATCAGGACTATCCCGGTATATGCATCGAAGCGGAAGAGATCTTTGCTGAACTGATGACTCAATATAGCGACGATGCGCTCGTCGTAGCCATTGTAGCTGAAGGGCGAGCGATTTGCGCAGGTACAGCCATACCCCCTGAGATCTCTTCTGAAACAACCCCAACTCCTGGCCCTTGACATCTTTCCTTAGATTGGGTAAACTTGCTAAGCAATTTAGCACTCTCCCTTTGCGAGTGCTAAATTGCTGTGCATGTCCGTACACCAAACATGAGGAGGATCCACATGGCACTAAAACTTAAACCATTGGCTGACCGTCTGCTTGTCAAGCCCCTCGAGGAAGAGGAGGTTACCCCGGGCGGCATTGTGCTGCCTGAGACAGCGAAAGAGAAGCCGCAGAGGGGCGAGGTTTTGGCGGTAGGACCGGGTTCCCGCGATGATGAAGGCAATCGCATTGCGATGGATGTTTCCGTCGGAGATAAGGTCCTTTTTGCCAAGTATGGAGGGACCGAAATAAAAATGGATGGCGACAAGCTGCTGATCCTGCGGGAGAGTGATATCCTTGCCATTCTCGAGGATTGAAGTCAGTCGTGAGATTATTATTTCTTGAATGAACTCAAATATCATGAAGAGGAGTGAATGAGCAATGACTGCTAAGCAAATTGCATTTTCAGAAGATGCCCGTAGACGTCTCAAGGCAGGTGTTGATATCCTGGCTAAAGCAGTAGCCACTACACTTGGCCCAAAGGGGCGCAACGTGGCCATTGACCGTAAATTCGGTTCACCCACGATTACTCACGATGGTGTAACCGTGGCTAAGGAAATTGAACTGGAAGACCCGTATGAGAACATGGGCGCACAGCTGCTCAAAGAAGCCGCCACAAAAACCAACGATATCGCTGGCGACGGCACCACAACCTCAACCGTATTGGCCCATGCCATTGTGACCGATGGACTGAAGAATCTGGCAGCGGGTTCCAACCCCATGCTGCTTAAGCGTGGGATCGAAGCGGCGACCAAGGCTGCTTCGGAAGCCATCGCGAAGCAGGCGATCGATGTGACCACCAAGGAAGAGATCGCTGCCGTCGCATCAATTTCTGCGCAGGATCGAGAGATCGGCGAATTAATCGCCGAAGTGATGGACAAGGTCGGAAAAGATGGCGTGATCACGGTCGAGGAATCCAAGGGCTTGGAATTCGAGACAGAATACGTCGAGGGGATGCAGTTTGACCGTGGCTATATCTCACCCTATTTCGTTACCGACCCAGAGAACATGGAAGCGTCAATCGAGGAGCCTTATATCCTTCTACATGACAAGAAGATATCGGCTGCCACTGACATTGTCCCTATCCTGGAGAAGCTGGTGCAAGTTGGTAAGCGCGAGCTTGTGTTGATCTCAGAAGATGTCGATGGCGAGGCTTTAGCGACCTTGGTCCTCAACAAGCTACGAGGCATGCTCAATGTGGTAGCGGTCAAGGCCCCCGGTTTTGGCGACCGACGGAAGGCCATGCTGCAAGACATGGCCATCCTCACGGGTGGTACGGTTATCACCGAAGAACTGGGACGCAAGCTCGAGACGATCACGATTAACGATCTGGGTAAAGCAGGCAAAGTGGTTGTCACGAAGGATGACACCACCATCGTCGAAGGCGCGGGTGAGGCCGATCGCATCAAAGGTCGCATTGAGGAGATCAAAGTTGAGATCGATCGCTCAACCAGCGATTACGATAAGGAAAAACTCCAAGAGAGGTTGGCGAAGCTTGCCGGTGGCGTGGCTGTCATTGGGGTGGGCGCTGCCACCGAAACGGAACTCAAGGAAAAGAAGCACCGCGTTGAGGACGCCCTCTCAGCAACACGAGCAGCCGTCGAAGAGGGGATCGTCCCTGGTGGTGGCGTGGCGTTGCTTAATGTCTTGGAGGCGATCAAGAAGTTAAAGATGGACGATGGTGACGCGAACATCGGTGTTAACATCGTGCGTGATTCACTCGTGAAGCCGATGGACGGCATCGTTGAGAACGCCGGTAAAGACGGCGCCGTGGTCATCGAGACCGTGCGCCGTAAACACGCCGAAGAGAAAAACAAGAATATCGGCTACGATGTCCTCGAGGAAGAGTATGTGGACATGATAGAAGCCGGAATCATCGACCCAGCGAAGGTTACCAAAGGCGCGTTAGAAAACGCTGCTTCAATTGCGGCTATGATCCTGACGACTGAAGCGTTGATCACCGATGTGCCTCAGGAGGACAAGCCACCAATGCCACCGATGCCTGAGTATTAAACACAAAGTTGATCGAGCGTATTAAAAGGGGCTGTCCTAGAGGGGCAGCCCCTATCTTTTTATACCGCCCATATTCTATGTAGAGTCGCCCTCCCTAAGGCTATCACGAAAGCATACCGTGATCGATTATCGTGGGTTCATAGGCAGTAGGGGATTGATGTCCCTTTTTGAAAGCCCCTATTTCATGTGTCGATGTCGGGTTGTTAAGGAAGATCTGTTTTTCTATGCTAACGAATTGCAACTTTGTGGGTTATCAGCCGTAGATCATAGTACAGGCTGTATTCCATTTGAGTGCGGGTTTCTTTTTCAGTTGACTGTCAGTGTCTTGTCACGAAAGCTAACCGTAGTTGTGTATAAATGATCGAAGATGAATGGAGGTATGGATCACGATGAATGATACACGTTTGTTGAGGCGTTCGCGAACGGATCGTATGCTTGCTGGTGTGAGTGGAGGACTGGGGAAATTCTTTGGTATTGATCCGGTTTGGTTCAGGTTAGGATTCGTGATCGCCGCTATACCCGGAGGCGTTCCAGGGATTCTAGCTTACTTGATCTGTTGGATCGTCATACCAGAAGAACAAGTCTGATCTTCCATCAGCGTTTAAAAAGTTATCACGCTTTATGAGCCTGTGGTGGAGTGCGGGGGATTCGGGGCTAAAGTAACAACATAAGGATTCCTTGTTGCAAGGCTCCTCGGAATGACTCAAAGTATCCCTGTAGATGTAGGGGCGACCGGCCGGTCGCCCCTACATTGGTATATGATGTCATTCTGAGTGCTACCAGGCACGAAGAATCCCGTTGTCTGGACAAAACGGTCCTTCATTACAAAAAAACGAGATCCTTCGCTCCACTTTGTTCCACTCAGGATGACATTAAAGTTAGTGTCATTCTGAGTGCCGCCAGGCACGAAGAATCCCTATGATGTAGCAAATTCAAAAGCTTCATCATAGGGATTCTTCGCTCGCTTCACTCACTCAGAATGACATTTCCCTATCTGCAGTATGTGATCGAAAAAAAATAGCGACCGAAAGTATTCCATCTCACACCCTCGCCAGCGCCCTTCACGATCGCTGGTTCATTCCCCGGTAGTTACTGTGAACCCCTGAGCCTGTATAAGATCCCTAAGCTTCTCGAGGTGCTTTCGATCCGGGGGCTCGAGGGTTCCGAGCCGGTATTCTTTGCCTAACATGATGTACTTGCCAATACCGAGCTTATGGTATGGCAGGATATCAACTTGTTTCACAGTATCTAGCCCCTCGATGAAGGTCACCATTTCTTTAATTTCCTCCATGGAGTCATTGATCCCTGGAAGAAGCGGTAAACGGATGATAAGGGGAACCCCTGCCGCGGATAATTTCTTAGCGTTCTGTTTTAGAACTTCGTTCGACGTGCCCGTATATCGGGTGTGTTTATCGTTATCCGCAAATTTAATATCGTATAAGACGAGATCAATAACATCGAGCAGCTCTTGAAGATTCTCCCAAGGCACATTACCGCAGGTATCCAATGCGATGTGGATTTGATCCCCTTTCAATTCCTGAGCGACCCTTCGAACGAAGCGGTACTGCAAGCTGGGTTCACCACCTGAAAATGTGACACCTCCACCTGATACCTCATAGAAGACCCGATCTTTCACAAGCTCTAGCACGAGCTCGTTGACGGACATCGATCGACCGATCAACTGATATGCACCAGCAGGGCATACTTCAACACAGACGCCGCATACGGTGCACAACGTTCGGTTGATGACGTACTCGTCTGCCTCTTCAAAGATGGCATCTTCAGGGCAGTTGGAGAAGCATTCGCCACAATGAACACAAACTTTTTGGTCTTTGAGGATCTCTGGGTGGGGATTGATCAACTCAGGGTTGCAGCACCACTCGCACTGCATCGGACAACCTTTGAGGAAGACGGTTGTACGAATGCCTGGACCATCCTTGATCGAATACCTTTGGATCTTGGATACGAGCCCGTACTCAAGATCTTTTTCAGAACTCGGCATATTCGGTTCGTTTAATGATGTCTTCTTGTACTTCGGGCATCAATGAAGTGAATAGCGCGCAGTAGCCTGCGACTCTGACCATAAGATTGGGATATTCTCGTGGGTTTTCCATGGCATCGATGAGCGTGTCTCGATCGATGACGTTGAATTGTACGTGGAAACCATTGAGTTGGCGGAATGCTTCGAGGAAGGATACAAATTTATCAAGATTCTCGTTACCCTTTAACAATCCGGGGCTAAATTTCATATTCAATAATTGTCCACCAGCCATCTTCGAATTGGGTAGTTTTGATATGGACTTTACTGCAGCCGTGGGACCTTCTCGATCCGCCCCGCGACATATCGAAGCGCCTTCGTTCAAAGGCTCTCCTGCAAATCGACCATCCGGTGTTGCCCCGACATCCATCCCGTAGGGGACATTGGAGGAGATGTTTGAAGTGGACATGGTGTAACCGCAGCCAATCGGACCCTTGCCATGTCGTTCAGTACGATATTCAGGCAATAGTTCTAGGTAAGATTCGTACACCGAAGCCACGATCTTATCCACGTAATCATCATCGTTGCCAAATTTTGGGGCAGATCTGGCTAGCTTCTGGATTTTCTGAGCTTGAATTCCCTTCCAATTCGCGGCCATCGCATCCTTGAGTTCGCCTAAAGTAAGGATCTTATCGTCGTATACGAGTTTCTTGATCGCGGTCAGGGAATCCCCGACCGTTGTAGGACCGACCGTGGAGTGACTGATAAAATCGTAAGTCGCTCCTCCGTCTTTTAAGGTCATACCGCGTTCAAGACAATCATCCACAAGCGTAGAAGCGAAGGGATCTTTGTCGTGCTTTTGGAGTGATCGATCGCAAATCCTGTCACTCTCGACAGCTAAGTCGGTATAAAACTTGAGGAATTTCTTCCAACTTGTAAATAATTCGTCATAGGAATTAAAACCAACCTGCTGATCTTTCCCTTCATTAACGCTGAGGAGTCGAATCCCGGTCTTGGGGTCGAAACCGTTGTTCAATACCAATTCGAGGATCTTCCCCATGTTGATGTAACTCATCCCAGTCGCTCGGTGAGTCCACTTTCCCGGGATGCCGACCTCCACGCACCCGATGGAGGCGTAATCGCGAGCCACCTCTTCAGGTATATCAATATAGCCTAATGCCTTAACAACCGTCTCGTCACCAAACATGGAGGGCATGCCAAAGCCTTTCCGGATAAGCTTCGCGGCTTCGGCGAGCAGTCTTCTCGGGCTTCCTTCCCAGTATCGAACAGAGAAATTGGGTTCCGGTAACTGGACCTGATCGACAGCCTGGATACATAGATAAGATAGTTCATTGGTTCCGTCTGTTCCATCCGGTCTTATGCCACCCACCATCAGGTTTGAATAGAGTGGGTATCCAACGCCGAATTCGGTATGGTCCCAAGGCCTCACTTTATTTAGCGTATTGAGTTTGATGAAAAACAGGGACAGGAGCTCTAGCGCTTCCTCAGGATCCAGTGTTCCTGCGTCGATATCAACCTGATAGAAGGTGTACATGTACTGGTCAAACCTTCCAAAGGAGAACGAATGACCGTTGCTCTCGATCATCATAATCAGGTGGCAGAAATACACCATTTGCAGAGCTTCGTGAAACGATTGCGGCGCGTTCTCAGGGATCCGATCGCAGATTTGCGCAATGGTTTCCAACTCGTCTTTGCGTCTGGGGTCCTCCTCTTCCGCAGCCTGATTTCTTGCCTGGCTAGCAAATCTCGCAGCGAATTTGATCGAGGCATTAAGAGCGATGATCGCCGCTTGGTAAAACTCTTGCTTGTTTTCCGACGCTGGGTCGGTGTTATCAAGCTCGGAAAGCTTTCTTTGAGCAGTGTCGATGTACCACCCAAATCCCTTGGATAAGATCTTCTCGTGGTTTGGGATGATGTGCCCATCGCCTGACATACTGATGCCGCCACGATGAATAACGCCTTGTTTTTCTGCAAGCTGATTGGTCTCGGTCATGGTCCGGGACACTTCATCCTTGTGTGTTTTACCTTTCCAATAATCGTAAATGCTATTAAGACTTTGTTTTGCCCCCTCGCTTATCGTGAATATGTCCCCGGGTCGTTTATCAAAGGCATCCAATTCATCGATGATCCAATTGATGGAATATTCGGGGAATATCGGCGCTGCTCTTCCCATACTGGCTTGATTCCCCACGATCAATTGGTCGTCTTCGATGTAGATCGACATTTCACCTAAGATCTTGTCCAGCGCCTTGGCTCTCCTGATGATCATCGGAAGCCCTTCGGTTTCACCGTAGGATTCAGTAATGATCGTTGCCCTTTCCGAGCAGATCATTGGCGTGAGCTGCATCAAGTCCTCTCGAACTTTAAACACACGTTTCAGCCGCTCGCTCTCGAGCTCACTCACATAGGTTGTTTGAGTATTCATGATATTGGGTCCTACAGCTTTGGATTCTCTTGACTGTTGCACTTGTGTCTGACCTCCATGCAGCAGGGGTTGCGACGGAGAATCCCAGTTTGGAGTGGTCGTTTCATCAACAATCTAACCTATAGCACAACATTATATCCAATACCGAACCACGATGGACGATTACCAATAGGCGAGAATCATAATTGATGATCAACTGGACACTGTTCTGGGGAATAATTATTCTCGATAAATAAATCCATGGGAGTAATCAGAAGATCTGAAAAATTTTATATGGGAGGATAAGGTTAAACGCACCCTAAGACTTATCTCAGTAGCAGGTACGCGATCACTCCAACCGCTATCAGAAAGACACAACCACAGGTAAAAAACCGCATCGTGAAGCGAAGTACAAACTTGAGGACGATCCAGGCGACGCCCAAGCCGACCAGGATCAGAATGGCATATAGGAGGTTCGATCCTTCAAGTAGATTCATATGATCTCCTCGCCTCCGCGTGAGAATACAATCTTACCGCGTTTTATAACCGTCGAGATTAAGTTTACCCCGAAGCGGTACCCCAGGTGTCGGTAGTCAGGTGTGTCTATTATTAAGACGTCAGCTTGTTTTTCAGGTTCCAAGCTTCCGACCGTGTCTGCTCGTGCGACCGCTGCAGCAGCGTTGATCGTCGCTGCGGCTATGGCTTGCGATGGCGTGAGGTGCATATAGCGACAGGCCAAAGCGATAGGGAACTGCATGCTTTCACACCAAGCTGTTCCAGGGTTGAGGTCGGTTGCCAGGGCGAGGATCCCTCCAGCTTCGAGAATTGCTTTCGCGGGCGTATAGTCGCTTTCCGCCAAACCAAAAGGCGTGCAGGGGAGTGAGACGGCCACGGTTTTAGATGCTCCGAGAGTCTTGATATCTTCCTTTGGGGTACGGACGAGGTGATCAGCTGATGTTGCACCTAGTTCGACAGCCAGACCCGTCCCACCGAGGCCATCAAACTCGTCGGCATGGATTTTTAATTGGAATCCCAATTCCTTTGCACGCTCCAAGATACGTCTGCTTTGGTCAAGGTTGAACGCGCCGGTTTCACAAAACACATCAACAAAAGGCAGCGACCTCTCCGTTGCGTTTTCTTCCCACCATTGCACCAAACTTGGCAACATTTCGTCGCATATCAGATCAGTATAGCCAACCGGATCATCAGAGAATTCAGACGGTATAGCGTGGGCACCGAGGAACGTGGGGATCAACTCCACAGGGTTCTCGGTATCGAGGCGGAGGATCGCCTCCATCATACGCAATTCGGTTTCGGTCTCAAGTCCGTAACCAGTCTTGACCTCCGCAGTCGTCGTACCATGCGACAACATGCGATTCAATCGTCCTCGCGCCTGAGCGACCAGATCGTCGACACTCGCGGACCGGGTTAGGCGAACTGTTGATAGGATTCCCCCGCCAGCGTTCAAGATTTCCATGTAGCTGGCGCCTGCAAGCCGCATTTCGAACTCCGCCGCCCGGTCACCAGCCCAGATGAGGTGCGTGTGGGGGTCTACAAAGCCAGGCATGACCACACGACCTGCCGCGTCGATTTCCTGTGTGGCTTTGTATTTCTTTGACAATTCAGGGGAGGGTCCTACGGCGATGATCTTCTCGTCGTTAATGGCTAAGGCACCATTTTCGACGACCTCGAGGTTGCCGAGATCATGACCAGGTTGTGGTCCGCCAGCCAATGTGAGGATTTGTGATGCGTTATGGATTAATAGATCTATGTTCATTTTGGTTTAAATAGAATGAATCTCGGTTAAACTTTCCCCTTTGATATTGGTAAAGATCCTGCTGTTGATAATTTTACCTTCAGGATGTATCCGAGCAACTCTCATGATGGTTATTGTACGGTAGTTTAGAAATTCCAAAGCGTTCACTATCCAAGCAAGGGATTGCCGAAATATGGTAATCAAGCCTCAGGAGAGGTTAGTTAAATAGTACATTCCATTTAACGAGAATGGGTATGATTGAGCATATAATAGTGTTTGTCTTAATCGCGTAAAGGACCCATGGGTCTTATGGATTTCCACCCTGTGAATGATGGTGATATCCTAATGCTATAAACCTCGGATCAGAATTTGTGTTGTGATCCTATTCGATGATTCATTCTAACTGGAGAAATTGATGACAAGAAGAAATGTGATTATCGTAGGTGCAGCTGGAAGGGATTTTCATAATTTCAACACCTATTACCGCGACAATGATCATTTCAACATTGTCGCCTTTACCGCTACTCAGATACCGGATATTGAAGGACGACGATATCCCCCCCAATTGTCGGGGGAGCTATATCCAGAAGGGGTTCCTATTTATGCTGAAGAAGACCTTCCTAAGCTGATCAAAGAGTTGAATGTTGACGAATGCATCTTCTCCTACAGTGATGTCTCTTATCAACATGTGATGTCCGTCGGCGCCATTGTGGAAGCTGCTGGGGCGAGTTTTGTGATGCTGGGTCCTAAGGACACTCAGGTCAAGAGTTCAAAACCACTCATATCTGTGGGCGCAGTTCGAACGGGTTCCGGAAAAAGCCAAACCTCACGCAGGATCATCGAAATATTGATGGAAAACAGCTTAAGTGTCGTGGCCATCCGACACCCGATGCCCTATGGCGATCTTGTAGCGCAGCGAGTGCAACGCTTTGCAGAATTGGCCGATCTGGATAAGCATAACTGTACGATCGAAGAGATGGAGGAATACGAACCCCATATCGTTCGTGGCAACGTCATATATGCTGGCGTTGACTACGAAGCCATCTTGAGGGAGGCAGAAAATGATCCCAATCGGTGTGATGTTATCGTATGGGACGGTGGCAACAATGACTTTCCGTTCTACGTTTCCGACCTCCATGTGACAGTTGTGGATCCACATCGACCGGACCATGAGCTGACCTACTACCCAGGCGAGATTACCTTAAGGATCGCTGACGTCGTTGTGATTAACAAAATCGACAGCGCAGAGCCTGTTGGTGTCGAAACTGTGCGCAGGAACATCACCGCTGTAAATCCCAATGCGATCGTCATCGACGCCGCATCAGACCTGACGATCGATGATCCCTCTGTGGTCGAAGGAAAGACCGTCCTGGCGATCGAGGATGGACCGACGCTCACCCACGGTGGCATGAAGATCGGCGCAGGCGTAGTCGCTGCGCAAAGGTTTGGTGCCGTAGGTTTTGTAGACCCGCGACCCTATACCGTTGGCACACTTAGCGAGACATTTAAAATCTATCCGGAGATCGGAACGGTATTACCGGCAATGGGTTATGGCAAACAGCAGTTAAGAGATCTTGAAGCAACGATAAACAACATTGAATGTGATGCGGTGGTTATCGGCACCCCCATCGATCTCAGCCGTGTCATCAAGATCGAGAAGCCCTTCACACGGGTATACTACAACCTAAAAGAGATCGGACATCCAAATCTGAGCGATGTGTTGGAGGATTTCATCAGAGAGAAGATCAGGTAATATTATTAGGCTCAAGATAAGTTACTTCGATCGTAGATAACTTCGACCTTTGGACAGGAGTTATCCAAGTTTTAAAATACAATTTATCCGTGTGCTTGTAGCTTTGGGGAATGCTTCCCCGATTCTTCTGATAAGTGTGTGGTCAGAAATTTATATGTCTCGATCTGTGCGTACAAAATTTCAAATACATGCCGGAGGCCAGGATCATGCCAGGGAAAAAAGTGGCCGTAGTCGCCGTAGGGGGCAACTCACTCATCAAGGATAAAATGCATAAAACGGTCCCTGATCAGTATGACGCCGCGTCTGAGTCAATGGCACACATTGCAGACATGATCGAAGCTGGCTGGGATGTCGTTATTACTCACGGCAACGGCCCTCAGGTTGGTTTCATCCTCAGACGATCTGAGCTTGCTTTGCACGAGTTGCACCCTGTTCCCTTAGATTACTGCGGAGCGGATACACAGGGTGCGATCGGTTATATGTTCCAGATGGCACTCTATAACGAATTTCATCGGCGCGGGGTTGATAAACAAGCTGCAACGGTGGTAACGAAGGTGTTGGTGGACAGGAAGGATCCTGCTTTTGAGAATCCGACCAAGCCCATCGGGTCCTTCATGGATGAACCTACCGCAATCAAACATCGCGACAGTGAAGGGTGGTCGGTGGTGGAGGATGCCGGCCGAGGTTGGCGGCGGGTGGTCCCCTCACCGATCCCGGTTAGGATCGTCCAACGAGATGCCATCCTGGCGTTGGTCCAAGCTGGTTTTGTGGTCATCGGTGTAGGGGGCGGTGGGATCCCGGTCGTTGAAGATGAGAAAGGGAATTTGATTGGTGTGGAAGCGGTAATAGACAAGGATTTCGCCTCCGCGTTATTGGCGTTGAGCATCCAGGCGGATTTATTCCTGATCTCAACAGCCATTGAGAAGGTTGCACTGAACTTCAACAAACCGGACCAACGCTGGCTGGATCAGGTCACGTTGGCTGATGCCAAGCGATACCTTGCTGAAGGGCATTTTGCCAAGGGAAGCATGGAACCTAAAGTTCAGGCCATCATCGGTTACTTGGAGGATGGTGGGAAACAAGCCATCGTGACGACTCCGGAGAATATCGGTCGGGCGTTAGCTGGCGAGACAGGTACTCATTTTGTTCAAGGATGATGACACAGATTATTAAAACTTCATCTTAGCTGATTAGTTCATGATCAATCGAAGGCTAATTGAACTACAGGATGGGAGAGATGGAAATGTCGAAAGTGGACCAGAGAATCAGTGATTTCGCCCAGCATACGTACGGCACCTGGAGAAGGCAGGAATTATGGAAGCGCCCTCTGCTCATTGAAGACGCAGAGGGTGTCTACATGTTTGATGCAAGCGGCAAACGCTACATGGATTTCTCGTCTCAATTGATATGCTCCAATCTTGGCCACAAGAACAGGGCTGTCATGGAAGCTATCGTCAAGCAGGCAGAGAATCTTCCCTACATTGCGCCGGGTTTCACGACGCAGGTGGCCATTGATGCAATCGAGGCTTTGCGCACTGTCATGCCTCAAGGCTTGGAGAAGTTCTTCTTCTCCACCTCTGGCACGGAAGCGAATGAAGCAGCGCTGAAGATGGTGAGGCAGTTTAAGGCGCCCAACTACAAGATTTTGTCGCGCTACCGCTCCTATCACGGCGCTACTGCCTCCAGTCTGACTTTCACTGGGGATCCGAGGAGAATCCTCGCTGAGCGAGCGAGGTGCACAATTGATGGTGTGCGCTTCGCTCCTGATGCCTACTGCTACCGGTGCCCCTTCAACCTGAAGCACCCCGATTGCGGCATTCAATGCGCACGATATGTGGATTACATGATTCGTGAAGAGGGGAATGTCGCGGGTATCATTGTCGAACCTGTGGTGGGGACCAATGGCAGGATCGTTCCACCACCGGAATATTTTCCCCTTCTCCGAGAGATTTGTGACGAGAACGATGTTCTCCTCATCGTAGATGAGGTGATGACGGGCTGGTATCGGACCGGAAAGGCATTTGCGGTTAATCATTGGAACGTGAAGCCAGACATATTGACCATGGCAAAGGGATGCACGGCAGCTTATGCACCTGCAGGTGTTACCGTGACAACGAGTGAGATCGCAGATTTCTTTGAAGATGAGACCTTCGATCATGGACATACCTATGCTTATCACCCCTTGGTTCTCTCAGCGATCCCTGCGGCGGTCGCTGAATACCAGAAGCTCATGGAAAGCGGTCTTCCCCAGCGTGTCAGTGACCACATAAAGAATAAGCTTTACGAACTTGGTGAGGATCATCCATGTGTCGGTGACGTTCGAGGCCTTGGACATTTCTGGGCGCTTGAGCTTGTGAAGAACCGAGAAACGAGAGAGCCCTTTAATGTGAAAGCGGACAAGTTTGGCAGAAAAGCCCTGACCACGAACAAGGTTGCTGCCGATGCAATGGATCAAGGTTTATATGTGCTCGCATGGTATGACAACTTGATCATCGCACCACCGCTGATTATCACTGAGGCTGAAGTGGATGAAGCAATCAAGATTCTTGACAAGTCACTTACGATCGCCGACGATGAGGCTGAGAAGACTGATGTTCCTCTCTCGAGATCCAGTGAATTTGTGACAAGCTAAATCGGACAACAAGGAGAAAGGTCATGACCCCCAATGTTTTAAAGAATTACATCGATGGTGAGTGGGTAGAGTCCAAATCGCGTGAGATGCTGGATGTAAAAAATCCTGCGACAGCGGAAGTGATCGCCCGAGTGCCCCTTTCAACCATTGATGAAGTTGATCATGCTGTTCAAGCAGCTAAGGCGGCATTCCCGGGTTGGCGAGAAACAACACCTTACACACGAGCCCGTTATATGTTTGAGCTGAAGAACGTGATGGAAGATCGTTTTGAAGAGCTTGCAGCGGTTATTGTTAAAGAACATGGAAAGATCATCGATGAAGCGCGAGGGGAGGTCCGTCGATCGATCGAGAACGTCGAGGTAGCTGCTGGAATCCCCTCACTCATGACTGGCTACAACCTGGAAGATGTCTCCCAAGGGATCGATGAGGATTGTGTATACCAGCCGGTAGGTGTCTTTTGCTGCGTTACACCCTTCAATTTTCCACTCATGGTCCCAATCTGGTTTTTACCATACGCAATCTCTTGTGGTAACACTTATATTGTCAAGCCATCCGAAATATGCCCACTCAGTCAAATCTTGTTTTTTGAGCTTTTGGATGAAATTGATTTACCCCCCGGCGTGGTTAATATGGTCAACGGGGACAAGCGCGTGGTGGACGCTTTGCTTGAAAGTCCGGATGTTGAGGGGCTCTCTTTTGTTGGTTCAACCCCGGTAGGCAAGTATTTGTACGCCACGGCAGCAGCGCATGGTAAGCGAGCTCAGTGCCAGGCCGGAGCCAAGAACTGTTTGGTAGTCATGCCGGATGCGGTATTAAAACAATCGGTGCCTGCCATCATGAGTTCGGTATTCGGGACGGCTGGGCAACGATGCTTGGCTGGTGCGCTGGTGGTCGCGGTTGGTGATGTTTACGAGCCATTGGAGAAGATGCTCGTCGAAGCGGCTTCAAATCTCAAAGTCGGTGACGGAATGGATGAAACGGTCCAAATGGGGCCAGTTGTCTCCCAGCGATCCCTTGATAGAGTTCGAGGCTATCTTGAGAAGGGGATCGAGGAGGGCGCAAGGTTGCTGTTAGATGGTCGGGAACTCCAGATGGAGGAGGACTTGGATGGATACTTCATCGGGCCGACGATCTTTACTGATGTGACCCCGGAGATGGCCATCGCGCGTGAAGAAATATTCGGTCCCGTAATGGGGATCATACGTGTGGACGATTTTGACCAGGCGCTGGAAGTGATCCACAGTTCACCCTATGGCAACGCAGCGTCAATCTTCACGACAAGCGGTAAGTGGGCGCGAGAGTTCAAGTATCGTGTCCAAGCAGGCAACCTTGGGATCAACATCGGAATCGCAGCGCCCGTCGCTTCCTTTCCCTTTAGTGGGATGAAGGATTCCTTCTTCGGCGATCTGCATGGGCAAGGTCGGGACGCGATTGAATTTTTCACCGACAGGAAGGTGGTCATTACCCGTTGGTTCTAAAGGGTTGTGTCCATTGGAAAACGCGATAACTAATAGGAGAATAGGAATATCTACCGCGGGTATGGTCGAAGCTTATACTCCTGATGGATTGGACTCCTTCACACATACGAGCTTCTTTCTGTGTAGTCATTTATTGAAGTATCAAGGAGGATGGAGTATGGATTTAGCGACCTTCGGGGCGATCATGACCTTCGCTCTGGAGTTGGAAAAACGGGCAGCTGCATTTTACGAGCAGGCGGCGCGCGGTTCTTTAGAAGAACCTTTTTCAGATCTAGCCAGAAAGGCCAACAAGCGTGCGAAGCGGATGGAACGTACCCGTCGAGAAGGTGTCCAGGAGATGATCCTTGAGCCAATCAGGGGAATGCATGGAGACGATTATCGAGTAGAACTTTCATCAGATGGAGATGAATCCGAGCTGCTGGATCAAGCGATCAGATTGGTAGAGACATCCATTCGTTTTTACCAAGACGCGGCGGGAAAAATACCGGTGAAAGAAGTTGCGCGAACCTGCCAACGAATGGCACAGGAGAGCGAAAAGCAGAAGGTTGAATTGGAAAGGTTGCGGGTCTAGAAGTCAACCTGATCTGGTTGTAACCTAGGCACCACGGCACCTGGGCACTAAGGCACTTAGGACTTCTGATGTATGGTTTTCATGCCTTCGAGGAATATCGTGTTGTGCAGAAATCAGCCATCTAATAAATTGTTGATCCCAAGTGCCTTGGTACCTAAGCGCCCGAGTGCCTAATTACTTGATCCCTAATCCCTGATTCCCAATTCCTAATCCCTATCTACTCCAACATCGGCATCTTGATCCCAAATCGTCGTGCGGCTTCAATTGCCTCACTGTAACCCGCGTCTGCATGGCGTACGATCCCTAAGCCAGGATCGGTGGTCAGTACCCGCTCCAATCGTCGTGCTGCTTCTGGTGTACCATCCGCGACGATTACTTGACCCGCATGTTGGCTAAAACCGATGCCTACACCTCCACCATGATGGAAGGAAACCCAAGTCGCTCCCCCCACAGCATTGAGGAGGGCATTTAGCAATGGCCAATCGCTGATCGCATCCGATCCGTCTCGCATTCCTTCCGTTTCTCGATTGGGTGAAGCTACCGATCCGGAATCCAGATGATCGCGGCCAATAACGATCGGTGCTCTTAATTCACCATTGGCCACCATATCATTGAACCTAAGCCCAGCCTGTGCGCGTTCGCCATATCCCAACCAGCAGATACGAGCCGGTAAGCCCTGAAAATGCACTTTATCCCGAGCCATCCTCAGCCAGCGATGCAAGTGATCATTCTCAGGGAATAGCTCTATGATAGCTTCGTCAGTGTGGAAGATGTCTTCAGGCTCACCTGAGAGCGCTACCCATCGGAAAGGACCTTTCCCCAGGAAAAACAGGGGTCGGATGTATGCCGGAACGAAGCCGGGGTATGCGAAAGCCTCCGTGACGCCTGCATCATAAGCCCGTTGGCGCAGGTTGTTCCCGTAGTCAAACACCTCAGCTCCACTGCGTTGAAATGCGAGCATGGCCTCAACATGGCGGGCCATCGATTCCATGGATCGCCGAGCGAATTCCTCTGGATCGTTAATCCGCAGCGCTTCAGCTTCTTCGAGATTTAAGTTGTGGGGAATATATTCAAGAACATCATGGGCGGGAGTTTGATCCGTGACCACATCTGGGATCACACCTCTGATGACGAGCTCGGGATAGATGTCCGCCGCGTTGCCGATGAGGCCAACCGAGAGAGGCTCTTCAGCCTCGATGGCATCCCCGACCAATGTCATCGCCTCTTCCAACTCGTCCACCACCATATCAATGTAGCCAGTCTCCAATCTTCGTTGTGCACGTGCAGGGTCCACCTCGACGATGAGTCCTACCCCTTCGTTCATTGTGATGGCTAACGGTTGGGCACCACCCATCCCTCCTAATCCCGCGGAGAGCACGAACTTGCCTTTTAGTGAGGGCCAACCTTTTTGCCTGGCGAGGGAACCGAGGGTCTCGTAGGTGCCCTGCAGGATCCCCTGGGTACCGATGTAGATCCAGGATCCGGCTGTCATTTGGCCGTACATTATCAGTCCCTTAGCGGCGAGCTCATCAAAGTGCTCTTGGGTTGCCCAATGCGGCACCAAATTTGAGTTGGCGATAATCACTCGCGGTGCGTCTGGGTGGGTTTGAAAGATCGCCACGGGTTTACCTGACTGGATGAGCAAGGTTTCGTTCTCTTCCAACGCTTTGAGAGAATCGAGGATCGCGTCCAAGCTGGCCCAATCGCGTGCGGCTTGACCACGTCCACCATAAACCACTAAATCTTCAGGGCGCTCAGCAACATCTGGATCCAAGTTATTTTGAATCATACGGAATGCTGCTTCCGTGAGCCAGGATTTACACGTTAGTTTAGTCCCACGTGGGGCGCGAATGGTACGCGGGGTCATCATCTGTCCCTCCGGAATGTATCACTCGTATTCATGAATCGGCTAAACAAAGATTAGTGCCCATCTCCTGCGTCATTATGTAGTTCTTACCATTGGTCGAAGTGCACGACGTCCGGTATTAAGGATGTGGTGGACGATATCTTCTGGGATCGGTTGCTGAGTGTATTGACGCACTGCGCGGTTCATGCGGATGCTTTCCGATACGTCCATTTTTCGATCTCCTATCGAGTGCTGAACACATTATAGGACGGTTGACTGTAGCTTCAAATGATGGAAAGTAGAAATTATGGAGGTTTCTGAAAGTCAGACTTTCGCTGAGGTGATATGCAGATTGACTCAGATTTAATTGACCTGCATGGACATCTAGGCAGAGACTTGGCTAGAGATTCTTAATCAATAGTAGGACGAGGGGGTTCGGGAAGTGGCCTAAGATACACAAGCTGATTGGTGTAAGACACGACGCGCCCAAGATCCTTGAGCCTGTCCAATTCACTATCCGTGATCGCACCACCGTAATCCGATTCTTGAAATTCCAGAAAATCACCGGTCTGAATATCTTGCACCCGACCACCGCCCCAATCCACGACGATCTCGCCTGTTTGAAGCATGAACACCAAACCTCTAGCGACAGGTATGCCACCGGTCATTGTGCCCTCCCCTAGTCTATCCATTACTGTGCCAAAGAAATGAAAAAACCGCAAGCTTCATGTAACTGCATTCTATGATCTACTAGAAAAAGGTCAACTGCAAGAGGAGGATTGGTCTATGTGAGCGGCGGATATGTTTCACAACCCCCAGTGTTCACATACACATGAAGGTACACGACAGGTGAGATGCTCATCCCTTTCAAATGTACAAGGTTCAGTGGGGTAGAATGCGGTTCGAGAATCAATCTTCGCTTTGTTACACCATCAGCGTAGATCGAGAGATGGAGCCTGATTTCACCTACGAAGCAAGCATGCCAAAGTTGGTGACCGCCAATCTTCTTATGAGGTCGCGTTGGGCATCAAGCCATATCTTGTGTACGGGGCAATCCTCACCAAAAGGGCAGTCACTAGGATCAGGCACACATTCGTTTAAGGTGATCGGACCGTCAATAGCCTCAATTACTTCGAGCAGGGTAATCTCTTCAGATGGACGTGCGAGTGAAACCCCACCGCGTGCGCCACGTGAGGTTTGGACGACACCGGCCACGGATAGTTGCGAGACGATTTTGGCCAAGAATGAGGAGGGTATTGCCTGCTCGCGCGCAATCTTGCTGGTTGGCGCGCGAGTCCCATTGCTCAGACCTGCCAAGTAAAGAACCGCACGGACCGCATAATCCGCCTGCCGAGTGATCTGCATATCAACCTCCTGCGCTTACTCCTTACTTATACCATCAAGGTAGGAGTTATCTAGTTCGCAATCAGTGTATGCCTTAGCCAAATCAACGACAAGTGAATTGTGTCACCGTGCAGGCATGACCTTTTACGACAGGTCTACTGAAAAAAGACCAACTGCCAGAGGAGGACCGGTACGTGTGGGGGTGTGGGATGCGCCCATACCCCCACATATACCGGTCCTTGCTCCTCGCAGGTTGTTTTTCAGTACGCACAAGTATTGCCTGATATCTCAAGCATGGTATGATTGCGCGATGTAGTACGGAACATCCCCGCTTGGAAAGGATTTGATGTGAAGAACATTACGGTGATCGGAGCCGGTTATGTTGGCTTAGTGACAGCGGCATGCTTCGCCGATCTAGGAAATCGAGTGATCGCTTTGGATATCGACGAGCTAAAAATCGAAAGCCTTAAGAAGGGGATCATGCCCATCTATGAGCCGGGGCTTGAGGAGATGGTCTCCCGGAATGCGATGGCTGGACGGTTAGATTTCACCGTATCTTATCCAGAGGCCCTACATGAGTCTGAATTTGTCTTCATTGCGGTAGGAACCCCCTCGGGAGTTGATGGGGAGGCTGATTTGAAGCACGTTCAGCAAGCGGCCGAGTCTATCGCCCAAACGATGAGGGGATCGTTGATCGTGGTGAACAAGTCGACTGTACCCGTAGGAACTGGCGACTGGGTGGCGGATATCATTCGCGCTAATCAGCCAGAGCCCATTCCTTTCTCAGTCGTATCCAACCCCGAATTCTTACGAGAGGGCTCAGCTATCCTCGATTTTATGAATCCCGCCCGTACTGTTCTGGGTTCTCTCGACCTTGAAGCGGTGGAGAAGGTTGCCCAGCTACACCTACCATTACGGGCACCGATCGTGATCACTGACCTGCGTACGGCTGAGATGATCAAATACGCTTCGAATGCCTTTTTAGCCACTCGTATTTCGTTTATCAATGAGATTGCGAATATCTGTGAGGCGCTTGGGGCAGATGTAAAGGAAGTTGCCAATGGTATGGGTTTTGATCCACGGATCGGCCGACATTTCTTGGAAGCAGGCTTAGGCTATGGGGGTTCATGCTTCCCCAAGGATGTGCAAGCGCTTGCACATATGGCGGCAGAGAAGGGACGCAACCCGCAATTACTTCAAGCCGTGATGGATATCAACACGGATCGGACGCGATTGCTCATGGAGCGCGTTCGAGAAATGCTGGGGGATCTAACAGGGAAAACGATCGGATTGTTGGGTCTTACATTTAAACCCAACACCGATGATATGCGAGAAGCGCCTTCTCTGGAGATCGCACACAGATTGACGAAGAATAACGTGGTTGTCCGCGCATATGACCCGGTTGGTATGGAGCGTGCCAGTGACATCATGCCCGAATTGATTATGGCGGAAGACCCATATGCGTTAGCTCAAGAGTGTGACGCCTTGATCGTCTGCACAGATTGGAATGAGTTCAAACACTTAGATCTTGGACGTATTCTACGAGCTATGAAGCAACCCGTTATTGTCGACGGACGAAATATCTACGATCCAGTTGAATTGTCACGACTGGGTTTTCAGTATCGTGGGGTTGGTCGCGGTTATGGTCCCGATGGGGAACCGTTTGAGGAAGCTGCGCCTTAAGTTAAGGTAAACAAGAAATGATGCCAGGCCGGGATTCCATTCTTCGTACTAAACTGCGCAATGGTTTAGAAGTCCGCTTAAAAGAAATCCACACCGCTCCCCTCATCAGTTGCTGGATTTGGTACCGCGTTGGCTCACGAAACGAAAACGCGGGTATTACCGGCGTCTCCCATTGGGTGGAACATATGCAGTTCAAGGGGACACCGTCCTTCCCTGCTGGTGTGCTTGACCGAGCGATCTCGCGCGATGGCGGATATTGGAACGCGCTAACTTGGTTAGACTGGACGTCATATTTTGAGACCATGCCTGCAGATCGAATTGATCTGGCACTACGTTTGGAGGCCGATCGCATGGTCCATAGTAAGTTTTCCCCTACCGAGGTCAAATCTGAACGGACGGTGATCATCTCCGAACGTCAGGGACACGAGAATGAGCCAACCTTCCGACTGTACGAAGAGGTGCAAGCGGCTGCCTTCCGGGTTCACCCGTATCATCACACTGTGATCGGTGACATGGCGGACTTAGAGACGATGACTCGAGACTCTCTCTACGAGCATTACCGCCGATTCTATATCCCAAATAACGCTGTATTGGCCATCGCTGGTGATTTCCGCACGAGATCGATGCTCAAACGCATTCGTGAGTTATTTGGCACGATCCCGCGTGGGAAACGACCGGAGTCCCGACCTCGTCTGGAACCGGTACAAAGGGGTGAACGACGCGTGACAGTTGAAGGACCGGGCGAGACCCCTTTCCTCTATGTCGGATACCACGCATCTCCTGGGGCTGATCCTGATTTCTACCCTTTAACTGTGTTAGATAGCATTCTAACTGGCGCCTCAAGTCTGAACTTCTTCGGAGCAGGTATTTCGAATAAAACCTCACGCTTGTATCGAACTTTGGTTGAAGGGGAGCTAGCCGCTTCGGTCCGAGGCGGATTGGCCGCGACGATCGATCCCTATTTATACTCGATCAATGTGACTGTCCGGCCGGACCACACTGCGGAAGAGACGCTTGAAATCCTTGATCGTGAACTTGATAAATTGCTGGATCAACCTATTGAGATGGTGGAGCTGGTTAAGGCAAAAAAGCAAGCCCGAGCTTTGTTTGCATATAACTCCGAAAGCATCACAAACCAAGCTTTCTGGCTGGGTTTCAGTGAGATGTTCGCCACCTATGAGTGGTTTGAGACCTACCTGGATCGATTGGTTGAAGTCACCCCTGAGGATGTCATAGAAGTCGCTCGTAAGTACTTGTTGTCATCGAATCGCATCGTGGGTATCTATCGTCCACAACTGGATGAGAGCAATGACTAAGGTCGCCTTCTCCCTTCCTACATTGGACATACGTAGTTTGCCAGGACCGGATTCCATTCTGCGCCGGGAGTTAGAGAATGGCATTGTGGTCCTGGCAAGAGAAAATTTCGCCAGCCCCTCCGTAGTGATCTCAGGCTATCTTGTCGCTGGTTCCTTGGGTGAGACCCGTCAAGAGGCTGGATTGGCGTATCTGACAGCACAGGCTTTGATGAGAGGGACGAAAGTGCGATCCTTCAATCAAATCTTTGAATCGATCGAATCCATAGGCGCTGTACTTAGCTTGGGAGCGAGTACGCATATCACTTTCGTGCAGGGAAAAGCGTTGGCCGAGGATCTGCAGATCCTCCTCAGTCTTTTATCTGAAGTATTACGCACTCCGACTTTTCCTAAGACACAGATCGAACGGCTGAAGGGCGAACACTTAACATCGCTCGCAATTCGTGATCAGGATACAGGCGCTCGTGCACAGCTTGCCTTCGATGAACTGGCCTATAAAAAGCATCCTTACAGCTTGCCAACTTCTGGATATAAGGACACCATCAGCGAAATTTCGACCACCAACATCCGCGCTTTTTACCGCCAGTGTTTTGGACCTCAGGGTATGGTCCTCGTGGTGGTAGGAGCGGTCGAGGCCCAGAAAGCCGTTGAAGCGGTCGAGGGTGCCCTCGGTGGATGGCGCAATCCTGGACAGCATACTCACCCTGACTTACCACCAATTGGGAAACCTTCGGGTTTGCTTCGTAAGGTCGTCTATCTTCCCGGGAAGAGCCAATGTGACATCGTCCTCGGCACACCTGGACCGAGTCGTTTCGACGAGGACTATATGGCAGCTTCTCTAGGTAACAGCATACTAGGTCGGTTTGGGATGTATGGTCGAATAGGCGATGCGGTTCGTGAGTCAGCTGGATTGGCTTATTATGCTTATAGCTCCGTAACTGGTGGCCATGGACCTGGTCCATGGCAGGTAGTTGCTGGGGTTAATCCAAACGGTGTAGAGAAAGCGATAGACTTAATCCTTACTGAAATACGGAAATTGGTTACAAAACGTGTGACCAAACAAGAATTGGTCGAAAACCAAGCTAATTACATCGGTCGTTTGCCCTTACAGCTTGAATCAAATGAGGGCGTAGCAGGTTCGTTGCTTCACATTGAACGTTACAGTTTGGGGTTAGACTATTATCAGTGTTTCCCAGATCTTGTTGCAGCTGTGACGCGAGATGATGTTATCCGTGCTGCAAAGCGATATCTTGATCCTGATCACTTGGCTATCGCCATCGCTGGTCCGATTGGAGAGGAGGCGTAGGAAGTGATTCGTTCAGGTGTGGATTTAATCGAGGTCGACCGAATTGATCGTGCGATTCTTCGACACGGTGAACGCTTTTTCGATCGTTTTTACACCGCTCAAGAATTGATCGACGCTCGTGGGCACACACCAGCGCTCGCGGCGCGATTCGCCGCAAAGGAAGCCGTCGCGAAAGCACTGGGAACTGGAATTGGAGATGTCAGGTGGAAGGACATTGAGATCGTCAATGGACCTCGTCGCCAACCTGTACTTCAGCTTCATGGTCGCGCATTGGAACTCTCTGGATCGTTGCGAGTGACCCACTGGGCGCTCAGCCTCAGCCATACCCATGAGCACGCGCTCGCAGTCGTTGTTGCTCTCCAAGCTCCGCCTGAGTCTGATCAGGACTCATGAGGGCAATCGGATGAAGCTGCCCCCCTCCATCAAAGTCGGATTAAAAGCGGAAGCCACACAGGAAGTCACACCTGATTTGACCGCAACGCATATTGGAAGCGGTAGCCTCAGTGTCTATGCTACGCCGGCTATGGCATCCCTTGTAGAGCATACCTGCGCGTCAATGGTAAGCGGGTTGCTGCCAGAAGGCCAAACTACGGTAGGGGTGGAAATCCATCTTCGCCATCTAGCACCTACACCTGTAAACAGTGTGGTGAATATACGGGCTGAGGTTGTCTCTATCGATAATCATCTGATCTCTTTTAATGCTCAGATCTTCGACGAGGTAGAGTTGGTTGGTGAGGCGGAACACCGTCGCGCGGTGATCGAGGAAGATCGGTTCCTGAAACGCGTCGATGCGAAGGTATCCGAACGGTTATCAACTCAATGATTTGATACCTCCAATCTATTCCAGTAAAGGCGGCTTTAGTACGGATATACGACCGGGCGGGGGAGCCCGGTCCGCTTATTAATTATGCATTGGAGTCTAACCGGCAGGAGAAATGGTGAGGAATGTGTTGGATGGACTTAGAGTTCCCTAGGAGAAGGCTCTCTAGTGTGAGACGTGAAACGTGAAACGTGATACGTGATGCGTGATGCGCGATGCGTGATGCGTGATAGTTTAGCTGCGGCTAGAAGCTTGAAGCCTGTAGCCTGTTTCTTGTGGCTTGAAGCTTGCGACTTGAGACTTGCGACTTAAAGCCTGAAGCCGGCCGCGGTTTACTTTGACGAATGAACGGGGTCGTGTTATACTCCCACCGCTCCCGCCAGGGCTGCAAAGCTGGCGGGATAAATTTCGCCCAAATCGGGCAAATACACACGTCTCCAGACTAGGTTAGGCGTGCCGGTTAGCCAGCCGGTTCTAAGCTAGGTCGAAGGAGGCGGAGGTCAAACGCATTGGAGGTAAGATCCCCATGGCTGTAGTAAGCATGAAAGCTCTCTTGGAGACGGGGGTTCATTTTGGTCATCGCACACGAAAATGGGATCCCCGCATGAAGTCGTACATCTTCACTGAACGAAATAACATCCACATCATCGATTTACAACAAACCCTTGAAGCACTTGAGATCGGTTATGCTTTGGTTCGCGATACCATCGCTGCAGGCGGACGGATATTATTCGTTGGGACCAAACGACAGGCTCAGGAAACGATCGAGCTGGAAGCTAAGCGATGCATGATGCCCTATGTCAACGCGCGCTGGCTTGGTGGTACGCTCACCAATTGGCAGACGATACGCAGTCGGATTGATGAATTACAAGGCTTAGAACGGCGGCGCGATTCGGGTGAAATAGATCGCTTAACCAAAAAGGAAGCCTTAGGCATCACGCGCAGGATCGACAAACTCGAAGGTCGCTTGGGCGGTATCCGAGAGATGATATCGGTGCCAGATTTGTTGTTTGTCGTCGATGTGAGGCGCGAAGAGACCGCCATTCATGAAGCGAATCTTCTCAACATCCCAGTCATCGCATTGGTGGACACCAATTGCGATCCAACGAATGTTGATTATGTGATTCCCTCAAACGACGATGCCATCCGTGCCATCAAACTCATGACTTCGAAAATCGCGGATGCCGTGCTTGAGGGGTTGGCGCTTCGTAAGGATGAGGAAGAAGAACTAGCGGCAGCTGGTATACCCTTAGCATTGGATGCAGCGGCCGAGATCGAGATGACTGATGAAGAACTCCTCGGAGAAGCGACGCTTGCCAAACTTATGAGTGGAGAGTTTGACGAGAAATTAGTCACCGAGGTTATGGACTTAGATTCTGAAGAGGATGAAGACAAGCCAGAAATGGAAGCTTTGGATCTTGAAGAGGCCGAATTACTCGAGGAGCTAGAGTTAGCTGAGGAGAGTGAGACCCTGGAGGAATCAGAGGAAGAGGGGGTTGACCTTTCAGAAAGTGCAACGGTAGACGAAAAGGGAGACGAGGAAGAGGAAGTTGACCTTTCAGAAAGTGCAACGGTAGACGAAAAGGAAGATGAGGCGTGACCATCTCAATTGACTTGATTAAAGAACTCCGTGACAGGACGGGGGCGGGTATCTTAGCCTGCCGTGAAGCGCTTGAAGAAACGAACGGCGACCTGGAGAAAGCGGTCGCTTTACTTCGTGAACGAGGGTTGGCGGCTGCTGCGAAAAGGGCCGATCGTGAAACCCATGATGGCGTCTTGGATCTATACAATCATGGTGATGGACGTGTGGGAGTGATCGTAGAGGTTAATTGCGAAACCGACTTCGTAGCTCGCACAGAAGAATTCAGGCATTTTGCTCACGAGATGGCATTGCAAATCGCTGCCACATCGCCCCACTGGATCCGGGTTGAGGACATACCGGAGGCGGTCATCGAGGAGGAACGTCAGAATGCTCGCATCTGGGCGCGTGAGAGCGGCAAACCTGAAAATGTGATTGAGCGCATTGTTGAAGGCCGGTTGGGAAAATTTTACGACGATAACTGTTTGCTTCGTCAGCCATATATTCGAGATGATGCGAAGACGGTTGATGAGTTGCTCAAGGAGATGATTGCCGCTACTGGTGAAAATGTAGCTATTAGGCGCTTTGTGCGCTGGACGGTGGGCGAAGAGCTTGAGTAAAAACGACGGGCCAACTTCTTGTTGGCCCGTACTATGATCGAGGAGATGATCGTAAACGTGACGAAGAAAAAGCCGGTTCATGGCCGTATACTGCTTAAGCTAGGGGGGGAAGCCGTAGCTGGTCCTCAGGGCTATGGGATCGACCCTAAACGGGCAGAGAACCTAGCTGGAGAAATCCAACGGGTTCGAGATCTAGGTGTGGAGACTGCGATCGTGATCGGCGCTGGCAACCTCTGGCGTGGTCGAGATGGGATCGAACGCGGCATGGAACAGGCTACCGCTGATTACATGGGTATGCTTGGTACGGTGATGAATTCGATGGCATTGATGGACGCATTGGAGCGGTCGGGGATTGTTACAAGGGTGATGTCCGCCTTAGAGATGCGAGCAGTAGCGGAGCCATACATCCGCCGCAGAGCAATCCGTCACCTTGAAAAGGGGAGAGTTGTGATCCTCGGTGGAGGGACGGGCAATCCGTATTTCTCAACGGATACTGCCGCAGCGCTGAGAGCAATGGAGATCGAAGCAAAAATCTTAATCAAAGCAACCCGGGTGGATGGCGTGTACGAAGCCGATCCGGAAAAAGATCCGGATGCTAAGCGATTTGATCATTTGACATATATTGAAGCGCTCAATCGCCGATTGGAGGTCATGGACAGCACGGCGATCTCACTCTGTATGGACAATGAGCTTCCGATCATCGTCCTTAGTATGTGGAAAATGGATAATCTCATAAAGGCCGTAATGGGAGATCCCGTTGGAACGCTCATCAGCGACCACTCCAAGGAGCTTGGGGGAATGTGATCGCAAGCGCAAGCCTTTCTACGCTTCATAAATCTAGCGAAAACTCAACACAAACCAAATGTTTGAATCATGACTGCACCGAAAATACGAGCTTCAGGGAGTAGGGAGGGGTGGTCATCTTCTCTCGATTATTTTTTTCAGTGGAGTTAAATTAGATCTGTCCAGGGGGAAGACTGACTCCTAAGACGGACATCGCATTTTCCCAAGTTTTGCGCTATCCTATATGGGATCGATTCCGCTGGTCCTTAACCTTGACCGAGGAGTTTGGTAATGGTTATTGATGCCCTGAAAGAGGCTGAAGCCCGCATGAAAGGCGCGGTTCGCTCCTTGGAAGATGATCTGGCTGTGATCCGCACTGGTCGTGCCTCTCCAGCGCTCATAGAACGTCTCTCAGTGGAATACTATGGTAATCCGACACCCTTAATGCAACTTGCCACGATCTCAGCGCCAGAGCCTCGCTTATTGACGATTCGACCCTTCGACCCCGCAAGCCTGAAGGACATTGAGCGAGCTATCTTAACATCGGATTTGGGGCTAACCCCAAACAACGATGGAAAGATGATCCGGTTAAGTATTCCTCCCCTTACCGAGGAACGCCGTCACGACTTGGTTCGGGTTGTGCGTAACCGCGCGGAAGAAGGGAGAATCGCGATTCGCAATGTCCGCCGCGACACCCTCAACGACCTGCGTGAGTTTGAGCGGGAGAAAATAATCTCGGAAGATGAACGAAGACGCGGCGAGAGCGATTTGCAGGATCTGACCGATCGCTATATTGAAATTATCAATGAACAAGGCCGGCGTAAGGAGGCTGAGGTCCTCGAGGTCTGATAGATAGCCTCTCGTGCGATGACCAAATCGAACGAAGAAAAATTACCCGAGAAGATTCCAACGCATGTAGCCATTATCATGGACGGGAATGGTCGTTGGGCGCGCGCCCGAGGCCTCCCCCGTTTGGCGGGCCACCGAGCAGGTGTAGAGAATCTCCGTCGCGTGATTGAAGCCAGTGTCGAATTCGGTATCCAGTATTTAACTATCTATGCTTTCTCCACCGAGAACTGGGATCGACCTCGTGCTGAGGTTCGTGGATTGATTAACATCCTGGAGGATGTCATCGATCGCGAATTGGAAGAACTGCACGAAAATGGTGTCCAGCTGCGACATATTGGCGATTTAGATCCCCTTCATTCTAAGCTGCAAGAGAAAGTGCGTCACGCAATTGATTTAACCCGCGATAATCGTAAATTGGTGTTAAATGTCGCATGGAACTATGGTGGTCGTGCTGAGATTGTCCACGCCATCCAAAGGATGCTTGCGGATGGTATCTCTGAGGGAGAGATCAACGAAGAGTTAGTCGGTCGTTACCTCTTTACGGCCGATTCTCCAGACCCAGATCTTGTGATACGCACCTCTGGGGAACTCAGGGTGAGCAACTTCTTAATTTGGCAGAGTGCCTACGCAGAGTGGTATATCACACCCACATTCTGGCCGGATTTTGGCCGGGAAGAACTTCTTCAGGCGTTGTGCGATTACTCGCAACGTGAACGTCGCTTCGGACGAGTACCCGGAGCCATCTCGCAAAAGTAGCATGCTACGCGAACGCGTCGCAGTCATCCTTGTTATCCTGCCGTTCTTACTTTGGGTGGTTGTAGGCGGCGGATGGTTGTATGTCTTCGCCATCTCGGCAGTGCTCTCCTTGGCCGTGGTTGAATTCGGTTTGATGTTTCGTGATCACGGGCTAAGACCAGCAATGCCGTTGCTCGTATTCGGCGTTATCATTCTGGGTTTTTCCCGATTTCTCTTTGGTTTTAAGTACACACCACTTCTGTTTGCGAGCTTTTGTCTCATAAGCCAAGTTTGGCATCTCACAGATTATGAACGAGGCGCCTCTCATTCAGGGACAGATTTTGCCATCACGATCGCTGGTGTTTTATACGTAGGTTTTGTGGGATCCTACCTAATCTCACTTCGATTTTTACCGGAAGGTCTCTGGTGGCTGCTCGTGTCATTGATCTCAATTTGGCTGGCTGACGGAGCCGCATACGTTTTCGGGCGGGTTGTGGGGCGGCACAAGTTGTCGAAGAGGTTAAGCCCGAAAAAGACATGGGAGGGTTATTTATCAGGTGTTGTTATAGGCACGCTTGGGACGGCAGGTCTTACATGGGTGTGGCGAACCTGTGCTGGCGCGGGGTCTGCCCTCACCCCAGCACGGGGGTTGATCGTGGGCTTTGTGATTAGTAGCCTTGCTCCCTTTGGGGATCTCGGCATTAGCATGATCAAACGTGAGTTTCAGGTAAAAGACACCGGCTCATTGGTGCCAGGCCATGGGGGAGTGCTCGATCGATTGGATTCTATGATATGGGCTGGTGTCCTTGGTTTCTATGTTACAACCTGGCTGTTGGGCTGAGTTTTGCGCAGCGGAGCTTGTCGTAAAAACATCGGGACGGTCGGAGTGGAAATCAAAGTTTGATGAAACCGTCCATTGAATATAGAAAAAACGAGAATGGATATTTATGGCGCGTGGGGAAGGGCAGTGTCCTTCAAGAACTTGTTCCTGATTTTTTCACGGACAACGATTTCGGTTAAGCAATTAAATCCCTCAGGAGAGGATGAATGAAAGAGCAACCATCACGCAATTTAGCGCTAGAGTTGACACGGGTGACAGAGGCAGCGGCGTTAGCAGCCGCCAGGCATATGGGACGTGGAAATAAAGAAGCCGGCGATCAAGCCGCAGTTGATGCAATGCGTTTGGTGCTCAACTCGATCGAGATGGATGGTGTTGTGGTCGTAGGTGAGGGAGAGAAGGACGAAGCCCCCATGCTTTTCAACGGAGAGAGGCTTGGCACAGGGGTAGCACCTAAGGTTGATATCGCTGTTGACCCGGTCGACGGTACTCGTCTCTTGGCACAGGGGAGAGCCAACTCCATCTCGACGGTAGCGCTCGCAGAGAGGGGATCGATGTTTGATCCCGGACCCATTGTATACATGCATAAGATCGCTGCGGGGCCGGAAGCTAGGGGACATATCGATATCGATGCATCGATAACGGATAATATCAAAGCCGTAGCGCGGGCAAAAAGTGCCGATGTTGATGATCTGACTGTGGTCATCCTTGAACGTGATCGGCACCAAGAGTTTATCGATGAGATTCGACGGGCTGGTGCTCGTATACGTTTGATAACGGATGGCGATGTGAGCGGTGCACTCATGACCGCATGGCCTGAATCGGGTATTGATTTGTTGATCGGTATCGGTGGGACACCGGAAGGGGTTTTGGCCGCCTGTGCGCTTAAATGCATGGAAGGGGAGATTCAAGGTCGTCTCTACCCGCGCAATGAAGAAGAGGCTTCCTTGGCGCGAGAGATGGGTTACGATCTAGAGAAAGTGCTTACCATCGATGACCTTGTGAGTAGCGATGAAATATTTTTCTCCGTCACAGGTATCACGGATGGGGAATTGGTCCAGGGGGTCAAGTTCTTCGGAACCGGCGCGCGAACCCATAGCCTGGTGATGAGATCTCAATCAGGGACGGTGCGAGAGATCACAGCGACCCATCGCTGGGAGAAATTAATGGCTTACAGCCAAATCCCATATGACCCATCCAGGTAGATAAGAAAGGGGTTTGTTGTATTTGGTTAGCTAAGTGATCTGATCATGCAAAGCTTACCGATGTCAGGATGAAGAAAAGAAGAAGATCTTATTGGGTCACTGTTCTTATAGATTTTAATGTTTGCACGATCCTTTGATTTCGCTGAACACGATCATTGCTCACCAGCCATCCGATGAAGTGCGTATTTTCCCACTAGGAATAGGGTCCTCATTCGTCGGCTTGCAGGGGCCATAGCTGCATGCTATAATGAAACATCCTGAGAACTCGGTTGTCTTGGGACAACACCCCCACTGCAAAATCCAGACTCGACGAATGCGTAACTTCATTTATCTGTTTGCGGCCGTGTGACAAGGTACATGTATGATCTCGACGCCCAATAGCGTCATATTTAATGGTTGACCGTACTGAAAAAACCCCACTAACGTTATAGAAGAAGGCATATGTGGGCCATGGACGATCCCCACACCATACATATACCCCTTCCTGATTCTGCTGGACGCTTTTTCTATGTAGGCGTATTTGATTTCCCAAGGGGAGTTTTCCAATGAATATTGCTCAACTGGAAGCGATGACACTCACAGATTTGCGCGCCATGTCGAAAGATCTTGAGATCCCTGGCGCTACTCGGATGAAAAAAGAAGACCTCATCATACGCATCATGCAAGTTGATGCAGAACGGCGAGGTTTGGAATTACGAGGCGGCATCCTTGAGATCATGAACGAAGGAATGGGATTTCTGCGCTCTGACCATTACTTGCCAGGGCCGAATGATATTTACGTCTCGCAGTCTCAGATTCGTCGCTTTAGCCTTCGGACAGGAGACATGGTCATTGGTCAGGTCCGACCGCCGAAGGAATCGGAGAAGTATTTCGGGCTGCTGAGGGTTGAATCGATCAACGGTATGGATCCCGAAGAGGCGTGGGAACGACCGACATTCGAAAGTATGACACCCATCTTCCCTGAAGAACGCTTCGATCTTGAAACCGATCGTCACACCTTGGCCACTCGGATGCTGAACCTGATTGCCCCCATTGGCTATGGACAACGGGGGTTGATCGTTTCACCCCCAAAAGCGGGGAAAACAACGGTGTTGAAGCAGGTCGCGAATGCCATTTCGACCAAGTACCCCTTAGTGCATTTGATGGTGGCATTAATCGGGGAGCGCCCGGAAGAGGTGACCGACATGGACCGCTCCGTCGAAGCGGAAGTGATCGCCTCCACTTTTGATGAACCAGTCACTGCTCATGTCCGGACGGCGGAAATGGCCCTGGCACGCGCGAAACGATTGGTAGAATGTGGTCGCAACGTGGTGATCTTGATGGATTCGATCACGCGACTTTCGCGTGCCTACAATCTCATGGTTACACCATCTGGACGAACGCTATCAGGAGGTATTGACCCTGCGGCGCTCTACCCACCCAAACGTTTTTTCGGAGCCGCCCGGAATATCGAGGAGGGTGGATCGTTGACCATTATCGCTACATGTCTGGTTGACACCGGCTCGCGCATGGATGACGTGGTTTATGAGGAGTTCAAAGGCACAGGGAATATGGAACTTCATCTTTCCCGTCGTCTGCAGGAAAGACGGATTTTCCCTGCTTTTGACATCGATCGTTCATCAACCCGGCGTGAGGAGTTACTTTTAGGACCCGATATCACTGAGAGGGTATGGTTGATACGTCGTATGTTCTCCCACATGATCACACCTCCCCCAAACGGCGCCGGGATGGACATCACCAATGCGACGGAAGCCATTATCCAACGGATTTCGCGGACCGAAAACAACCAGGAATTTCTGGAAACGCTGACGGATGAAGAATTCTGAGCCGGCTGAACCATCGATCGAAACCCGGACCCAACAACTTCGCAGAATGGCCCCGCTCCTATTAGGTTTCGTGGGTCTCTTTGCCGCTGTTTGGGCGGTTAAACTCAATCTACCCTCAGCACTTGCTGGGCCTCCCTCATTCCCTACCAAGACTCCCGACCTTGCCCAACCTTCCTATCAAGTCAAAGTCACCCTTCCCGATTATCAATCTCTGAATCCTACGGATGGCATTTCACGCTGGGTGGACATCAGAACTTTTTCCCCTCATCGGTCACGAGTCGAGGTGCTACGATACACCGTTCAGCCAGGAGACTCAATTTTTGGTATTGCTGGCAAATTCGATCTCGAACCGGAGACCATTTTGTGGGGGAATTACGAGGTGCTTAATGATGACCCCCATATGATTGAGGTTGGTCAAGAGCTTAATATCCTTCCTATCGATGGGACGTACTATCAATGGCAGGCTGGGGACAGCTTGGACTCCGTGGCCGGTTTCTTCGGCGTGGAGACAGGGACGATCATTGAATGGCCTGGTAACGGCATTGATTTCATCGACCCAGTGATTGAGCCTGGGTCTTGGTTGATCGTTCCCGGAGGGAAACGGGAACTTCGTCGTTGGTTGGTCCCGACCATCGCGCGGGGTCAGGCTGGCGTAGGCACCGCCCTTGGCCCTGGCGGTTGTACGGGGGACTTTACGGGAGGCATCATCGGGACGGGAGGTTTCATCTGGCCCACTGCAAATCACTATTTATCTGGCAATGATTATTGGTCAGGCCACTTGGCGATCGACATCGCAGCCGGTTATGGGGCAGCGATCTGGGCCGCGGATAGCGGGGTGGCAGTCTTTGCTGGGTGGTCCACCGTTGGATACGGGTACATGGTGATGATCGACCACGGGAATGGATGGCAGACCCTGTATGCCCATCTTAGCCAGGTCAGCGTGGCATGTGGCCAGAATGTAATCCAAGGGCAGCAGATCGGGTTAGGGGGGTCGTCCGGCAATTCCACGGGTCCCCATTTGCACTTTGAAACGCGATACGAAGGTGGTTTCGTCAACCCGTGGTACGTCCTCCCCTAAGTTGACATAATTGCTTATCTTGACGGCGATCCAAGCGGCTGATATCATCATGTCTGCCCCGGAGAATTTGGCGTATGCCTGAAACTGAATCCGACATTTCCCCTGAAGGTCTTGAACCTCGGCAGATGCGAACACGTCCTCGTCGAACAGTTGAAGTCTGGTTGGGAATTGCACGCCAGACACTCCGAGAACCCATCCTGCGCTTCGCAGGACATCTAGCCTTGCTGGCCGTGATTGCTCTGGGTGTTTGGGCCGCGAGAGTGGGCTTGGACACCTTGCCAGCGGATGCCGCTGGTACCGTCGAAACAAGTACCGACTTGTTACAAGCGACTGTTACCGTTGCTTCTATCCAGGAGCTAGAAGAACTTCCCCCATTCTCTGGAGGACCCCTGATCGTCGAAGGGGTCACGCGGGTCGCGGATGTCCATACGATTTTCCCCACACGGCCTCGGCTTGAGGTGATTAAGTACGTTGTGCAGAAAGGCGACAACTTATTCGGCATTTCGGAGAAATTCGGCATCAAGCCAGAGACGCTGCTGTGGGGTAATTACGATGTTTTGGAAGATAATCCTCACGCGCTAAAAGAAGGTCAAGAGCTTAATATCCCACCCGTAGATGGAACGATGTATACCTGGCATGCGGGAGACGGTTTAAGCGGGGTGGCTGATTTCTTTGGTGTGACCCCACAGGATATCGTTGATTGGCCGGGAAACAATCTCGCCCCCGATATCGATATTACGAACCCATCCATCGAACCAGGAACGCTGATTATGATCCCTGGAGGAAGTCGAGAACTCGTGACTTGGAGTGCCCCACGGATCACTCGTAGTAACCCAGCTGCCGCGAGGATCCTTGGAGCTGGATATTGTGGTTCGGTGTACGACGGCCCGGTTGGCACGAGTACGTTTGTATGGCCCACACCGGGCAGGACGATATCAGGCTATCATTATGATCCTGTTATCCATCCTGCCATTGATATCGGTGGCGCGACCGGTCATGCCATTTACGCCTCCGACACTGGTGTGGTCGTCTATTCGGGATGGAACGATTATGGGTACGGCCTCGTAATCGTGCTCGATCATGGGAATGGTTGGCAAACCCTTTACGCACATTTAAGTCAGATCAACGTGGTCTGTGGACAGGCGGCCTTTCAAGGGAATGTCATCGGACTCATGGGAACCACAGGGAATAGTTCGGGCCCGCATCTGCACTTTGAGATGATGCACGATGTGTATGGCAAGGTCAATCCGTTGAATTTCCTGCCGTAGAAGCGGCATAGCTAAATCCATTATTACCGACTGACCTGGAAAGTCTAATTGTTGGGGCGCACGGGCAGGGAAAATCACCCTGTATCTTCGACCGTGCGCCCCAACATTTTTACGCACGATCAATGAAATAAGGATGTCTTTGGGTCTGTAGAATCGACTGCTGAGCGATCGCCATATCTACGGAAAGATGACAAATGTGTTCTCGAACAAATGTAGGGGCAATTCACGATTGCCCCTACATTTTGTATTCGAGATTGATGTCGTTATTTTGAGGCGTTCTTAGATTCCTTCAAACATCCGCGCGTTTTTTCATCAAATAGAGGATCCGGTCGGAGTCTCTTACTTGCGTCGTGTCTTGCATAGTGTAGTGTTCACTGAACGCGCGTTCGAAGCCCTCTTGTGAGTAATCAGGGAAGATATCCTCTCTCGTAGCGAGCAGGCGTCCAACCTGTGGATCACTTTTTGGCACGAACTCGATCACAAGCCACGGGCTCAGGGATGAGAAGAATTTTGCTAACCATTCCAACGGGACGTTATTCGAAATCGCCAGGTGGTGTATCAACGCAAGAGCGAGGACGACATCCGGAGAAGACCGGTCAAATAGCGACATCCGTTCATTATTATGCCAACCCAGGTTAGGACTAGGATTTGTCAAATCTAAGACCAATGGGAGTAAATACGAGGAGCCTTCACCCTTGCTGGTGAGATAATTTTGCTCGACAGCGTTGTGATCGACGTCAAAGGAAACCGTTACAATCCCTCGATCGCTGGCAAGACGGCTGAAGAGGCCGATATTCCCGCCCAGGTCCCAGAGGCTGCCCGGTTGGATGATGTCGATATATTCACCAACAAGTAACAATTTATGTTGCAGTCCCTCAGTGGTGTAACTGTGTGCCTCTTGGTAATAATCCTCCCACTCTGTTTTTTGAATCCTCAAGCGTAGACGGCGTATCGCCCCCTCGAGATTGTCGATCAACCCTAAGAAGGCTGTTGGGCTCATTTGTCGAGTGACGGTCGATTTGTCAACCGTTTTATCTGCGTAATGTTTTTGGCTGGCAGCGTGCAGGTGTATGTGGGAGAGCAGTCCGAAGTTTAACCAGGTACGTCTTTGTAACAAGTTGCTCGCCAGATCGAGTGGGATGCCGTCGATATGGGTCCGCATTAAGGCGCTCAGTCGGACATCGCGGTAAGTCATGAGGGCCAATGGAGCGAGGAAGTGTTGGCAAAATTGTCGATAGGCCACCCAGGGTTCTCCCTCTCGATAGGTTTCGAAAGAAAGCGTATCGATGAGGAGAGGGTGACCGTGGTGAAATTGGATGTTATATGCGCTGCAGTCTTTTAATGACAACCCATATTCAAATGCGATCTTCTGGATCTTCAGGGTTGCCAATGCGGCATCTTTTAATTGGCTGAAGCACCATTCATATGGATAAGAGATAAATTGGAGAGGTTCAGGTCGGATGATCTTATAGGCCCGCTGGGGGTCAGCAGCCTCGATGTCAGATTCCTCATGAGGGATCAGAAGATGCGAATTGACGAGCTCTCCATATAAACCCGAGTCCATCAGGTTTTGGTAATTCTCGCGGTAGATGTGATTGATTTGTCGGTATAACAGACCCTTACGAATAAAGAGAAAACCACTCGGATCTCGGAATGAGGCACCCAGATGTTGATTACTCTTCATCGCTTGAGTCGTCATCCCGGCGTGAAAACAATCTTCGGAAGAAGGTCTTAATTCTGTCCCAGGAGGCTCTAATAACAAATAGACTTCCAAGCAATCCGGCGATGAGAAGCTGAAGCAAGTAGCTTCCGGATCCCGGATCGAGGTAGGCCATATTGTTGCGGAGGAAAACAGTGATCAAATTCATGCGTGCAGCGATGTCGCCGCTCAGGTTAAGAAAATGCATAGATACCTCTACGTGTTGGATGTGCTGATTTTAAGCTAGGACCTTCGTTTCGGGAAGGGGTTTTCATATGCGAAAGATTTACCTAATCCTGCCGTTACGAATAATGAAAGTGAGCTGCCTTTGATTCCTCAGTTTGTAGCAGGGCAAATTTGTCTTTCATGTAAAAAGCCCTGATTAACACTAGAGCTTACTTTTGTTTAGGGGAAAGACCTTTTTAGAGTGCGCAAGCGCTGCTTGCGTACCTTTCGGCTGGGCACAGAAGAAGACAGAAGTAAGGTTCCCTGGCTTCCAAAGCTGCTGAGAATCAAGAATCATTTGTAATCAAACTCGGAAGGTGATATAGTGTGTATACATTTGGGCAACTTCCGCTCATAGTGTGCCAGCCATTATAAAATCCGGGTCGCAACATTTCGACCCAGGGGTGAGAGTGAACACGGGCGGAGGTTGCCTTTTGTATTTCTCCCTCGTGATAAGTCCTCGGTGGGATCTTGACAGGCAAGTTGCGGACCCAGTTCTGAATTGTGAATTCATGTTCAAACATCATTATGCGGGTTGAGATCCTGCGCTTGACCGGACGGCGATCCTTCGGCTTTGCTTAGGACAAGCGTGGGAGCCGCCTCTACTTCAGCATGAGAGATTAAATCAAATCGCGGGTATTACTATAAAACCGTTCGACTTATGTCCATGGGTCAATAACCTGGATTCAGATTTAGAAGTTCAATCCAATGGAAGGGTAAAGGTAGGGATTGATTGCTGACTTATTTGTATTTAAAAACCGAGGTCGCCTTGTGGCGACCCAGGTGTGAGAGGGAACACGGACGGAGGTTGCCCGTGTTAAGGTACATCGGAATTATCGCGCATGATCGCAAGATATGGGACTTTTGAAAGCTAATTGCAAGGTGGGGGTTTTGAATGGGATGGGGGTGAGAATTTACATTTCAGATAGTATCTCCGCCTCTTTGGTTTCATTTTATTGGATGAGCGGGTTCCTCCTCGATGGCTTCTAAAATTCTGATGATCCGCTCAACATCTTTCTGGGCTTCTGTCTCTAGTAGAGGTTTTCCTTTAAGCCAGGTGATGGTTAGCGAAGGATCCTCGCGAATAGTTCCGATCGGTTTTATCCCATGTTGCTCCAATCGCTCCTGGAGAAAGTTTTCCATTTCCTCGTCCACAACCCGATTCAAGATCACCAAGACATCCTTAATTCTCGCTTCTCTGAATATAAGTTTAGCAAGCTCAGCTAGTTCAGGACTCTCAAGATGTTGCGTTGAAGGTGGCTTCCCGGCCTTTATTTGTGCCACCATTTCCTTCATGTGGATTGCCATTTGGATCGCCGCATTGGTAGGATCCACCACAACGATAACCCAATCCAGGCTCGTTATCGCACCTCTAGCAGAATCTTCAAAACCAGCCTTGAAATCAACCAAGGTCACTGGGGAGGGATCTTCACTCCGTAACTTGAAGTCCCTCGCGATTTTATTGATCGGACCGTCACAACCTGCGCCAGGCCCTCGATCTCCGATTTTTCCTGCCGTTAGCAGGATGATGCCTTCTCGATTTCGCGCGTAGTATCCATCTGAAAGTTGATCCAGAGTTACCTCTGCGTCGGGCAGGGGCGTAGGGTCATCCACAGGACATGTTACTGATCCCCCGCTGAATACCATCCCCCCAAAATAGTCGATCAGGGAGGCGGGTGCGCTTTTTAGCTCTAGAATTTGATGAAGACCTACATTCGTCGAATCAGCGTCAAGTACGATAACTTCATACCCGCGCTCTCGAAGCACCTTTGCCATTAATACCGTCGTGGTACTTTTACCGGATCCACCTTTCCCTACTATGCCGATTCTTCTCCTAACTAGAGACTTTACTTCATCCATTGTTGTGCTTCTCCATAATTTCCGGCTCCCTTTACCCGCGATTGCATTATCCCTTAGTCGCTAGAAGGTGCTGATGTGAGTAAAGATAGCCAAGATACTTATTGTGAGCATGTGCGCACGCTCAATGCTTGCTAGGAAGGCCTGGAGCTGTGGTCTGGCTGTGAGGTTCATTGGGGAAAAATGAAGGTGCTGCGCACCAGAAACGAGTTCCATAACGTTCAATGACTTGAGCTCGATCATCGGTTTTTAGCTCAGCCATCGTCTTATTTAGCTCATCTGGTGCCCATTGGGTTAACGTTCGCTCCAAATCCGTCTCGCGCATCGGATGACGGGAGATGATCCCAATCAAAGCATCAACGAGACTTTCATAACCACTGAGATCGATGGTGCCTTCTACCGGTTGAACCAAACGGGCGATGTCGCCCAAGATGGCGGTCGCTCGCATCAAACCTTCCGCTTCCGGAGGTTGAACCCAGGTCTCCGCAGGTGGGCGGGTTGGCAGGTTGATATGAACCTCATCAGGATCGATCCGATGAAATAGATTGACAAGCTCTAATAACGCCTGCTCTGTGTCGTTTAGATCACGAACGAGCATGACTTCAGACCACAGTTTCCCCTTGTATTCGTGACCGAAGGCGATCAAGCCCTCTAGATGGCGTTGAAACGTAATCTCGGGATGTGGTCGGTTGATCCTACGGTACAACTCTGCGGTACCGGCATCCACGCTTGGTAGCACTGCATCAGCCGCGGCTAATTCTTCACGAACTGATGGCAGGTGTAACAGCGCGCCATTCGTAATCACTGCAACTGGCAGATCGGTGAATGCCTTAACCTCACGGATCATCCACCCGATATCAATGTGTAATGTTGGTTCTCCTGACCCGACAAAAGTCACCCAGTCAATCTCCTCCGGATCTTGTGTATTCAGGGTGTCTTCAACCTGGCCAACAATCTCCTTGGGTGGGAAGTAGCGTCTACGCTCGTTAACCACCGGTTTCGTCCGACCAAGTTGGCAGTATACGCAATTCCAGTTGCAGGTTTTTAGCGGGATCGGGTCGATCCCCAGCGATTGACCCAAACGCCGAGAGGGCACCGGACCATAAACGAACTTCATGCTATTCCCCAACTTAAAACGATCACTTCGTCCTGTGTTCTTATGGATACAATTAACTAACATAGATCCGGTTTATTCTTCTTCTGTTGATCATTCCCCGACTGTTTTCTTGTTAAACCGGACGATCTGGCAACTTGTTTCTAGCTGAACGCAAGTTTCTTCTTGTCTGCGACTTCGATACGTCACATCGATTATTCACGCGTCATCGTTGTGCCGCACTTTGGGCAATCCTTCTCGAAGCAAGGCTCCCCTGCAAGATGTGGTTCCTTGTGACCGCAATTTGGGCAGATGCATTTCCCATCCGGACCGGCAGCTTTGGGTCCCCCCATGCGACCCGGTCCCCGTCCCCGACCACGACCGGTGCCCCTATCACGACCTCTCCCTCGAAATAAAGCCATTTAACTTCCTCCTAGCAATTCGAGAATAATGGAGCAACGCCTACACTATTCTGCTCCATCGTGTTTGGGTTTTTGGTGAACTCTTACTTAACATCATACGCTCTAGGCTTGACAGCTATAGCTTCTCAATTACTACTCTGACATATCACCTTCATCGTGACTGTGATGATGTTGACGGGCGTGTTTGACGCTTTCTCGGCAAGGCTCTGCTGTGTTCAAGTTCCCGCGCAGATAATTGTCAATCGCAGCCTTTACCGTCCCGGTAGCACCAGTGGCGATATCTATGCCGTATTCCTGGAAGAAAGCGATCGCTCGGCGTCCCATGCCGCCACTGATCATGACATCAGCGTTCTGATTGTGGATGAAGCCCGGCACCATGCCTGGCTGGTGCTGTGCGAAGTATGGATTATCGATCACCAGGACCTCCCCAATCTCCTCTCCATCGACATCCACCAAGATGAAATAGGGGCAGCGTCCAAAGTGATGGCTGATGGTGCTTTCCAGCCCGTTATTATCTTCGATCGAAAACGCAAGTCTCATGCTCTAGACCTCCTTATTGATGAGTTCTGTTAATTGTTCTTCAGCGATGTAGCCTTCTACCTTGATCTCCTGAGCTGTTACACCAGGGACCTCAGCTATAGCTTGTTTTATCTGGGTCGCTAAGAATACAGCGATCGGACACAATGGCGAAGAGGGCTGAAATGTGTATTGAACCAAACCCTCTGGATGGACCTCAAGATCCTTGATCAATCGCATCCGTATGACGTCCGCATTTGTCTCGGGATCGATGACCTCACGTAAACGTTCGATAACAACTTCACGCAAGCGAGACAACGCATCTTCGTTCATTCACCCACATCCCTGATCGCTGAGATCGTTCGTGTCCAAACCTCGCGCAACGCCTGACCAGCGGGCCCAGATGGTTGATAGACCGTCACGGGTTCGCCCTGTGTCATGGCTTCAGTTACCCCAATGTCGTAAGGAATGGTGCCGATCACCTCGAAGTTGTGATCGTAACAATAGGATGTGATCTCTGCCGAGCCCTCTGGGTAAAGATCGGATTTGTTAATGCATACCAACGCTCGGACACCGAAATGTTCGGTGGTTCGCAGGATTCGTTGCATATCGTGGACACCGGCAACTGAGGGTTCAGCGACGATCAGTGCCAAATCTGCGCCTGAGGCGGCTGAGATGACGGGGCAGCCGATGCCAGGAGGTCCATCTACGATGACCAATTCGTGCCCCTCGTCGAGCGCCAACAATCGAGCGCGCTGCTTGATCAGGGTGACTAGTTTGCCGGAGTTCTCCTGAGCAGGATATAGCTCGGCGTGGAACAACGGTCCGTAGTGACTCTCGGACCTGAACCACTGTCCTGCGATTTGCTTTTCCATGGTGATGGCCTCATAGGGACAGTGATAAACGCAGGCAGCGCAGCCTTCGCAGGCAATGGGATCCACATGGTAAAGACCCCCGGACTCGTGGATGGCGTCAAATCGACAGACGTCTACACAGTCGCCGCAACTGATGCAGGGCGCTTGACCAATCTTCGCAACCTGTCCTCCCCAAAAATCCTCTCGTTCGAGGATGTGTGGAGCTAACACCAACTCCAGATTGGCGGCGTCCACGTCAGCATCGGCGAGTACAGCTGAAATCTGGTCGTGACCCTCTGTCGCCAGGTGTGAAAAAGCGGCCGCCACACTGGTCTTCCCAGTCCCACCCTTTCCACTCAAAATCACAAGCTGTTTCATTATGATCTCACCTTCGCATCATCTACAGGTTGAGTTTCTGTGTTGGTAGATTGGTTTGTAGATTCCCGGCGGTCACTCAGCAACAGGATTTGATCGTAGAGCTGCCGGAATCGTGGCATATATTCCGGTAACGCCTCGACCAGAGCCTGCCCTCGGGCAACGGCTTCTCCAATGCGGCGTTCCAATGGGATGCGCATAAGGATGGGAATGTCAGAGCTTTGGCAGTACTCCATCACGCCACTGTCTCCAACGCCATCCCGGTTGATTACCACTCCCGCAGGGAGATTCAGTTCGCGCGTTAATTTGACCGCTAATCGAAGGTCATGCAGACCGAAAGGTGTAGGTTCTGTGACGAGGAGCACAAAGTCGGCATCCCGAACAGATTCCACCACTGGACATGATGTGCCCGGTGACGCATCGATGATGACCTTATCTCCATCCGGAAAGAGTTGCCAGTGTTTGAGCTCCCGGATAATTGGCACGGCCATTGGTTCACCGATATTCAGAACGCCCCGGGCGAAGCGAATTCCAGCCGTCCCTAGACCGGCTTGCAGCATGCCAATAGGTCTGGACACTTCAATAATCGCTTCTTCCGGGCAATGAAGGGAACAACTCCCACAGCCATGGCATAACTGGGGAAAGACGAGCACCTTGCTCGCCACGCATACAATGGCGTGATATTGGCAGACTTCAGCACAATGACCACATCCGGTACATTTGCCTTCATCCACCTGAGGAATCAGTATGCCAACCTCTCGGCTTTTCTTGAATTGTGGCTTCAAGAAAATGTGCGCGTTGGGTGCCTCGACGTCACAATCGAGAACGATCGGAGAGAGATCTGAAATCGCCAGAGCCAAGCTGGTGGCTATGGTCGTCTTTCCGGTGCCCCCTTTGCCGCTGGCAACGGTGATGATCATCGGGTTAGCTATCCTCGTGGGCCACGCCCACCATGTCGCTGCGGACTGGTGGGTCCTGAGACTTGCTCAAGCTGATTGGTAAGAAATTTCTCTAACAGCGTGCTGATTTGTTCAACTTGAGCACGATACATATCGATACCAGCCGCTTCTAATGCTGTGTAGGCGTTGGGTCCAATATCCCCACTGATGACAGCCTTCACATCTTGGTCAGCAAGGAACTGCGCGGCTTGCGGGCCTGCGCCGCCCATGGCTTCTGCCGCAGGGTTTTGCATCGGCTTCCAATCTTGGGTCTCGGTATCCACGATCATGAAATAGGCACAGCGGCCAAATCGTGGCTCAAGCTTTGCTTCAAACTGTGGTTCGCTCGCAGTAATCGCTATTTTCATTCCAGTACTCCGTTCTTTAATGAGCTTAGGTGTTTGTACACAGATTCGAAGATCATTCCATCGGATATAGCGGAGTTCCCAATATGTTGCCTAATAGTCTTACGCTCAGTCGTTGAATCCTGGTCTTTTCACCGTCACAAGACGAACGCCCGCTCGATGAACCTGACGGAAGTTGGCTCCTTGGCTCACAGCCCTCAACACAGGCTCGATCTCTGCCACGATCGAGCCGGAGAGCATATCCACGCCGTAATCATAGAGAATCGGACTGAGTGGAGTACTCGGCCCCAAGACCATGACAAGCGCCTCAGGCTTGCATAATGTCAAGAGCCCCTCAAGCGTGTGGTTAGCCAACGCCATTCCTGTAATGGCGACGACATCGGATTGGGGCAGAACCTCCGAAGCCGCTTGTGCAGGCATATCGCCTTTCCGTGGATCACGTTCGAGCACGATGAGTTCTGCAACGCGCTCCCTTAGTCTGGGAATAAACGGAAAGTGACCGACGATCGCTACTCGTTTATCGGTACCACAATCGGCTAAGACATATTCAGCATTGACCTCAGAGAACACTTCGGGCAATGGCAGTAGAGCATTGAGTGCGGCAACGCCAACGCTCGCCAGTGTAGGTTGATCTTTTTCAAGGGCTAGTGTCGCTAACTCTCTTCCGGTGAGTGTCTTTAATTGGCCAGCCTGCGGTACTTGAGGTTCATGGCTATGTTCATGTGGGCTCCCCAAAGTTGAAGCCAATCCACAGCGTTGCTTCCCTTCAAGCTGTGTGACCACAGCCGTCCAGTGGAGACCAATGCGTACATCGACGACATCGCCATCTGGAAGGTCCAAGAGCAGTTTCTCGAGAAGCTTCATGATCCTGAAGTTAGCCTTACCTGGTAGATCTTATCTGTTCCAATTTCCTCGCCTGCGACGACCGCGACCCGACCCACCCCCACGCCCAAATCCGCGCCCTGATCCAGCACCACGACCGTATCCACGCCCCATGACGAAACCCCCTCCTATGAACTCGGATTCAGTCTGACGTTCCCTGGCCCAGCCGCGATCCTCCGGTGCTCGGTGGATGTTGCGGCTCTCACATTCGGGGCAGGAAAGTCCGGATCCCATCCCACCCTGACCGAAGGGAAGCTGCCAAGTGTGTCCGCAGTCGAAGCATTTAAATGTCCTCATCTTATTCTCCATTCAGTTCCAGAGTTCTTTTCCGTTAGATTTTTCCCTTACCCTGATTTTGTGGGCCTACGATCAGATGTGATCAGTCTCCTGGTCGTCGTACGCCCTCAACAAACGATCGATCTCACTCTGTGTCCGTTGTAGATCTTCAATCCAAGCCACCAAATG
>Ga0111172_1013_pt1 | contig 104970 bp, 100 predicted proteins | sample DeeMarSWOR324_28_FD_80233 | JGI IMG/M metagenome (GOLD analysis project Ga0111172, IMG submission 80233) | Anaerolineae bacterium SM23_ 63 | reverse complement strand
AACAAGGGATTGAGGAATTGGCGCGATTGAAAGACGTCATGAGACCAAGACTGAAAGAAGCGTCGGAAATCCTGCAAAGCCTGCTAGATGAATTGTACGCTGAACATGACACCATATGAGAGATATGAAATCTCTATTCCCTGTACTGGGCTAAATTAGACATTGATGGTGAACCGCCATCAAACCGCATCTGGCGAGCTTGCTGCCGATACAAACCTGATAAATTCATCTCTGAGAGCTGAAGAAGGTCACCTTATCGGCTCCTATTTGTCAAGTATAATGTTGCATAATGACAGAAGATCGTTTTGAGGAGAAACGAATGATAACAATCACGGATTCAGCGAAGGAGAAAATCCTTGCGACCATGGAATCCAACGATGCGAAGGGCATGGCTTTGCGCTTAGCGATCGTTGGACGCGGACCTGTAGGCTTTCGGTACTCTATGGCCTTTGTCCCTCTAATAGAGAAAGACTCAGATGACGTCATTGGAGACTTTGGAGAACTTCAGGTGTTTGTGGATCCCGAGAGTGCATCCAAACTAGAAGGTTCCACGGTAGATTACATCGAGGACAACTTCCGACAAGGGTTTATGATTGATAACCCAAACCCACTATGGGATGACCCACTTGCTCAAGCAGTGCAAGATGTGCTCGACTCTCAAGTCAATCCTGGCATTGCGATGCATAGGGGGTTCGTCACCTTACTCGATGTCAAAGACGGTGTGGCGTACATAACCTTTGGCGGTGGCTGTCAGGGATGCGGTATGGTCGATGTGACCTTAAAACAAGGTGTTGAAGTTCAGATCAGAGAAGCTATTCCGGAGATAAAACAAGTCCTCGATACAACCGATCACGCTGGAGGGACCAACCCCTACTACCAACCAGGTGGACCTGGCCAATCACCAATGGGATAGCTCGACATCTCGTGCATGCATGATTCTCATCATGTAGGCAAAATTAAAAAAACTTCAAGACAACTCATGGATCAACCGCCAGTTGATGATTTAAAAGCTAGCTGGCGGTTGGTGATTCAATAGGATGTCCATGTAGAAGCTCAAGACAGCCTCCCACGAAGCAGATATTCAGACTGAAGCCCGTGATAAAAGAAAAACGACTTGAGATGAGTGATACTCACTAGCATTGCAGGAAGATATTACACTCTGTAGGGGCGCATGGCCATGCGCCCCTACGATGATCTTGTATTACATGCGGTCTTTCGGATAGGTGATATCCAATGTGGTCGCAACGTGTAACGTGTGCAGTCACGCAGGCAAAGCCTGCGGCTACAGCTTGTTGCTTGAAGCTTGTAGTTTGCAGCTTGAGATTTCTGACTTGCAGCTTGTAGCATGTAGCTTGAAGCTTGGGGCTTGCAGCTTGCAGCTTGTGACTTGCGATTTTCAGATATCCAGGTTTCTCACCTCTCGAGCATGCGTCTGAATGAAGCGGCGACGTGGAGGGACCGCTGAACCCATCAGCATGTTGAAGGTTCGATCAGCTGCAGCCGCGTCCTCGATCGTCACTTGAAGGAGCGTTCGATTCGATGGATCCATTGTCGTTTCCCACAACTGCTGAGGATTCATCTCACCCAAACCTTTGTACCTTTGCAAGCTGGCCTTTTTTGCCCCCGATCTCATTCCTTTCAAAATCTGCTCGAGATCACTCTCGGTGTAGGCGTAGCTCACTTTTTTACCGTGGCTAACCCGATAGAGAGGGGGTTGAGCGATAAAAAGGTGCCCTTCCTCAATCAGATCCGACATGTACCGGAAGAAGAACGTCAACAACAAAGTGCGAATGTGGGAGCCGTCTACATCGGCATCGGTCATGATGATCACTCGCCCGTATCTTAGGCCGGTGATATCAAAGCTCTCGCCAACGCTGGTCCCCAACGCGGAGATCAATGCCTTGACCTCGTTGTTGGAAAGGATCTTATCTAAACGGGCTCTTTCCGTGTTGAGGATCTTCCCTCGAAGAGGGAGGATGGCCTGAAAGTGTCGATCGCGCCCTTGTTTAGCCGAACCGCCAGCGGAATCACCCTCAACGATGTAGAGCTCACACTTATTTGGGTCTCTCTCCGAGCAATCAGCCAGCTTACCCGGCAGCGTCAGACTTTCTAAAGCGCTTTTACGGATGACCAAATCGCGCGCCTTACGGGCAGCGTCCCGTGCTCTGGCTGAGGTGAGGCACTTCTGGGCGATCGCCTTGGCCGCTCGTGGATCTTCTTCCAAGAACTCCCCAAAGGCCTCACCCAAAACTTGTTGCACTTGCGTCTGCACCTCAGCGTTCATTAATTTAACTTTCGTCTGGCTCTCAAATTGGGGATCTCGGTGTTTGATACTCACGATCGCCGTCAAGCCTTCGCGCGTGTCGTCACCGGTAAAGTTGGGATCCGCATCTTTTAACAGACCATTCTTTCTGGCGTAATCGTTGATGGTTCGAGTGATCGCAGCACGAAGACCGGTCAAGTGAGTTCCACCGTCGGTCGTATTGATCGTATTGACGAAAGAGTACACCGACTCAGCGTAGGTGTCGGTGTATTGTAATGCGACCTCGATTCCGGTTCCCTCAACCTCCCGATCGACATAGCACATTGGGTGAAGTACACCACGGTTGCGGTTCAGATATCGGACGAAAGAAGTGATTCCTCCCTCGAAATAAAAGCTCATCTCACGATCGCTTCGCTCGTCAAGAAAATTGATGGTCACCCCTCTTGTGACGAAGGCCATCTCACGAAAACGCTGGACCAAAGTTTCAAAGCGATAGGTGAAATCACCCTTGAAGATACCCTTGTCATACATGAACGTAGTCTTGTTTCCTGTCTGCGATTTAGGCACGTCTCCGATGGTCTTAATCGGACCCGTAGGTGCACCACGTTCGTAGCGTTGGAAGTGGATCTTCCCCTTTCGCTTGACTTCAACTTCACACCATTCGGAAAGCGCGTTAACGGCTGAAACTCCGACGCCGTGAAGACCACCGGCCACTTTATACCCATCGCCTCCGAATTTCGCCCCCGAATGAAGAACAGTCATCACAATTTCAAGCGCCGGCTTTTTCTTCTCAGGATGAATATCAACTGGGATCCCGCGTCCATCGTCCTCTACGGTTACGCTGTTGTCTGGGTGGATCACGATATCGATTCGAGTGCATGCACCTGCCAGCGCCTCATCAATCGAGTTGTCGACGACCTCGTAAACGAGGTGATGTAATGCTTTGAAATCCGTACCACCGACATACATCCCTGGGCGACGGCGAACGGCTTCCAATCCTTCAAGAACTTGGATATCTTTTGCCGCATAACTACTGACTTTTTGTGAGCGTTTCGCCACCTTTCGTTCTCCTTCTGAATAACAAAGTCTCTTTCAACATTAGGGGTTCTACTATTCTCTTGGTTTAAAGTCTTAGGTGCAACAGTAGATTACTCGCTCTTTCACCTCATGAAATATCAGACGTAGACTGATCCTGGGCACTTTCCACTTTAGCAGCTAACAAAGCCTGAATTCTCAGCAGCCAAGTACGCCTGCTTTGATAGAAAATGTAACTGGCCGCGATGAGTGTTGTGCTAACAAAGGCATGTCCGATCAAAGCAAGGATGCTATACCACGTTTCCTCATCGGGTCGGATCCATATTTGTGAACCGAACGATGTGATGATGAAACAAATGAATAAAAATCCGACAGAACTAAGCAAGTTCAGACGTACGACCCGAGCGCTCTCTAACATTGCCTTTACAACACGAAAACGATAGAGCACAATCCCGTGCGCCGTAAATGCAAAGTAAACCGTAACCCAAAATAAGAAGACCAGCAACAGCATGGGCACGATCCCACTGATGAAGGGCAACAGCAGCCCAATAATCATTGTCAAAAAACCTGTAACCATCAGCAGGAGAAATCCACCAATATAGACTGCCAAGAAAAGAAGTATCATCCGACCCCATGCTTGCCATCCAGAAAGCAATTCGGCGTCAGGAGATGTCTGCTGTGCAAGCCATCGATGGTAAAAGGCGCCTAATCCAAGACCGATCGAGATCAATACGACCCATATGGTCACGACCTCAGGCAAACTCCCCAAGGGGATAATTTGTGGCTGACCGAGCGGTGTGAGGACGGGCATACGTCCTGCCATCACACTCGGTAATCCCGCTGGTAGGCTTGTGATGTTGAGAAGAAGATTAAACGGTGTTCCCCAGGGTAGACTGCTTAACGCACTCATCACGTTGTAGCGCTCGATAATAGAAGTCAACATCAGTTGAACAGCGGTCATGTCGGCAACAATCCCCGAATCGGGCCCAATCATATCCCCCAACGCTGACAGTGTTTCCGGTACCATTTGCGCCAGAAATGGGAGAGTAAGGTGGGGACCAAACCAAAGGAACAGATCTAAAACAAGCGGCGGCAAGATTAAGATCGGCTTCGCTGCGACACGATCAAACCCGGCAACAAAGGCTGCCAGCACACCGATCGGCTTGACTGGGGCCTTGCTAAGGGGATCGTCCACAAACCTTGATTCTACCATAGGGGGCCATTTCAGACCTCATGTCACAAGCCTCAAGCTGCAAGCCTTATAATGTAGTCGCAGGCTTTAGCCTGCGCTGGATTACGAAATAGCGAGAACAAGCCACAAGCTTCAAGCTACAAGCCTTATTATGTAGATCCGGGCTTTAGCCTGCGTATTTGTGGGAGTCTCAATGATTGCGATCTGCGGAGCCATCCCAACCGTCGCAGGTTTTTCAAGAGGCTTCAGAAGGTGGTTTTGAGAGAGCTTCTGCCCCATATTTCATAACCTAAAGGGCTTGATACTGCGCTCCGCAGATCGCCATTGTCCAAAAACTGGGGTTTGACCCCCTCAAATACCTTCGCTAGAATTGCAGTCGGGAGTGGACCTTGATGGCAACAATCGCTCTTCTAACAGACTTTGGCGAACAGGATGTATATGTCGGCATTTTGAAGGGTGTCATCAGCGGTATCGCTCCACACGCCCAAATGATCGACCTGGCCCACAGCGTTCCTCCGGGGGATATCGCGAAGGCAGCTTTTGAGCTCCATCGATCGATCCCGTACTTCCCATTGGGGACCATCTTCCTCGCGGTTGTCGATCCGGGAGTCGGCACTGATCGCCGTCCTGTCGCCATTTCGTGGCCTGAAAGGATGTGCGTCGGTCCAGACAATGGGATCTTCACCTATCTTTTAGCGACCGGAGGGGAACCGACTGCCGTTGAACTCAGTTCCAGTGCGCATCGATTGGAGCAGGTCGGCAACACCTTCCACGGTCGGGATATCTTTGCCCCAGCGGCTGCGTATCTCGCACGTGGGGTGAAATTAGAAGAACTCGGTCCTCCGGTGAAGGATCTGGTTCGGCTTCCCCTGCCCCGGCTGGAGCTTATCGAAGGACCGTTAGTAAAGGGTGAAATTCTACATACCGACCGATTTGGGAATCTAATCACCAGTATTGGTGTATTGCGGCTTGAAGGCGATGATGTGCTGCTCGAACCTTGGCTACCGCACTGCCCACCTGCCCGACTTCCAGCTACTGGTTTGCGTCTACGTCTCCCAAATGGTGCTTATTTATCGATCAGCTCCACTTATGCTGATGTCTCCCCAGGTGAAGCAGTTGCCTACATCGGAAGCTTAGGACTTCTTGAGATCGCTGTGAATCAAGCGCGCGCTGTTGACGTCTTGCCTGTCACGACCGGTCAAGAAGTCGTACTAAGCTATAAAGGATGACACATGCCCAGCTTTCTAATTGAAGGCGGTCACCCGCTCCAAGGCGAAGTCACCCCATCAGGAAACAAAAACGCGGCTTTGCCCTTGTTGACCGCCTGTCTCCTTACAGACGAACCCGTGATCCTAAACAATATCCCCAACATCGGCGATGTGCAAACCATGCGTCACCTGTTGGAGAGTTTGGGAATGTCGGTCGAGGTGCTCAATCGCCATTCATGGCGACTGCATGCAGGTCAGATTCGGCGAGCTGATCTCGACCCCGAACTTTGCCGTCGGATCCGAGCCTCGATTCTACTTGCTGGTCCGATGTTGGGACGCAACGAAGGCATCGATCTTCCTCCACCGGGTGGTGATGTGATCGGACGTCGGCGCGTAGACACACACTTACTCGCCCTCACTGCTCTCGGTGCTGAGGTAAGCTACAGCGGACGAGAGTTACATCTGAACGCACCAAAGGGTCTCCAGGGAGCCGAAGTACTCCTGGATGAGGCCAGCGTGACTGCGACGGAAAACGCCATCATGGCGGCGGTCAAAGCCCAAGGGCAATCGATCATACGCAACGCGGCTTCCGAACCACATGTCCAAGATCTGTGTAATTTCTTGAATACGCTTGGGGCCAATATCGATAACATCGGCTCTAACACCCTCCATATTCAAGGAGTCGATAAATTTTATGGGGGTGAATTTACGATCGGTCCGGACTATTTGGAGGTCGTCAGCTTTATCGGAGCGGCGGTTGTCACAGGAGGGGAACTCCGCATCCGACAGGCTGCGCCACACCATCTGGACATGGTTCGTCTCGTGCTCGGACGTCTTGGGGTATCGTGGCAGGTAGAGGGCGAGGATATCTTCATCCCCGACAAACAGAAACTTGACATCAAACCTGATGTGGGGGGGAAAATCCCACAGATCAACGTCATGCCCTGGCCTGCCTTTCCCACAGATCTGATGAGCATCGCCATCGTCATCGCCACCCAATCCAACGGCACGGTGCTCTTTCACGATTGGATGTATGAAACACGGATGTTCTTTATCGATAAATTGGTCTCGATGGGAGCCCGCATCATCCTCTGCGATCCTCATCGTTCCATCGTACAAGGACCCAGCCGGCTCATTGGCGAGACCCTTGAGAGTCCCGATATCCGTGCAGGATTGGCGCTCACCCTTGCTGCATTAGCTGCAGAAGGGACCTCACAGATTCGTAATATCGGTCAAATCGAACGTGGCTACGAGCGGATCGACGAGAAGCTGCGTGACCTCGGCGCTCATATCCAACGCCTTGAGGAGTAGGTGTCGAGTTGAAAAAGCCTGTGGCTACAGATGATTGATCAGCGAGGTAGGGGCGCAATGAATTACGCCCCTACGATGTTCTTGGGCTAGGAGCATCCTCTTGGAGAGGTATTATTCAACATAGTCGCACCCTTTAGGTTACACTTTGAGCATAGGCTAAGGCCTGCGGATACATTGGCTTTGTCTCCCCCGGTGTCATTCCGATCGCCGATAGGCGAGAGGAATCCCTATGATGTCTCGACTTCACAAGTTACATCATAGGGATTCCTCGTCGCAAGGCTCCTCGGAATGACATCTAAAATGAAAGGGACGATCAGCCGGTGAAGTCGTTAGCTTGTTGAAAGGTTACCCTTACATTTTCAACACTCTGAAGCAGCGCTCTCCTAATTACATGTACTACCAACCTTTAGAGTACCTCAGCGCAGGTTAAAGCCTGTGGTTCCTTTAAATGGCTTGTAGCATGCAGCTTGAAGCCTGAAGCTTGCAGCTTACGACTTGCGACTTGCGATCTGACTAAAATTGACCGACCCCCAGCCATAGGGTATAATCGGCCAGCAAATTATGAACGTGGATTGGTTATTATGCCGAAGCGAACATACCAACCGAAAAAACGACGTCGATTGCGGGTGCATGGTTTTCGTGCCCGCATGTCATCTCGTGGGGGACGAGCCGTCATTAAGGCAAGGCGCCGGAAGAAGCGTAGTCGCTTATCCGTCCGCATGAACGAGCACGTCAAGAAGATCAATTGGAAGTCTTAACGAAGCCGGTATTTTGTGATTGGAAGCCAACCCGATGGACGCTCTTGGCCGACCAAGTGGATGAACCGCAAATATCGGCTCACCAGCTCGACCGACTTCAAGCGGGTGCGGCGTACAGGAAAGTCCTATGCCCACCCGCTAGCTATTCTGCTCGTAAGCCCCAACGGTCTGACCATCTCTCGCTTTGGCGTTACAGCTGGTCGGGCACTGGGAAACGCAGTACGACGTAACCGAGCGAAGCGGCGACTACGAGAAGCACTAGGCAGGTATAGGCCAAGAATATTAAGCGGACAAGATGTCGTGCTTATCGCTCGCCCGGCGCTTAATCAAGCGGAATGGTCCGATGTGCTCAACGCATTAGCAACCCTTCTAGGGCACGCCGGATTGCTAGAAGAAGAAAAATGACCGTTGAACTCGATCATCAGAATGTTTCAGAGCCAGCTTTGAGCGAGATACCCTTTACATGGAAAAATCTCGCTCGCTTACCTGCCTTGGCGCTGATCCGCTTTTATCAAAAAACGATCGGCCGTGCGATACCCGTTGATGTCTGCCGCTTCACGCCATCCTGTTCACATTACGGCTACCAGGCGATCGCAAAATACGGTTTGTTAAAAGGCGGCTGGCTCGCTTTCCGCCGCATCCTACGCTGTCAACCATTCAATCCCGGGGGTTACGACCCAGTACCTTAGGAGTCTTATGTCGACCTTACCACATCCAACTCGGAGATCGATCTTGCTTTTGGGTCTTATCCTGATCTCATCCGTCCTTCTGGCCGGTTGTGGATCTGGGGGTGCGCTTACCGCAGCGAGCTGGCCCGGTTTGTCGATCGACGACACGAACGCTTACTTGGCTTATGGCCCGACTGTGTATGCCATCGACCTGACCACCAACAGGGAAAGTTGGCATTACCCTCCAGAACCGAATCGAACTGCATCGTTCTTCGCTTCCCCCGCACCTTCTGAAGGTGGTTTAGTTATCGTTGGCGGGTATGACAACATCGTTTACGCGCTGGATCCAAGCACAGGTGGCGATGTGCGTTCAGCCTGGATCTTTGAGGACGCTTCGGGCAACATCATTGGTGGGACAGTGGTTGCCGAAGACATCGTTCTGGTTCCCTCCGCTGACAGCAATCTGTATGCGCTCGATCTATCGACCGGTGACCCGGTCTGGACACAACCCTTCAACACAGATGAAGCCCTGTGGTCAGCACCTTTGGTGGACGGGAATGTCATTTATCTCGCATCTCTCGATCACCGAGTGTACGCCATTGATCTTCCTACTGGGAGGGAACTTTGGAAGACGGAGCCCCTTAACGGCGCGATCGCGGATACACCAACGCTGGCTGGAGATCTGATCCTGGTCGGTACTTTTAATTCACAAATTGTTGCAGTGGACACAGAAAGAAGGGGGGAGATAGCCTGGGCTTTCGACACATCAGGTTGGGTTTGGGGCAGCCCCGCGGTCGCTGACGATCTTGCCTTCTTCGGTGATTATATGGGATTGGCGTACGCTGTGGACATCACAAATGGCCAGGAAGTATGGCGGGTGACAGTAGATGGTCCCGTCACTACCACACCAGCGCATAGAGATGGCGTTATCTTCTTCGTCACAGAAGCAGGTACAGTCTACGCCTTCGAAACCGACTCAGGAAAACCATTTTGGACCAGCAATCCAATCCTGAATGGCAGACTGCTTTCTGATCCAGTGTTATCCGGCGACACACTGCTCGTCGCCACGATGGACAACCCATGCGTCATCTCCGCAATAGAGACAGAGACAAGCGCCACACGTTGCTTGCTCCAGTTTGAGGAATAGTTAGGGTTAAAAACCATGTGGAATACACTCATTCTTGATCCAATGATTAACGCACTGCTATGGATCTATCAGCTGTTTGGGGCAGGTCCAAATTCCTTTGGATTTGCCATCATCATCTTCACCGCCTTGATACGGGTGATCACGCTGCCCTTGACATACAGGCAGACGAAGAGCTCGATGGTGATGGCTGAAATACAACAATCCAAGAAATGGCAGAAGATCCAAGAAAAGTACAAGGACAATAAACAAAAGCTGCAGGAAGAACAAATGAAGCTTTATCAGGAGCTGGGCATTAATCCTCTCGGCGGCTGTCTACCTTTGCTAATCCAGTTCCCCATCATCATCGGCCTCTACCAGGCTATCATCCGCACCATGGCTGCAGCACCGCTCCAACTGCTCGACCTTTCCAGCCATATCTACTCCATCATTCCTAGCTCGCTTATCCCTCTCAATAACCAATTCCTGGGTTACATGAACCTGGGTCAACCGGAACGTTTGCCCCTCCCTTTCATCCCGTCGGACATCCCGATCATCGGCGAAGGTCTACCTGTGCTGGCTATCCTGGTCGTGATTACCAGTTATCTACAAACCAAGCTCACCACACCACCCTCGACGGACGGACAAGGCGCAGCTATGGGACAAATGATGTCCCTCTACATGCCGCTGTTCATTGGCTACCTGGCTTACAGCTTCGCGTCCGGTTTGGCTCTCTACTTCGTCGCTTCAAACCTGCTCGGGATCATTCAGGGATTTGTTATGCGTAGGATGCGTCAGACCGCCGCTGGACAACCGACTAAATAACGGGACTTCCAACGTCGATCGAATAAGAAGGGCATGAAGATGTCGGAAATGAAAACTAGCCTGGAAGTGATCGCTCCAAGCGTCGAAGAGGCGATAGCCCAAGGGGTCGAAGAGCTTGGCTTGCCGGAAGAAGAACTCGAAGTCGAGGTGTTGGACGAAGGCAGCAAAGGTTTCCTTGGTTTAGGTACCCGCCAGGTTCGCGTACGATTGACCGTTCGCTTCCAAGAGCCACCCAAAGAAATCCCTCAATATGAAGAACCACCTCAAGATGAAGAAGCCCCGGAAATGGACGACGAGGAAGCCGTCCGCATCGCTCATGAAACGATTGAAGAGCTGCTGAATCGAATGGGCATCAAGGCGAACGTTGCTGCCCAATGGGGGGAGTTGGAGCCACCGGGCAGAATCCGACCCTTGTTGATCGATATCCGAGGGGACGATTTGAGCATTTTAATCGGTCGTCGAGGCGAGACTCTTTCCGCGCTGCAGTACATCACACGCCTGATCGTCGGCAAGGAGCTCAAACGCCCCGTGGCTGTGGTGATCGATATTGAAGGCTACCGCGCCCGCAGAGAAGGTCAATTACGGCGTTTAGCGCGCAAGATCGCTGAACAGGCGATCGAGACCGGCCGCACGATGAACCTGGAGCCGATGCCGGCTAACGAGCGACGCATCATCCATGTCGAACTTAAAGACAATCCGAAGGTTGAGACCCTCAGCATCGGCGAGGGCAATCGGCGCAAAGTCACCGTTGTCCCCCTGCAAGAGTAGGAAAAGCAGCCCTCATTGGTCCTCAGGCGACCCTGATATATAATCCCACGTATGACCGATCCCTCAATCTATTATCTCGTTATCGGTCACGTCTCCAATGACTTGACACCGAACGGTCCCATCTTGGGCGGAACTGTGGCCTACGCAGGGCGAACGGCTCAGGCTCTCGGTGTAAGGGTCAGGGCTATCACCGCTGCAGAAAAAGGTATCGATCTTAGCCAGTTGGAGAACATCGAGACCCACCAAATGCCATCGACACAATCGACCACCTTTGAGAACCGCTACACATCAGAAGGTCGAGTTCAGATCCTCCATGGGCGGGCATCAGACATTAGCACTAAGGACGTGCCCCGAGGGTGGCAGCGTGCCGATATCGTGCACCTTGGTCCCATCGCGGATGAGGTCGACACAACCCTGATAGAATCCTTCCCCGACGCACTGATGTGCATTACACCGCAAGGCTGGTTGCGGTATTGGGATGAGAAGGGAAGGGTCCAGATGAAGGGCTGGGATCAGATCAGCGACCTACTTCCGACCGCCAACGCGGTCGTGATCAGCATGGAAGATCTGGCCGACGACCTTCGATCTGCACAGGAGATGGCTGATCGCTGTGAGATCTTGGCAGTAACAGATGCCGCAAGAGGAGCGCAGGTGTTTTGGAATGGCCAACAACACGACGTGCCAGCACCGGTGGTCGAGGAGATAGATCCAACCGGATCAGGAGACATCTTCGCGGCTGCGTTTTTTGTGCGCCTCTACCAAACCAACAATCCGGTTGAGGCCGCTCGCTTTGCCAATGTTCTGGCTGCTGCCTCCGTTACTCGTCAAGGCTTGGCTGGCACGCCAACGATGGATGAGATCCAGGGTGCCTACCATCAGGTGACGACATGACAAGGACTTACGCCCTCGTCAATCAAAAGGGTGGCGTGGGTAAGACGACCACCGCGATCAATATCGCAGCCTACATGGCCGAGATGGGGCAAAAAACCTTGATCATCGACCTCGACCCACAGGCAAATGCAACCTCCTGTCTCGGTGTTAACCACGTCACGATCAACTCTGGAACATACGACGCGTTGATCGGCAGGATTCCGGCTCCCGAGATCATCCTTCACAACCCGAAATTAAAACTGTCATTACTTCCGTCCTCCACGGCTTTAGCCGGTGCTCAAGTAGAGATGGTAGGGATCCCAGATCGTGAGAGGTTATTACGCCAAGCCTTGAACCCGATCAATGGCCTTTATGATTACATCTTGATCGATTGCCCTCCCTCTCTAGGTTTACTTACGTTAAATGGTCTTCTGGCCGCCTTTGATGGTGTACTTATCCCTGTACAATGTGAGTACCTGGCCTTAGAAGGTCTAACGCAATTGATCCATACCCTCAGGCGAGTGCAGTCCAACCTCTTCCCCGATCTTTCGATACGTGGACTGATACTAACCATGTTCGACCGTCGGACAAATTTAGCTCGGGATGTAGCTGGTGAGGTCAGACGCCACTTCCCGGGAATGGTTTTTCGCACCGTAATACCGCGCAGTGTTCGAATAGCTGAAGCTCCCTCGCATGGAATACCGATCTCGCGTTACAGTCCATCATCATCGGGAGCCATCGCGTATCGAGCACTGGCTGAAGAACTTCTCCACGGGGATGGCATCCCCACTCGCGAGCCGATCACCAGTGTTGAGGAGAGAGATGAGCCGTAAAAGTGGTTTGGGAAAAGGACTCGATGCCCTCATCCCTGCTGGAGAGGAATTTCCCGCTCCAACAGGGGGTGTGCTTCAAGTATCGACAGACGATATTCGACCCAACCCGCGCCAGCCGCGGTCGGATATCAATGCCGAAGGCCTGAAGGAATTGGCGGACTCGATTGAGGAACATGGCGTGCTTCAACCGTTGATCGTCGCCAAACCTAAATCAGGTCCAGGTTATCTGCTCATCGCAGGTGAACGACGACTCGAAGCCGCCCGGATAGCCGGGCTGAGCAGGGTGCCTGTTATCGTACGTCAAGCTGACGAACGCCAAGGACTCGAGTGGGCATTGGTCGAAAACTTACAGCGAGCCGATCTCAACCCCCTTGAAGCCGCCGAGGGATACCGACAACTCGCAAAAGACTTCGGTCTTTCACATGAAGAGATCGCCGCCCGAATAGGAAAAAGTCGGACGACGGTCACCAACACGTTGCGGCTACTGAATCTCTCCCCTGCCGTGCGTCAGGCGTTAGCGGAGGGGGTTGTTCGCGAGGGGCATGCCCGCGCCTTGCTGGCGCTGTCTTCTCACCAGGCACAATCGGCGGCATTGCAGACGGTTATCAAGCGCGGCTTAAACGTCCGTCAAACGGAGGAGCTGGTCCGACGTTTGAGTGGAGAACGCAGACCTTCTCGTCCACCCCCTTCTCGATCCCCTGAAGAGATCGACCTTGAAGATCAACTAAGTGGATTCCTGGGAACCCGCGTCACAGTCAAGCGTGGTCGGAGAGGTGGCAGTCTGGTCATCCATTTCTACTCGGACGAGGAATTGAATGCCATCGTCGACCGTTTACTGAGCGACTCGTCAGGATCCTGAAGTGCACTACCTGGTCTTTGGAACCGGGGCTGTTGGGGGATTGTTCGGCGTTCGATTAGCGTTGGCAGGACAACGTGTAACGTTCCTCGCTCGACCAAAGTTGGCTCGAGTGATGCAGGTTGAAGGGATAACGATCATCGGAGATGGTCCTGCGGGACGATTACAAACACCAACTGTAGTCACCAGTTTAGAACAGGCTTTTGATCCTCATCCACCGGATGTCATCCTTCTTGCTGTGAAAGCGTACGATTGCCAAGAAGCGGCTGAACTCATCCGTGAAACGACACCCCAGACACCAGCTGTAATCTGCTTATTGAATGGCATCGGCAATGAAGCCACACTTGCGTCCGCCATCGGGGCTGAGCGAGTAATTCCTGCCACATTGACGACCGCGGTTCAAATGATCGAACCCGGAATTCTTCGCGTGGAACGTCAACGCGGTTGTGGTCTGGCTGATGGTCACCCACTTCTTCCGAAGCTCCTAAGCGAGATGTCGATGGCTGGTTTAAACCCTCACCGCTATCCCAATCCGGATCGGATGAAGTGGTCCAAGCTGCTGACCAACATTGTCACCAACGCCACCTCGGCCATCATGGGATGGCTTCCAGCGCAGATCCTCACTCATCCGGAGCTTTTCCGGGTAGAGATCGAGGCTTTGCGAGAAGCCGTACGTGTCATGCGTCGGGTGGGCTTCTCACCGCAAAACCTGCCTGATGTCCCAGTGGGTTTATTAGGGCGGGCGATATTCCTCCCCGACTCACTCATCCAACCTTTCCTTCGTCGCGTGGTATCCACCGGTCGAGGCGATAAGCTCCCCTCCTTTAACTACGACATCGCCCGTGGTCGAAGCGAAGTTGGTTGGCTTAATGGTGCGGTGGTTCGCCAGGGTGCTCACGCAGGTGTGCCGACACCCGCCAACTACATCCTCACGGAGATCATGCTCGGCCTTGTCGAGGGCAGAGTAGCACATGATCAATTTCGCGATCGACCCGAGCAATTGATCCAACGGGCGGTGGAGGTCGGTGTTCCAGGGCTGCGGTGAATCCCTTAGCTTCATTCGGGCAGTGTCCTGAGCCATGTCCTGAGGTCGAACTGTAACCCATGTCTCCGGGTCAAACAGTAACCCCGCCCCTACGATTTCGGACATGGGTGAGTAGATCTTTGGAATGAATTTCTAATCATCTTACGTCAGCAAGCATGATTAATGGCCCCAAAGGATGATACTGCATAATTTTTGTGCAGGGGCGACCGGCCGGTCGCCCTTACTTCTCCAGGGGATTAATCCTGACACGAGAATGTAGGGGCGCACGGGCAGGGAAGATCACCCTGCAATTTCGACCGTGCGTCCCTACGTCTAATTGGGAATAGTCCTCAACACAGCAAAGGTTTTTTCTCAAAACGTCCTTACCTATTTCTGGGTATAATCCCCAAAGTGGCGGGGAGCAACCCACATAAGTTGGAAGGAGAAGAAATGAAGTTTGATGGCAAAATCGCTGTCGTCACCGGGGCTTCACGGGGCATCGGTCGCGCGATCGCCATAGAACTTGCGAAAGGCGGCGCTCAGGTCGTTGTGAACTATCACACGAACGATGAGGCAGCAGACGAGGTCGTTCAAACCATCAACGCTTCCGGAGGTCAAGCGGTTGCCTTCCAAGCGGATGTAGGCGAGTTTGATCAAGCCGAGAAGTTGATAAAATTCGCGATCCAACAATTCGACGACCTACATATTCTTGTGAACAACGCGGGGATCACTCGCGACGGCTTGATTATGACCATGCGGGAGCAGGATTGGGATCATGTGATCCAAACCAACCTCAAATCAGCTTTCAACTGCTCTAAGATTGCTGTGCGTCATATGATGCGTCACCGCTACGGCCGGATCATCAACATCACCTCCGTATCAGGCCAGATGGGCAACGCGGGGCAGACAAATTATTCAGCCTCAAAGGCAGGGCAAATAGGTTTCACCAAGGCCTTAGCACGCGAGGTGGCGCGAAGGAACATTACCGTCAACGCCATCGCAGCCGGTTTTATTGAAACCGACATCTGGGCCTCTGTCCCTGATGCAATTCAAGAACATTTGGATACCATGCAGGAATTGATTCCACTCAATCGTGTGGGTCAACCAGAGGATATCGCCAAGGCTGTTGCCTTTCTAGCCTCCGACGACGCAGCTTATATCACTGGGCATGTCCTGACCGTAGACGGTGGATTGGGTATGTACTAAAGGAATATCCCATGCATGACCATCCACCCTTCATGGGGTGACAAGGGCAGGTACGGATAAATATCTTGCTTAAAGACCCAGAGGGAGAAAACTGATGGACAAGAAGGGTCAGAATTCCGGTCGAGCCCCCGGAACCACCACCATCGCACCGGGCGTACTGATAACCATCGCCCGCTTGACAGCCTTAAGTGTTCCGGGTGTTGCCATGATTGCGTCAGTGCCCGGAGGGGTCAACCGGCTATTCAGGCGCGGCTCAGGCGAGGGAGTGCGTATTGAGGTCGAAGAAGATGCGGTGTCTGTTGATCTTTATCTAATCTTGGCACGAAATACCAATGTGCGTGAGGTCAGTAGAAAGGTACAGGCAGAGGTCGGTCGAGCGATTGAGGACATGGTTGGGATGCAGGTCCAGCGCATAGACGTTCATATCGAAGACATCGATTACGATTACGAGGTCAGCTAGGTTTGACCCAACCGCGATGAAACGCGAACGACGACGAGCACGGAGTCTTGCGCTCCAAGCACTTTACGAAGTGGATAGTGTTGACCACCCAGCTGAGGAGGTGATTGCATTTCACCTCGAGAAGAACGAGTCACTCGGGGAGGAGGCACAAGCATTCATGCAACGCTTAGTTCTTGGTGCCATAGAATATGCATCTGAGCTAGACGATCTCATTGCTAGTTGCGCACCAGAATGGCCGGTGGATGAATTAGCGATCCTTGACCGAAATATCCTCCGTCTTGCGTTGTGGGAGTTCGCTGCTGCAGGGGAGACGCCTCTAAAAGTGGCGATCAACGAGGCCGTCGAACTGGCGAAACGTTTCGGCTCCGATAGCTCCGCACGCTTTGTCAATGGTGTGCTCGGGACATTAGCTGATCGCGAGGGGGAAATACGCCGTCAACTGCAGCAGGACAACTCCGAGAAGGAATAGATGGACTTTTTAGGTGTTGGTCCTATGGAGTTGATCTTCATCATCATCATCGCTTTGGTGTTGATTGGTCCACGTGATATTGGTAAAGCCGCACGCTCCATGGGTCGATTTCTAAACCGGCTCTATAAATCAGAGACTTGGCGCATGCTCCTCGATACATCACGCACCTTGCGTCACCTACCTGAGCGACTGGCGCGCGAAGCTGCCTTAGAGGAACTGAACCTGACCCGCGAGGCTGTGATCGAAGAACTTGATGCAACGCGCCGGATTGCTAAAGAGATCGAGCAGGAGATTGCCAAGGAAGTTGAATTGCTGGACACTGGGGTTCGTGAAGCAGGACCCGTGGTGGAAGAGTCCACTGACGAGCCAGATGACCCAAAGACATCAATCGAAATTCATCCCGATCAGGAAACAGCGTGACGGCTATTCATAATAATTAATAGCTATAGTTCCAAATAAACAAGCATAAGATTCTGAACCGAGGAATTCGAGCACCCCCACAACGACATGATTCGCACCTTCTTTCGAAGATTATGGCGCTTGATCACCGCCCCCTTCCGTTTGATCGCCAAACCTATCATCGCGATCAGGAACTTCATCTCGCACGAACCCGAAGACGCGCCCTTAGAAGATGTTTTTGCCCGTACCATTGAAAACCCTTCGGTGCTTGTCGAACACATCGAGGCGCTTCGTGGGCACCTATTCCGCTCACTTCTCGCACTCATTCTTACCGTCGGGATCAGCACCATTTTCGCCGAGCGCATCCTGAATTGGTTATCCCAGCCAATTGGTGGAACACAAGCACTTCAAGCGATCGAGGTCACTGAATCGATCGGGGCATTTATGAGGGTCTCCCTGCTGACTGGTTTTGCCATTGCATTACCTTATATCGCGATCGAGATGTTCGCCTTTATAAACCCAGGTCTGCGTCGCCGTGAGCGTATAATGCTGTTGGGTGCGATTCCGATCGCAAGTCTTTTATTCATCGCCGGCTTAATTTTCGCATTCAGGTTCATGCTGCCGATCGCGCTGCCCTTCCTCCTGGATTTCATGAACATCGCAACGGTTCCCAGGCCGTCGAATTACATCCGCTTTGTCACCGGTGTGATGTTTTGGACCGGGATTTCCTTCCAGTTTCCGCTGGTGATTTACACGCTCGCCGCTTTGGGGATCGTCCAAGCCCAAATGCTGATTAACGGCTGGCGCTTCGCTATCTTGGGCATCGCTGTTATTGCCGCAATGATTACACCTACAATCGACCCCGTCAATATGGCGTTAGTGATGGCACCCATGATCGCGCTCTATTTCATCAGCATCGGGTTAGCAGCGTTTGCGCAACGCCGGAGGCTTCGTAGTCGCGATTGATTAAACCGAAAAGTTGACAGCTCTTCGAGGATACTGGGATGATCTCCGCCTTGAGAACACCAGTCATTCCTCGTACCTTTCACTACAAAGGATGAGTGGTTCGTTGACTGAGAACAACGCAATTCAAGCTCATCATACTCTTGGTCCTCTTCTCAGAGAGCACCGTTTACGACGGGAGTTAGCTATTCTTTATCCGACCCTCGCTATCCTAGGCTTGAGCGGGACAGCTATCGCAGCTGTATGGACTGCATGGCGCTGGCTCTTCGCCTTTAACAACTACGGTGCAGCTGCCATATGGCGTTGGACGACACCGGCTCTATTGACCGCTCTTGGCTTCGCAAGCTTAGGTATCCTCGGTCTTATCCTCACGTGGCGATCTCGAGGTTTTCGTATTAATCTGCACACATTAGGCATGGTCTACCGACGAGGTCGATATAAGGAGAAACTCCTCTGGAATCAGATCCAACATGTCCATACCTCCGCCGTGAGCTACGGTTTTTCAAACATTGCTTGGGGCGCAAAGACAATCCTAAAAATACACACAAGCGATGGCCGCCAGCTGCATCTCACCCATGCCTTAACCGACATGAACGGTCTTGTGGAATTCATCAAGAGTCAAGTTTATCCGGGCTTATTAGAAGAATACCGGCGAAAGTATAACCAAGGTGATCCTCTTTCCTTTGGACCGCTAATCCTCACTGCAAAGGGTGTCCAACGCGAGGATCAAATGCTTCAATGGGAAGACCTGGGACGGATCTCTCTTGGTCGAGGCATGTTGTCTCTTGAAACGATCGATGGTCAAAGGATACGGATTCCGGCACATCGGGTGCCGAATGTCGAAATCTGCACCCAACTCATCGAACATCTTAGGTCAAGACAAGGAGCCAATCATTCGGTCAACACCAAAAAACAGCTTTGATCTCTCACAAATATCTCGCCAGATTCGAGTCTTTAATCCTGGTAGGGCTTTTCGCATGAGGATTCACCGATCCATACCGGCACTTGGGTTGAGTTTGATCTTCCTGAGCAGTGCTTGTTCGTCGCTCATAGATTCCACCAATGGTCCAACGCCGGTCCCCGTTCCAAGCCCGACACCACTGCCAGCTGCAGAGGTGGTTTTCAATGTGCTCCCACCTGAAGGCACCTCAAATGGAGCCGATCTTGCGTTGGTCTTACTCGACGAGATCACGAGTCTTGTTCATCACACGACAATTTTCCCCATGAAAAGGTCAGCGGACGGTCACTGGCAGGTTCGACTAACTCCACCCGTCGGATCCTTATTGCGATACCGATACATCCGTAACAAACCATCCCTGGCTCATGAGGTGACAACTTTAGGAGACACAATCCTTTACCGTGTCGCTCATATTCCCGGTCCCACCCAGATCGATGACATCATCGCTTCATGGTCAGATATCTCCTACCAAGGACAAGTGGGGCGCATAACTGGTCGTGTACAGGATTCAAATACTGGGGAGGCGTTATCTGAGATCCTTGTCTCCGCAGCAGGAATGACCGATTTCACCGACGGTGAAGGTTATTTCCGTCTGGATGGCCTCCCCCCAGGATTACATAGTTTAGTCGCCCTCGCTCCAGATGGATCCTATCAAACTGCTCAACAAGGTGCCGTTGTCGCCGCAGAAAGCATGACACCCGTCGAACTAACATTGCATCCCGCAAAAGCTGTTCAGATCACATTTGAGGTCATTGTCCCCTCAGACACCATCCCTGGAACTCCTGTGCGGATCGCAGGGAATTTGCAGCAATTAGGGAACAGATTCAGCGCGCTTGAAGATGGGATCAGTGTCACCAATAGTCAAATGCCTCAACTTGCATTGATCGATCCTACCCACTACCTCACAGTTATCACCCTCTACGCTGGTACCGATTTTCGTTACAAGTACACCTTGGGCGATGGTCTCTGGAATGCAGAACGTGATAACAGGGGCAACCTGATCACAAGGCAAATGATCGTCCCCGATTATGACCTGGTGATCAGGGACGTCATCTCCACCTGGCACGAAAGGGATGCAGGTAGCTTACGATTCCACGTCACTGTTCCGGAAGACACGCCCTCCTCCGATCAAATCAGCATCCAATTCCACCTTTCCGAATGGCATGAGCCGATACCGATGTGGCACCTCGATGATAATAACTGGTACTTCATCCTCCATGGCCCCTTAGAACCAGAACAGGAACTTCGATATCGCTATTGTCGCAACGGACAATGTGGAAGCGCTGACGATGTCGATACCCCCGGCCCTAATCCTGTTGGGAGACAGGTCACCGTTCAAAAAACCCCCCAGGATGTGCAAGACGAAGTGAGCGCTTGGCAGTGGTGGGATTCTGCTCGACCCAGTATTACCGTGGTCGCGCCAGATGTTAACCCTCGCCCTGGGTTCGAAACCGGTGTCTCTTTGCTGCCGTCATTTCGGCCAAACTGGGTGCCTCTCAATGAGCTTGCGATGATCCACCTCGCAAGCCTCGGCACAGACAGCGTCATACTGTCACCAATCTGGATCTTAAGATCAAACAACCCGACTCCAATCCTGATCTTTGACCCCGCTCTCGCCCCCTTTGAAAATGACATCCGTTCGATGGCTTCTGATGCAATCAACAACGGCCTACAGGTGGTCCTGCGACCCAGCTTACGATTTTTGGGTGGCGAAGTTGATTCCTGGTGGATGGGCGCCACTCGTAACGAAGCGTGGTGGACGGTTTGGTTTGAGGAATATCGATCGATGCTCATGGCCATCGCTCGCCAGGCTCAAGCTACGGGTGTTAGCAAACTCGTGCTCGGTGGTCCAGATATCACACCCTCCTTACCCGATGGGGTGCTGTCTGATGGAACAGCATCAGGTGTCCCCGTAGATGCTGAGCTTCAATGGCGAACCATGATCGAGGATGTGCGCGGTTTATTCTCTGGAAGGCTGGCTTTTGAAATCGAGTTAGACCAAGAACTTCAGCCGATTCCAACGATCATCGACGTTTTCGACGAAGTACACATCTATTGGCACGCTCCACTCACTACAATTGAAACTCCCGCGTTCCCAGAGATGAGGATGGCCGCTAGATCTTTGCTTGTCGATACGATACTCTCCAACCCGGCATTAGAGGGGATCCCAATTATTTTGGACGTTGAGTATTTATCAGTAGGGACAAGTGCCACGGCCTGTGCAAAGGCACCAGATGGAAGTTGCCGACCATCGCATCAGTTCGACCAAGGAGCGTTGGTCGATCCTGATTTACAACTCGATCTGGAAGGCCAAGCATATGCGATCAACGCTGTGCTTCTTGAGGGTTTCGCCCGACCGGAGATATTGGGCTTCTATGCACGAGGGTATAACCCGATGGTGGTATTACATGACATGTCAGCCTCTATAAATGGCAAACCTGCTAGCGACGTGTTATGGTATTGGTATCCCCGAATAAACAGCAGCCAGTAATGGAGGCGGTCAACCAGCACATACACGTGATGAGCAATGATTACATCATACGCAGAATCGGGATTTTTCTCATCAAATCCAAAGGGCATCCACCCTTTCTACTCCGAGCGCAGCGAGGAATCCCCATAATGGTTCAAAGGGAAAGCCACAACGTGGCCTTCCTCGACGCAAAGCTCCTCGGAAGATAATTCAAGGATCGAAGTAAACCCTGAAACACACATGAGTACACGGATAAATTTTCTTGCGAAGAGCAGAGAGGGGCAAATGAGGGGGTGTGGACTGCACTCACACCCCCTCATTTACCGCTCCTCCCCTCGCAATTGACGTATTCCAGTGGATCCATACATGAAATCAGCTTGAGGTGAAAACCGATGAACTTCAAACTCACTGAAGAACAACAAATGTGGCGTAAGGCGGTTCACGACTTTTGCGAACAAGAGGTCAAGCCCAGGGCGGCAGAACTCGATGCCTCAGCCGAATTTAATACCGAAGCCTTCCAAAAAATGGGACCGCTGGGCTTGTTAGGGATGGATATCCCTGAGGAGTACGGCGGTGCAGGAGTGGATTCTTTGAGCTCCGCCATAGCCCTCATGGAGCTAGGTATGGCGTGCGGAGGCACGGCTCTATCGGTTGTAGCTCATAATGGTTTGGGATGCGCGCCGATCTCACTCTTCGGATCGGAAGAGCAGAAGCGAGACTGGTTTCCTACATTGGCTATGGGAACAAACGGCCTTGCAGCCTTGGCACTCACTGAGTCGGGAACTGGCTCCGATTTGGTTGGTGGAGTGAAGACAAGAGCCGAACTCGAGGGGGATGAATGGGTGATCAATGGCAACAAAGCTTGGATCACAAATGCCGGCGTGGCGTCCCTGATCGTCACCCTTTGTCGTACGGATTCCGCCGGTGGTTCGCGATCCCTCAGCATGATCGTTGTGCCCACTAAAACGCAAGGTTTGCACATTCACCCAGCAGAAAAGAAGATGGGCGTGCGCGCCTCCCCGGCTAACGCCCTCACGTACGAGAATGTGCGTGTGCCAAAGGATCATCTGCTGGGCGAGGCAGGTCGCGGTCTGCACCAAACATTAGAGGTCCTCGATGGAGGACGGATCGGTATCGGTGCCATCTCCATCGGACTGGCCCAAGCCGCCCTCCAAGAGGCCATTGGATATGCAAAAGAACGTGAGACGTTCGGCGTTCCTCTCACGCAACATCAAGCCATTCAGTGGATGATCGCAGACGCCGCCACACATATCGAGGCCGCTCGTCTGTTGATTTATCAAGCTGCTTGGCTCAAGGATTGTGGCGAACCCTTCTCTAGGGAAGCCTCGATCGCCAAACTCTTTGCGTCTGAGATGGCAGAGCAGGTCTGTCGGAATGCGATCCAGATTCATGGAGCATACGGATACAGCCGCGATTATCCGATTGAAAGAATGTACCGCGATGCGAGATTGATGACCATCGGTGAGGGAACAAGTGAGATCCAACGAATGGTGATCGCTAAGCGAGTGGTCTCTTAATATGAACCTACAAACTGGCCCGACAAAATGAGGTCGAGGAACTGTACAAGGACTACAAAGGGGGAGGTCGTCCGTTAATAATAAACCTCATCCTGAATCAAAATGAATCATGAGACGAATTCCATCTCGCAGTCCCGAAAGGATAACGGGAATTCACCTAAAAACGGATAGCCGGCCTCAAGCCGGCTATTTTGTTGAGAGGGAAGATCAGATGGTTTACGGAGCTTTCGAGTTCAATCTGGCGAACGATTCAGCCACCATTTGTAGCCGTAATAACAAGCCACACACAGCGCAGCAGTGGCGACCATAGCGAGCCAATAATTAAGTTGACCCATAATTTGCAGGCCTGTACCTAACGCTACGCCGATATATGCCGTTGCAGCTGCAAAAATGATGATGAAAGTGCCAAACAACCAGAATTTCATCAGATTTAAACGTTTGGTCTTCTCGTCGGACATTGCCCATCCTCCCTTCAGTGGACTTTCCATAGGTGATACTAGACCGAAATGAAGAATTTAGCAACCAGTACTTCTGCGTTATTGAGGGGTACTATGGTTTGGGATCTGTTTACTGGGTTAAGTTATCAAAAGCGACTTCAAACTCGGCTTCAGGGACAGGACCGACCCATTGCTGTATGATGTCCCCATTGGCATCCAGAAGGAAGAAATGGGGCTGATATTGGTATCCGAGCTCCCTTTTAAAGTCATCGTTCCGTTCGTCGTCGATGTCGAGGTACACAAAATGGATTTCATGTCCCCATTTGGCTTCAAGCCCGTGCACGACAGGCGCCATGCTGCGGCATGTAGGTCACCAGAAAGCGAAGAATTCTACCAATGTCGGTTTACCGGATGCCAAAACGACCGTCGAGGGATCCGTAGCCTCGAGCGCCTGACGCGGTGTCGGAAACACATCTGGCGAAGGTTCGATTACGGGGGTAGCTGCGGATTCAATCGTGGGCTCCTCTTGACTCTCGGCTACGGATATTGATTCTTGAGTGGGCTCCTCCACCACAGGAGGTCCGGATTCGGGCACAGAACGATCCCCTTGACAAGCCGTCAAGAGTATTGGGACGATCAAGAAGATGATTGCCGGAATACGCAACGAATGTCTCATCTTTATACCTCGATCATTAATAATATATGGTGTGAAAATAGTAATTCTATCATGCTGTAAGCTGCCCTACCCATGCTCCCCCATATATACCGGTCCTCCTCTCAAGGTTGACCTTTTTCAGTGAAGTCATCTATGAACTTGATCAGGGTAACACCATACTTTGAGATCAAACCGATCGAAACGGCTATAATCATGCATATCGCTTCGCCGCGGGGGGCACCATGATCCAGAAAATCATCGAATGTATCCCAAACTTCTCTGAAGGACGAAACACCGCAGTGATCGACGCCATCCAAACTGCCATCGCCGCTACCGCTGGCATCCACATACTCGATCGTCACAGTGATGAGGATCACAACCGAAGTGTGATCACATTTATCGGATCACCAGAAGCCGTTGCTCAAGCTGCGTTTTCAGCGATCGAGATTGCAGCCGAGTTGATCGACCTGGATAAGCATCGAGGCGAACACCCACGAATCGGTGCTACAGACGTGGTCCCCTTCGTGCCCATTTCCGGTGTGACGATGGAGGAATGTGTCGAACTGGCGAGATCTCTGGGGAAACGCGTAGGGGAGGAGCTAGGCATCCCTGTCTATCTATATGAAAACGCGGCAACGCGTCCAGATCGGAAGAATCTCGAGAAAATACGCAAAGGTGAATATGAAAAGTTAAAAGAGATCATCCAGGATCGGGTTCCTGACTTCGGACCAGCCTGCATGGGAACTGCAGGTGCGACCGTAATTGGCGCTCGTCCTCCCCTGATCGCCTATAACGTCTATCTCTCTACGGATGACGTCTCCATCGCGAAAAACATCGCTCGATCCGTCCGTCAGTCCTCTGGCGGCCTGCCTCATGTCAAAGCGTTAGGAATGCTCGTGGAAGGCAGAGCTCAAGTCTCGATGAACCTGACAGATTACACAAAGACACCCATTGCGCAGGTTGTGGAAGCCATCCGCCATGAAGCAGAGGGCTACGGCGTTTCGCTACACCACTCCGAGCTGGTAGGCTTGATACCTCAGGCTGCATTGGTTGACGCGGCTCAGTGGTACTTGCAGCTCGATCCCTTCGAATCCGGTCAAATCCTCGAAACACGAATGTATTTTGCTCTTAGCGAAGAACCATCCTTTTTAGAAAAGTTATCAGCCGGAACACCTACCCCAGGGGGTGGATCATCCGCGGCGTACGCAGGTGCCATGGGAGCGGCGTTGGTGGCTATGGTCGCACATCTGACAATGGGAAAGAAGAAATATGCGCAGGTCAAAGACCGAATGTCAGAGATCGTTGATCGTGCTGATGAGATCCGATCTTCCCTCGAGCAAGCGGTTGTCCTAGATGCTCAGGCTTTCGATACCGTCATGAAGGCCTACCGCATGCCGAAAGGATCAACGGCTGAAGAGGAGGCCAGAGCTGAAGCCATCGAGCAAGCCACACGTGGCGCAGCCATCGTACCGCTCCAGGTCGCACGAAACGCTGTTGAGGTGTTCGAGATGGCCAATGAAGTTGCCGAGAGAGGGAATATCAATGCCATTTCAGATGCTGGTACAGCAGCGCTCATGGCTCGAGCTTCATTCAACGCAGCTAGGCTAAACGTGGAGATCAACGCTCGCGAGATCTCCGAGGGGAAGTTAGCAAAAGGGTGGATAGAGGAAATTGAGGATTTGAAAGAGAAGATCAAAGCCAGCGAGTCGAGATTGCGCAACACGCTGGATGAGCGGGCTGGGTTAGCGTTGTAGGGTTACATGGGGAACATTTACTCCCTCTAGATCAGCTTCACCAACCGCTTATCGTGAAGATATCACTCAAAAAACTAGCGCGCTCTGATGGAGTCATCGGCCTCGGTTGAGCATAATCCTCCAAGATCGCGGTTAAGAATTCCGTGCTGATGTGCTTCCCGTTATAAAACACATGACGATCGATGAATTCTTGCCTCAACCTTAATGACTGCATCTGATCGAAGAATAGATTACCCAAACCATAGTGGATAAATGCACTCCCGTAGAATTCCATACCCAAAGGTTGGTGGGATTGGCTTCCACTTACGATCAACGCCCCAGCGTCGACGACATCCCTGAAGGCAGCCCGCTGAGCCGGGGTGACAATTGCTCCTTCTGCCCACTGAAAGGTAATGACTGTTAGGTAACCTTCATCGCGCAGATAAGCAATCTCAGAGGATAGCCGATCAAAATCGCATGGCGCCGCACCCGGTGAGGAGTGGGTGGCCCACGCACGCTCAGGTCCGGCTGCATTACAACCAAGAAACGCCAAGCGATTCCCGTTGTGCTCGAAGAGAGCCGGCACCCATGAAGCCTCCAGATCTATACCACCCCCAAACGTCACCCAACCGTTCTGATGAAACAGCTCAAGTGATTCTAGAAACGCCTGCTCTCCCCAATCCAACACGTGATTGCCAGTGAGTTCGATCAAGTCGACCCCGATAAGCTTCAACAAGTCGAGGTGACGGACCGAACTACAGAAAAGAAGATCCTCTTGGAAGGGGTCAGGCGGAGGGCATGTTTCGGTGAAAGCCACCTCATTGCTGACATGAGCCAGATCGGCCTCCGCGAGCCAATGCCCTATAAGCTCTCCGGGATAGCTCGCACCATAGAGATCCATCTTCCATGCGGTAGATCGGGTGAGTGCAGTGGTGCCCGTCATCACCACTACCGTTAACCGGTTGGGATCCCTGTTGGTTGCTGGCCAATGCAATGCTTCACGTATGATTGCCACAGCACTGGACTCACCAGATAGACCGAAGGTCATTCTCAGAGGGTAGGCATTGGGATCGAAGGTTTTACGGATTGGTGAAACACCATCGATCTCGAGCACCTTCCAGCGCGGCTCGAGCGCTTCAAAAGGCACAATCGCGAAAGAAGGTCGCGCGTCCCACGCCCGGTCGAGCAGAACATCTTCAGTTAAGATCGGGACAGCACCCTCTGAAGTCGGTCCGAGAACCCCCTCCATCGCAGCAGCGGTCGATGCCGAGGCGAACACTTGTACCGATGGGCTGCCCACTCTTGTCCACACCCCTCTCAGACCATCAAGACTTCCCCCATCCTGGACCGTGGGAAAAGGAGTCACGAAGGCATAGATCCATGTGGATATGGGGTTCTCAGGATTGGGTTCAACGCGAACCTGTGCGGTTGCAGGATCATCGACCAATTCAATCCCCAGTTTGCGTTCATTGGCAAGATCCTCGAGTGGTTCACGTAGTGTCCTCGGTAAAGCTGGGGAAAGCCATAGCCTTACCTGAACTGCTGTAGAGGTAGGTTCAAGAGGCTGAAACGCGGTTTCGGTAGGTTCAGCTGCGGTGGGAATAGGTATGGCAGTTGTGGCAACGACCAGATCTTCTGTTCTTTCTGAAGGAGCACAAGCCCCCAAGATCGTGGCGCAAAGTCCCAACGTGATGATCAAATATAGGAGAGGTTGATGGGATGATCTCATGATTTATTTGATGAACATTATCCCATGTGCCCTTCGCTCTGCCAACGCGGAAAAATGGGGACTAATTCATACATCAATCGTAACATTTTCTTCTTATTAACGGTTACTAGCGGACATACAGATCGACTCAAGCCAGAGACCGTAGGGGCGCAATTAATTGCGCCCCTACATCTAGAGGCATATAGCTTCCCGCGAGCTTAAAACTCGCGGGAAGCTACGTCATCCTGGGCTCGCCGAAGTCCGATCCTCGCCGAAGGTCCTCTCCGTTGATATCCACCAATGAAATGACGAATGGCGTTTATGGACTCCAAGATGACCTTTGCAATGTTCACGATTAAGGCATAGGAAATATGGATTAAAAAAAGCCTGAAAATCCACAGGCTATTCATCCCAAACTTGTACCCTTGTCAAATAGCAGGAGTCCTACAGCCTTACCTCACGCCTCCCCATCCTACACGAGTTTCGCATCCACGATCTTGAGCTTGCATCCCGTGTTTCCCTACACGCTTCAAAAAACGCCTTTCGATCCTAAAAGCCTAACCTCCCCCTTGCCCAAGCTCACCCACACGTTTAAGCAGCCCGAGGACTCCCATTCCGAGTCTAATTCCTTCTCCCGTACCTATCCTCGGTTGCTCACCCTGACGCTCTGCTTGCTGGATCAACAGGTAAGCAGCCCCCAACCCGGTCAAGGCGCCGATGATACTACCGAACAAGAGTGTTTTCGTCTTCCAATTCGGATCTGCGTCCATGATATCCATCCTTCGAGAAGTTAGAATAGTGAGATTATTATTTTCCATACAGCTTTCAACGCCGCTCCTGTTTTTTGAACAGTAATCACAGGTTTGACGGCGAGATCTAAACCTTGAGATGTCACCTCCCCAACCCGCTTGACTGTTATATAAACCTTATCTATTGGATCAGGAAGGATACCGATCAGCCGAAACAGCCCGTAGGTAATTCCAATGAGAGCAGCGAAAATGAGAATCCCGATCACAAAGGTAGGGATGATGATCATCACCAAGCCTACATCCGCCCAGACGCTAGCCGTGCCGAATCCAGCCAGGACAACCCATATCCCCAATCCAATGAGGATGATCACTCCCAAGACCAAGGGAAGATAGATCTGGAGCCAGACATGACGTCTCGTCACCCTGGATAATGTCTCCCTATCTCGGCTCTCAGACGGAACAGCATCCATCCGTTGCTTCTCCTCACAGACAGCGTTACGACGCTTGTCAGTCTAGAATAGGTAAGACCATTTCGTATCTGACGCTATTCAAAGAAATCGAAGCGCCAAATTAATCCTTGGATATTTTAACATGCCTGAAGCCCAACGCGGGAGTATCTCTTATTAGCCCTCCTCTCCCGCTATTCGCACACTCCATGGTGGGTTACAATGAAATCGTTTGTAAGGAGGGAAGCATGACAGATTTCCCTGGTAAAGGCGTAGTGGCCGCCCTCAAGACCTCTCCAGAGAGCATCCTCGAGGACATCGATCGGGTGATGAAGCTGGCCGATTTCCAGGCCTCTCTTCCCAAAGATGTGACCACAGGTTTAAAGATCAACATCTCCTGGCAAACTTGGTATCCTGCATGTTCATCGACGCCATGGCAGATCGAGGGTGTGATACAAGCGCTCCAGAAGGCCGGCTACAACGACTTGGTGGGCGTGCACAACGATACGGTGGTCGTCGACACTCGGGTTGGCGAATTTAATAACAAACATCGCTTCGTCACCGATGCTTACGATATCCCATGCATTTACCTGTACGAAGAAGATTTCGAATGGTTTGAATACAAACCCAAGAGACCGCTACTTGTCCTAGACAAGGTCTATCCCCAGGGTGTTTTCATTCCCAAGGCTTTGGTGGGCTTGAGCATGATTCAACTCCCAACGGTTAAAACCCATGTGTTCACCACCATCACCGGTGCGATGAAAAACGCCTTCGGCGGTTTGCTCCATCGCAACCGCCACTGGACGCATGCTGTGATCCACGACACGCTCGTCGATTTGCTCATGATCCAACAAGACATCCACCCCGGGCTTTTTGCTGTCATGGATGGGACCTTCGCGGGTGATGGACCCGGTCCGCGCGCCATGCGGTGGCATCAAAAGGACATCCTGCTGGCATCCGCCGACCAGGTCGCGATCGATGCTATCTCAGCTAAGCTGCAAGGTTTCGACCCGATGGGGTTGCGTTTCATTCGTAAGGCACACGAGATGGATCTTGGCGTTGGGGATCCGAGCCAAATAAAGGTCGTCGGTTATGATATCGAACAGGAGAAACCGTGGGGTTTCGTGCAGACCGACACCTTCGCCAGCCGCGGTCAGAAGGCCATCTATCATGGTCCGCTGAAACCCTTTGAAAAGCTCCTGCTTCAAAGCCCCCTGGTGCCTTGGTCATATTTCGCAAGCAACTTCTACCACAACGTGTTTTGGTATCCCTTCATTGGACGTAAACGTGTCGAGGCGGCGTTAAAGAACCCCTGGGGTCAGCTTTTCAAGAGCTATGGTGACGGTCAGGTAGTCATGCCAGGCATGGAGCCTAAAACCGTTGTTCAAGCCGTGATTGGTTTGGCAGCTTTAGTAGCATTAGCGATCGGCGGCATAAGTATGCTGCGCAAGCGCGGATGAGAAATCTCCGCCGGCGCTTGATCGCTGGGTTGATCCTAGGTTTCATCGTTATCCTGGCCCTGACTCTATTGGGGGACATCCAAGAGGTGAGTGATCACCTAACCGGATTTTCGTGGTACCTGGCACCCCTCATCCTCGCCTGCACTTTGTTCAACTACACACTACGCTTCATCAAATGGCACTTTTATTTAACACAAATAGGAATCCACGACCTGCCATGGCGCGAAAGCGCCCGCTTATTCATCGCAGGTTTTCCCTTGGCGGTCACACCCGGAAAGGTAGGAGAGGCGCTAAAGGGCGTTTGGCTGAATAGAATCGTTGGGGCTCCTACCGCACGGGGGATCACGGTTGTGCTCGCTGAACGCATCAGCGATGGTTTTGCAGTGCTCGCCCTCTCGACATTGGGTGTCATCGCCTACCCAAGATATTGGCCCGCTTTTGCTATCATCCTCGGTGCCTTGGTATCAGGTGTGCTTCTTTCGCAGATCCGTCCATTGGCTCTAGCAGTGCTCAATCTGGTGGATCGCCTACCGATGGCAAAACGCATCGCTCACCACTTGAGAGAATTCTATGAGGGAACTTACGCTCTATTCAGGCCTCGAGCGACTTTGTTAGCCGTCTGCCTTGGAACTTTCGCCTGGTTTGGTGAAGGTGTGGGGATGTACCTCGTACTTTTAGGTCTTGGAGTCCCTGGTGGTATTGAAACTTTCTCACTTGCCGTGTTCGTGCTCTCGTTCTCGACCGTCGTCGGTGCTGTCTCAGCCCTACCAGGAGGTTTGGTCGCAGCCGAAGCCAGCATCGCAGGGATGCTTGGTTTGCTGATGGAGCTTCCGACCAGCACCGCTGTTGCTGCCACCCTGCTCATACGTCTTGCTACCCTATGGTTTGGTGTAACGCTCGGGCTTGGGGTATGGGCATTTTCGAGGGATTTGTTGTTTATGGAAGAAAGGGATCAGGGATTAGGGATTAGGGATTAGATCTGGTAGGAACCTCCGCTTCATCCGCCTGATCCCCGATCCCCGATCCCTATTCTTTACTCCTTAGATGCGGGAAAAGGATGACCTCACGAATCGACTCCTTATCCGCCAGCAACATCGTCAAACGATCGACCCCCATGCCAAAACCCCCATTCGGTGGCATGCCGTAGCGCATGGCACGAAGGTAATCCTCGTCCATCGGGTGACGTTCCTGGTCATCCTCAGCGTAGTCACGACCCATCTCTTGAAAACGCAGTTCTTGATCGAGGGGATCGTTGAGCTCGGTGAAAGCGTTACACAACTCCATGCCCCCTACAAAGGCTTCAAAACGCTCAACGGTATTGATGTCATCCGGTAGGCTCTTCGCCAAGGGAGAGATATCACGAGGGTAATCATAGATAATTGTTGGTTGAATGAGCTCCGGCTCTACATAGTGCGTCAGGAGTGACTCGATCAGCTTCCCCCGAGTGGAGTGCTCTGCTGGATCGTGACCAAGGGCGACCATCGCTTGACGCAACGAGTCGACAGATGAATGTTCACCGATATCAATGGTGGACTTTTCGATGATCGCGTCATGAAGCGTGATTCGCTCCCAGGGTGGTGAGAGATCGATCTCATGACCCTTGTATGTGATCGTCGTCGCACCAAGCACCTGCTGGGCGACGTAAGCAACCATCTCTTCAGTCAAGGTCATCACGTCCTTGTAATCTGCGTATGCCATGTAGAACTCAAGCATCGTGAACTCGGGATTGTGTTTAGAGGAGACACCCTCGTTACGGAAATCACGCCCGATCTCATAGACCCTCTCGAACCCACCTACGATGAGACGCTTTAAGTAGAGTTCAAAAGAGATCCGCAGATAAAGGTCCTGGTGCAGTTGGTTGTGATGTGTGATGAAGGGTTGGGCAGCGGCACCCCCATAGATCGGTTGTAATATGGGCGTCTCGACCTCAATAAAACCCTTCTCATCCATGAAGCGCTGCAAAGCGCGCACGATGTTGGTCCGCAGGATGAAGATCTCGCGCACGTCCTGGTTGACGGCTAGATCAGCGTAACGTTGGCGATAACGCGCTTCAGGATCAGCAAAAGCACTGTAGACAACCCGTTTCCCGTCGACGATTTCCTCCTTCGACGCTGGCAGAGGTGAAAGCGATTTTGCCAGCATGCGAAGATCTGTGACGTGAAGGGTGATCTCTCCGGTGCGCGTGCGGAACATCCTCCCTGTGGCTTCGAGAAAATCACCCAGGTCAAAATTTTCGCTGAAAAGATTCATCAGCTCTTCACCTAGATCATCGCTGCGCATATAGAGCTGGAGCCGACCCGCGCCGTCCTCGATGTGCGCGAAGGTCGTTTTTCCCATCTCGCGAATCGATCGTATTCTCCCCACTACCGTCGTCACGATCTCCTCACCTTCTTTTGCATCCTCAAAGGCTTGGATTGCAGCGTGAGTCGAGTGGGTGCGGGTGGCTTGGCGAGGGAACGGTTCCATCCCCATTTCTCGTAACCGTTTGAGCTTTTCAAAGCGCACTCGCTCAAGATCTGTCAGTTCAGCCATTTCCATCGACTTCCTTATAAACGCCCCACATGGCAGGCGTACGAACGAGTTGGACGGAGTTTCCAGGATTGGATCAAGTCAAATCCGGTTCACAGTGTCATCGCTGAAGATCTTACTGGGATCGTCGCAGTGTACCTTGGTCCGAATCTCGAACCGTTAGCTCATCCATCCATGAACACAAGACTCCGCTTGGGGGTAGTGTACACGAAAAGCGCCCCGCACGGCACAACTCGTGCGGGGCGCCCCTTGGGTCCCCATGATTATTCGATCTTGACAATCCGGAAACGAAGCACACCGGCTGGAGCGTCGACTTCCACCTCGTCACCCACTTGATTACCTAACAACGCTTGTCCCAATGGGGATTCGTTGGAAATCAAACCGTTCTTCGGATCGGCTTCGGCCGCACCGACGATGGTGAAGGTCTCACGTTTCTTCCCATCTTGTTTTACAACGACCGTGTTGCCAATATCCACTACACCTGTCGATTCACCAGGTTCAATGATTCTAGCTTGGGCAAGTATGTGCTCAACTTCCAAGATGCGGCCCTCTATAAAAGCCTGTTCATTCTTGGCGGCCTCATACTCGGCGTTGTCGATCAGATCTCCGCCTTCCATCGCCTCGTGTAACCGCTCGGCGACCTTTTTCCGTCGAACTTTCCGGAGATGATCGAGCTCTTCTTCCAGCTTTCTGAGACCTTCAGCGGTCAGGTAAATAGCCTGGTTACTCATCTACTTTCCTAGAGGTGATCCAAATGTAATCTACGAGTCACGCATTTATGCCAGATGATCAAAAAAGGCCTGAGAGTATTCTCTCAGCCCGGTCCGATTTTAGCGGTTGGATGATAGCATAAGTTCTCACCTATGTCCAGCGGATCTCATCACCCTTCGTTTCCTACCTAAGCGGACCAATGTTTTAACGGTCTTCACCCAATATTTTTAACCTCGTTGATAACTTATGGCTATAGGTGGTTAATCCTAACCTTCGTCTTCCGGCCGAAAAAGTCGAAGACCATCATACGTGTCATGATAGTCCCGCAGCTCTTGATGCAGTGATTGCATGTCCATCCAGAAGGTGGAAAGTTGAGATTGATACATCGCAACGGCAGCAGCCCACGCATCGATTTCCCCACTAGACAACGGCCAAGTAATCTCAATCCCAGCGGGAAATCCCAATTCATGCGGCAGGATCTCTCCCCGCGCGGTGTAGGGCAGATCGTAGTAGTACCACAAACTTAATTCGAGACGTTCGGCGGCGAGCCTTGTTAGATGATGATCGACATGCCCACCCACACCAATTGGGCAATAGATCCTGAACTCCGGAGGACATTGTTCCCTGAGCAAATTAGCCAAGTGCTGGATTAAACCTTGCTCCTTCATGTGCACAGGGCTGATAATCTCGCTTTCCGAGGTATACAGCGCGTCACCTTCTGGATCACGTCGATAGATCGCGTCCGGGATATCCAGATGGACAACGACTGCATCTAGACGACCACAAGCCACGCGATCCTCTGCACGTCTAGCGCCTATCGGCGAACTCGACCCGCCCCACCGCTCATGCAGATCCATTGCAAACGGCGAAAGAGGTCCTGGTGGTGGATCACCGGCACAAATAGTCAGGACGGATACCAAATCTCCGCTCGCTGCTTGTTGGGCGATTAAACCACCACAGGAGATCACGGCATCGTCGAGATGTGGTGATAGGTAAAGGTGCGAAACCATGGGCAGATTATAGCCTAGGGGAATTGAAGAATCGTAATCATGAATCCACAAAAAAGTTATCTATGAGAGGAGGACGGGCACGTTTACAGGATTACCCTCACCCCCCTGTCCCCGACCACCCACACCTCCGTCGCAAAACTTTGGATGAAGTAGCGATCATGGACCACAGCGATGACCGTCCCGTCATACATGGATAGCGCCGCCTCGAACCTCGAACGGGAGGGAATATCCAGATGGTTGATCGGCTCATCCAATAGGAGGAAATTGCTCCCCTCCGCTACAAGAAGGGCCAGCATCAAACGTGACCGTTCACCGTAACTCAAGCTAGAGATAGGACGGAGCGGATCCTCCCCACTGAGAAGGTAATAATGCAAGAATGCGCGCGCCTCAGTCTCACTCATCGGTGCTGCTTCCCTGATCAGTGCAAGCGAACTGCGATCTGGATCAAGAACTTCTTGCTCTTGAGCCATGTAACCCAACTGAATACTAGGACCGAGACGAACTCGACCTGCAAAGGGGTCCATAGATCCTGAGATCGTGCGTAACAGCGTGGTCTTTCCCAAACCGTTTGCACCTGTAAGCGCGACCCTGGCTCCAGCACGCAAGTGTAAGTTGACATCAACCAATAAAGGTTCAAAACCTGGGTAGCCGATTGCGAGATCCTCTGTGATCAGCACATCTTGGCCGCGGTGTTTGGGCTTTGCGAACTCGAGCTTCATGCGCCAGCCTTCTCGAGGTTTTTCTACCCGTTGATCAGATTTCATGTAACGGGTCAGCTTCCTCTCCCGTGATGTGGCCTTGCGTGCAACTTTCTTCGCGTACCGGCGCTGCTGGTCATCGATGGTTGATCGCTCTACCCTACGAGCCTGCTCCTTTGTGTGCGCGATGTCCTGACGCATCCGCCGGATCTCATATTCCTGGTCGCGGTATGCCGCCATCTGTTTCTCACGCTCGGTCAAATACATCGCCAAATATGCACTGAAGTTGCCATCATACACACGGACTGTGTGTGTCGTTTCATCCAGATCGAGAATCTGGTTCACCGTCTGGTCGAGGAAGGTCCTGTCGTGGGAGACGATCAAAACGCCGCCTTCAATCCTGGCAAGCCATTCCTCAAGCCATTCAAGCATCTCGATATCAAGATGATTGGTCGGCTCGTCGAGCAGAAGCAGCTCCGCATCGCTCAGCAGGACTCTCGCTAAGCTCAAGCGTGTTTTTTGACCACCGCTGAGCTCGTGGACAGGTGTCGAGAGACCAAGATCCTGCAATCCCAACGTCGCTAGTACGTTTTCGGCCTGGCTTTCACTGACCTGAAGAGATAGGAAGGTCAGACGATCGAGCGTGCGATCGTAAACCGCCATCAAAGCTTCAGCATCGTCACCCTCTGCGCGAGCGATCTGATCCGAAATTCGGGCGAGTTCGGTTTCGACATGTGCTAACTCCACCCTATGTGGCTCGAGCAGATCACCGATCAACGTGTCTTCCGGGACATGAAGACCTTGAGGAAGGAATCCGATACGCAGCCCTTTAGGTTGGAAAGTTACATTGCCGCTATCCGGGCGTTCTAAGCCGGCGATGATGCGTAAGAGCGTCGTTTTGCCGCAGCCGTTCGGTCCGATCAGTCCCATTCGATCGCCGCGATTAACGGCGAAACTGACATCCTCCAGGATGATTTGATCACCATAACGTTTTGTGATTCCATTGACGACGAGCATGGCACCCTCATTTCCTCACGGAGTACGTAGAGAACGAAAAACGCCGCGGGCTGCGCCACGGCGTAGACGAAAACCGATTCGATCACACGATCAACGTGCGCGCACGTGGTTGCGCCAGAGAACTCCTTGGATGTTGATCGCGTTGTCGGTCATCCTTACCTCATGGGTTGATGTACGAGTTGATGATACCAACCGCGAGCGAGCGTGTCAACAACGCCTGATGGATCTCATGCTATGGACATGACAAGGTGCTGAGTATACTGGGCTCTTCAACGAACCCAGTACAAGACGCTGAGCATGATGAGCCTGTCGAAGCACTCAGCGGCGGTCTTTGGCAATTAATTTCAGACCGGGCTTTCACGCCCGGCTGATCAATGGGTGATTGGTTTTGCGTATCCATAAATCAAGTTTAAGCCGGAAACATCTTTGGAGTGCGCAAGCTCTGCTTGCGCGCCGAAGCAGAGCTTCGGCACTCCAAATGCTACCTTTTCACTCGCTCAATATAGGTAAACACGAAGCAATCGACGACGAAAGTAAAAATTGGCTGACGTAGATTGCTCCGCGTTCTCGTCCCGCCATGATGTATTTCCCTTACGTTGACGCTCGTACACGCCAGGTGATACAATCGAACTCGGCGCCGTTAGCTCAATTGGCAGAGCAGGGGCCTTTTAAGCCCAAGGTCACAGGTTCGATCCCTGTACGGCGCATCTCACCTCCAACGCCAAATCCCGCATAAAACGCGGGATTTTTGCTTTTGATATCGCCCCTTATCGAAAGAGTATCTTAAGTTTCTTCTTTTCCCTCTTTTTATATAATATAAATAATGGCAGGTGAGTAAAGGGATCGGATTTTTCTTTCTTCGTATTTTATAACCAGGGTACAAAAGTATATATTTATTGTTACTGATTCAATCTATTTTTTATAACATCTGTCTTTAGGAGGCAATCATGCCGTTATTTGGTCCGAATATAAAAAAAATGGAAAAGAATGCGGATATTGAAGGATTGAGCCAGGCATTAAGGCATGACAATGACAAATCGAGGGAAGAAGCCGTTTTAGCTCTTGATCGACTTGCGTGGAAGCCGCAGAATGATGATGATAAAGCCTGGTATTTAGTGGCAAAAAGAAACTGGCAGGAACTTACAGAGTTAGGCGCACCAGCTTTACCCGCTCTCTTTTTGGCAATGAGTCACTCCATGAAGAGTGTCAGGATGAACGCCGGGGATACATTGGAGAAAATTGCACTGTCCAATCCTGACAGCACCTTACCCTTATTGTGCGAAGCACTCTGCAACCAACTGATCGCCTCAGCCATAACCTCCAAATTCACTGAAGCGCGCAACCGTACCGTGAAAATTCTGGGCAAGATGGGTGATGCCAGGGCGATTCTGCCTCTCATGCAAAGCGAAAATAAATTTCGCGATTTAGATTATCGTTCACACAGAAATGAATTCAAACCATCTAAAACTGTTACCCTGAAAAGTGATGCGTATTCAAAGCTGGTCAAACAGACGATTAATGAGATGGGAGAAACAGCCATTTCTCATCTGGTCAAATTGATGGATAGTGAAAAGAGAAGTGATCGTATTGAGGTTATCAACGCCATGGGTCAAATTAAAGATGATCGTATCTTTGATCAACTTGTGATTACCTTACAAGATAAGAATCCAGAAATTCGCAGAGCTGCCATCAAGGCTTTAGGTGAATTTGACGATAAGCGTATCACTGAATACCTGGTTGAGTCCTTGCGCGACAGTTATTATTGGGTGCGCATTGAAGCTTACGCTCAATTGAGCAAAAATCCATGGCGTCCAAGCAACGATGAGGAAAAAGCCTATTTCATCCTGGCGAAATTGCTGCATAGTATAAGAGTGAATGGAATGATCAAGAATGCCAATTGGAAAGAATTGCGTTCTATGGGTCGTAAGGCAGTGAATCCTTTGATCCGTTCCTTAAACCTCGAGGGTGATATTGCTTATACTACTTTTACCTATAAATCGAAAAAACTTGTGCAACAACCAGCCAGGGGATTGGTAATTGAAATGCTTTCCCAAATAGGTAAAGCAGCCAAACCGGGCTTGGAAGAAGCAATAATGGATCCTGACCCAATTATTCAGAAAGGGGCTGCAGAAACACTAAAAAGAATAAGATAATTAAAGGTTCACCAACCATCGCCCGCGTCACCATGTCAACACCTCCAATATTTTCTCCTCGCCTATCTTCTTCTTGTCCCCCCTTCGCGTACCTCTATACCCCCATTGGATGCGTTACCAACGCACCAAAATAATCCACATTATCTGCATTAATAATCCATTTTTGTATTTTTTATGAAACCTGGGAAAAGATTCTTCGCTGTGCCCAGAATGACAGAAGACAGCGGAATCATTGCACTAAGAACTGTCATTCTGGACGACCAGTGGGAGTGAAGAATCTATATACGAATAGGAATAACACCTCTGTCTGGTAGATTAACAGCTAACTAGTGCATACTGACACTAGAGCTTTTAAGCCCAAGGTCACAGGTTCGATCCCTGTACGGCGCATCGTATTTGTAAACACAAATCCTGCGAAGATCGTGGGATTATTTCTTAATAGAGCCATTTGATTCTTAGTCGCCAAATCTCAACTATATGCAACTTATCAGGTCTGATAATTTACAGCAAAGCAACTTGTACGCAAAAGTTCGTGTCAATCTGACGACCTTACAGCCGATTTATAATAAGAGATTAGATGGATACTGGATAATCCAATAAGGTTGACATGATCTCTGGAAGTACATCAAGAATGAAAGCACTGGTGGTCTATGATTCGAAATTCGGTAATACGGAGCGCATTGCTCAGGTCATTGGCAACGCGCTTGGATCAGCTTATGAGGTCGAAGTACTTCAAGTGGGAACGATTATGCCAGATCAAATCGAGGGTTTGAAGCTCCTCATCGTAGGCTCTCCGACCCAGCGATTTAATCCTACGGGAGGTATTAAGAATTTCCTCCAGAGCCTACCATCAAGTGGACTTGAGGGCATCAAAGTAGCGGCGTTCGATACCCGATTGACCATCGAGGACATTGAAGAAGTTGCCATCCTATCGTTTTTCGTTCGCATTTTCGGGTATGCCGCCAAACCCATTGGCAATGGACTCAAGAGGAAAGGTGGTGAACTGATCCTTCCCCCTGAGGGGTTTTATGTACAGGGTATGGAAGGTCCTCTGGTAGAAGGAGAAGTTGAGCGGGCTGAGAATTGGGCCAGGCAGATCCTTGCTACACAATAGTCTGCCCCCATTGTATGTTTTTCATCATCAGAAACGATTCGAAAAGAGGAGTACAAGACCAACGGACGGATTACCTCAATATGGAGTCTATTAAGTCCAAGCGAATCAGGTTCGATTCCAGTACGGTGTACCTCAAAGCTTACCTGACGGTGGGCTCTTACATTTCTTTATTCTCCTTCCGAACTCAAACTTCTTCCCCTCACGTTGATAGAGATCCACCAACTTGCGCTCTCTAGAACACGATCATTGGATGTAAAATAAACATGAACACATGGCCTATACTTTGGCTGGTAATCGATCACAATCACATTCCGCGCAACACACCAAAATTCAGTTGAAAAGAGGAACTCGTGGCCGAAATCCTAGTAGAGAATCTGACCAAGCGGTACGGTTCGGTCGTCGCAGTTAATCAGGTAAACCTAAGCATCAAAGATAAGGAATTCTTCACCCTATTAGGACCAAGCGGAGCCGGGAAAACCACAGTCTTAAGATTGATCGCCGGGCTTGAAAAACCTGATGAGGGCGAGATCTTTTTCGACGGGGAAAATGTTACAAATCTCTTGCCCAACGAGAGGAAGATCAAGATGGTTTTTCAGGATTTCGCCCTCTGGCCGCATATGCAGGTCTACGACCGGGATCGCTATTCGAATCTCAACTTCGGCCTTCGAATCCGTAAATGGTTAACCGAGGACATCGAGCAGAAGGTTTCAGAAGTCGCCCAAAAGGTAGGTATTAAAAAGGAGCTCTTTTCCAGACGACCCGGGGAGCTATCACAGGGTGAAAAACAGAGGGTGGCTATCGGTCGCTCGATCACGACCACACCTCGCGTTTTCTTGATGGACGATCCCATGACCAACCTCGACCCTCAGAGCAAGCTCAAGGTCAGGAAAGAAATTCGCAAACTACATCAGGACCTCGAAACAACCACGATCTATGTCACTCACAATCTCCCCGATGCCATGGCCATGTCTGATCGTATTGCGGTGATGAGAGAGGGGGTCTTTGAGCAGATCAACACACCGAAGAACATTTATCGATTCCCAAAAAACGACTTCGTCCGTGACTTCTTCGAAAGCGCGAAAGTATCGTTTGATTTCTAGTCAATAGACTGACGCACCCTCCAATCTGCACCGAGATAACATTCCCATAAGATGTCATTGATGCACTGAAATAACTTCCCACGAGGAGTGGGCAGACCTCTGATCTTAGATTAATAGGTTATCGGGTATCCATATATGGCAATCTATCTTAGTTGGATTTCTGACTTACACCACGTAGATGTCATTTTGAGCCGAAGCGAAGCGCAGGCGACGGTATCGTACACGAAGGGTGAGAATCCCTATGATAGTACTTATAAAAGCATCATCGCAGGGATTCTTCGGCGCTTCGCGCCTCAGAATGACAACATAAGTGGGTCGACCCATAGCCAATGCTATTCGATGTCAGATCCGAGAATGAACATCCCAATTGCTCCCGACACAGAATTGCGTTATGCTCGTGATGCGTAGGGATTGGAAGTTGGGGATCAAAAACAAGGAGAGCCGATGCCTGATGTGCGAATAGATGTCGTTCGCACCCGCGGACATTGCAACGCCGACTTCCATGAGGGAGAGACCTTCTTCTACAATGGGTCACAACTCATCGGAACGGATCGTGGTTATAATTGCCTATTCGCTCAAGGGACCATTGTGACCAATCTCGGTCGGTTGACGCTCATGAAGTGTCCACTTTACCTGTCCTGCCCTGATCCAGGTATGGGGGAAGGCGGCAGCGTGACCTTCCGAATTTCTTTTATGAGTGCACTGGAAGGAAGCACCCTCAAGGAGTAGGGCTGGGTGCATGTGGAAGTGCCTGCTCCACCCGCTTCCCTACAGTTACCGCTCTTCTTCTTCCGGTTGGCCTTTTTTCAGTGGTGTCATTCATCGAAAGTCCATGAAAACGATCCTGCTTAAGCCTGTTGAAATCATCGGTCGGTGTCCGGCGAACCTATCGCCTGATGATGTGCTCCAGATCGTGGACATGAACCTGGTGAACCCTGAGAGGCACAACGCCTGTTTCTTGGCCCTCAATCATTTCCCCCCCATGGTGTGGCAATTACAAAGTGAAAGTCGTTTCTTCTCCCACGCCTCCTGTCCGGGCTGCACCTCAGAATTGGAGCAGGAAAACCGCGTCGTCTTTCTCCTCGGCCACGAGGACAAATGGGATTTATGCTTGGTCATCTCCGAATATCTTAAGCTGAGAATGCGGGTAGGTGAGACCAATGAAGCTATGGCTCTCAGGGATGAAGCCATTCAACTTCAAGATCAAGGAGAGTATTTAGAAGCACTAGATCCAATGAGGAAGGCACTAGAGGTGTTGAAACGCGCAGCAAATGCTTGAATACATCATCAAGCCACACTGCGCATTGTGTAGAGTATCCAGCCTGTTCCTCATCTGCACCACATCCAGATCCCATGATCGGATCGCACCTTCACCAAGCCCGATCCGTCAAGGAGGGTCCCATGAGCGACAAGAACGACGAGCTAAGACGATTAAAACGAATCCGTGATCAACAGCTTCGAGCGCGCGATCCGTCGGTCAAACAAAAAAAACTTCAGCGTACCATCGCCACTAAGCGACGGAAATCGGTACGAAAGGTCTCCTTCCTGGAAATCCTTCGCGAGGTGTCACATAAGATCAAAGGTACCCTCGTTGGAGGGGTCCTTGGACTGCTCATATTTCTCATCCTTCCCTACTTCGTTAAAACCAGTTGGATAGATTTCGTAGGTATCGGGGCTATATTCTTCCTCACCATCCTTGGATTCTTCATAGGTCAAGCCCTTGACACACGTGATAGCTTGAAAGAACTTATCAATAAGTGAACCAGGTTCTTTGTTATGATGAAGGCGGAAGCAGGAAAAATAACGAACAGCCGCCTTGAGCTACCAGTCCCGCGCTGTGTCCTGAGCTTGTTGAAGGACTCAGGATAACATTAATTCGATCTTACTTTTAATGTCATCCTGAGCGGAACGGAGTGAAGCGAAGGAACTCGTTTTCTGAATTCATATAACGCTCTATCCAAACAACGAGATTCTTCGCGCCTGTCGGCGCTCAGAATAACATTAAGGAGTGTTGAAGTATAAGGTCATCCTTCGACAGGCCCAGAATGACCTCATACTTCTCAAAACGCGCGACTTATCGTTCCAAACGATCACCGAACGCCCAAAGGAGCTTCTCAAAATGGACAATCCCATCATCCAAACCATGCTCAATCGAAAATCGATCCGCCGCTATACAGATCAGTCACCATCCGATGAGGTCATCGAGTCCGTTGTCCGAGCGGGTCAACAAGCGCCTTTCGCTTCGCAACTATATAGTTTATTGCTTTCTCGGGATCGAGAATCGATCCCCTATGAAGCCCCTCTGCTGTTCACAATCTGCGTTGATATGCACAAGCTGCAGTTGTTCATGGCTAAACGAAACTGGAAAGTGGTGACAAACCACCTCTTCTTGCTTCTCCTCGGAATTCAAGACGCTTCTCTCATGGCGGAGAACATGGTCATCGCAGCGGAGAGTCTCGGATTAGGTAGTTGTTTTTTAGGAGACACACCCTATAGGTCCAAGAAGATCGTAAAGGAATACGAACTACCCAAGGGGGTTTTCCCATTGGTCCAACTCGTGATGGGATACCCCGCCGAGGATCCACCCCCCAGACCAAGATATCCGCTAGACTTTGTGCTCTTTGAGGATAAGTACTCATCATTCAGTCCAGAACAGATCGAAGATGCGATGAGGGTGATGGATACGGGGTATTTAGCTCAGGACTACTACCGCAATGTGAATTACATGATCCCTCTCGAAGGAGAGCGAGAAGAGACGTTCACCTTCGACGATTATAGTTGGACGGAACACATTTCTAGAAAGTGGGGGCAGTGGCTCCCATCACTTGATGATTTGGTCCAACGGATGGAAGCGTGTGGTTTGAAGATAACCCCAACCCGGGAGAATGATTAATCCATTCACACTCCACGCGGCTTAAGCTAAATCCCACTTCACATCCAGGTCGCAGTGTTGGATAATGGGGTTGTGTTCAGGGGTAGCTCGAATAATGGAAGATCGACTCTTATCCATCGCCAAAGTATTTCGACCCGAGCTTGAAACCATGTCGGTCGAGCGGCGGTTAGCGGGGATCGGTGATGTCCTAACGATTTTGTATTCATCTCCCCTAGCCCTTGGCGGTCTGATATGGCTCATCCGCGTCACCAATCCTAATTTGATCCTTGAAGATCCCATCCTTCTACTTATCTTTGTGGCCTTAATGGTCATTTTTGATTATCTAAAATTCTTTCTGATCGTCGAACTGGGTCCGAACCGATACGGGAGTGCGGACGGGTCTTTATCAGGCATCGTTTTGTGGTCGGCGATCCTGCTCATAGGTCCCAGCGCTCTCTGGTTAGCAGTGATCGAGGCGGTTTATGAATCGATCGCTGAATGGCGAAGGATCACGTCTAGCGCAGAACGATGGAATTTGCTCCGCAATTTCATCTTGAATCTGGCCGGGGTTACGCTTGCTCCCCTTATTTCACTTTACTTCTATCAGACATGGGGCGGTACTTACCCATTATCAGCGCTAGATCTGGAGACCATTCTTCCCGCCTTAGGAACGGTATTTATCAACACAGCGTTCTTCGTGCTAATCTGGGCTGGCTACCTCTGGTTCAGCATTTGGGCATTGAACATCCTACGTACGAAACCCACTTTTCGATTGTTCATCACGTTTCTCTTCATGGCCATTGGGATGAACCACTTAGGGCATCCGTTCGCCATCCTGGCTGCTGCGGCTTTCATTCAGAACGGGTTACCGTTCTATCTCTTCTTCATGGCAGGAATGCTTTTGGTCGCTTTCTTAGCTAAACGCCTCAGCTGGGCGGCCGAAGGTTCTCGTCAGCAAACCCGAATGTTGGAACGGTTAGAACAATTAGGTCGAGCGATCATCAACGCCCCACCTGGTGAGGAATCCCTTCCAGGTATCTTGGAGGAACACGCTCCGAACATGTTCCCCGCCGGGAATCTCGTTGTTTGGACGTTCCCGGATCAAATCCTCTTCAAACAACCCGAGCAATGGGCCCCAGATTTAGACACTGTATGGCCCTGGCTTCTAAGACAGACAGAAGTTCAGGGTTTCCTCCCTAAAGAGACTTTGCCTTGGACTGACCAGTATTCGAATCACTCTCCCGCTCTGACGGCTCCCATTCGAGAGATTGAAAGCGGTCAGACTTTTGGGGGGTTCTACCTCGAACTACACACCTTGGCCCAACCTTGGGAACATCGTTCTCTCGACGCGCTAGTGCCTGCTGTTCAGTCCTTCACGGATCAGGTCGCGTCAGCGATGCACCAATCCGTCGTCTATACCCGATCTCTTGACTACCTACGCGTGACTCAAGAATTAAAAATGGCGGGCGACATTCAAGCCAGTCTTTTACCGACCGTTTTCCCCAACATTCATGGGTGGCAATTCGCGATGACACTCGAACCCGCTGGAGAGACATCTGGGGATTTTTTTGACATTATCCCCCTTGCAGATGGCAAAATTGGTATTGTGGTCGCGGATGTGATGGATAAAGGCGTCGGTCCTGCCATGTACATGGCCATCAGTCGCACCCTGATACGGACGTACGCTATCGAGTTGGATTCCCAACCCGACACGGTCTTCTTCGCGACCAATGAACGAATCCTGACAGACACCACCAGCAGTTTATTCGTCACCGCGTTCTACGGTGTCCTCAATCCTCAAACAGGTGAATTGACCTACTGCAACGCGGGTCATAATCCACCTTACCTGCTGCGTTCGCAGGATGTAGCAAATACAGAAGCCCTCGTCCGTAACGCCATTCCAATTGGGATTGTAGAAGATACGACCTGGGGGAACGATACGATCCTGATCGAGCCTGGGGATGCACTTATCCTCTACACTGATGGCATCCCTGAGGCAGCGAATAATGATGGAAAGTTCTTTGGGGAGGAAACCCTCGTTCAGGTAGCGAAAGCGAGCCTGGGGCAAACAGCTGGAGATTTACAAGCGAACATCCTGGACGCCGTTCATCACTTTGTCGGTGATGCGCCAAAACATGATGATATCACCCTGCTGGTCCTCGTTCGGGACAAGTGACACAACTGGGGAATACCTTACTTCCGCTTGATCATCGTGAGCACATTCTCGCCGTCAGGTGTAGATACGAAACTGGTCTCATCCATGATTTTCTGGATCAGAACAAGCCCGGCGCCGCAAAGGTCAAGCTCTTGAAGTGGGACCGAAAAATTAGGCTCTGGGACAGTTGATGGATCGAAGGGTTTACCACGATCGCGCAGGATGATGGTTACTGAATCCTCACTAACATCGCAGGAGCACTGAATATCCCCCCGTCCTTCACCACCGTACGCGTGTTCGATGATATTGGTGCAAGCCTCGTCAACCGCGACCAAGATCGTATAAGCAGTCGTCTCATCGAAACCAATTTCGTTGATGGCTCGAGAGACGAATTCGGATATTTCGGCTAAACTTTTAAACCGACCTGGGAACGTAGCTTTATACATTTAATGGATAACAACTCTACCTTAGAAACTACCTACCGCTTCAAGTACATCGTCATAAATCCTGAAGAACGACAATAATCCTGCTAAATCCAATGTGTGTTTGATCTTCTCGTTCACGTTAGCGATCACCAAATCGCCACGATTGTATCGCTTACAGGCTTTCTGCGTCTCCAACAACACCCAAACGCCAACACTGGAGATAAAGGTAACCTCGCTCATGTCAAACACGAGTCGAAATCTCCCATCGTTCGTAAGAGCCTCAAATGCATCTCTCACTTCCGGAGCGGTTTGACTGTCAATTCGACCCACCGCCTTGACCAAATCACATCGTCGAAATTGTTTCGTAGTGATATCCATGGATCACGCTCCTCGACTTCGGTGAAGTATATTGTATCGTCCGGACCTTGATCCGGTCAATTGATTGATTCGATGTAGTTTACCCGGTTTAATGGATTTGATGCCAACCAAAGAGAGGTCATCATCATCAACCCCTGCGATACGTAGCCTTAACAGACGTGTTGTCGCGGTATCATAGGATCGATCCACTCTAGACATCCGTACTTGGTTTCCTATGAGGTTGGCGGATCTCCTGACGATACATCAGAGTGAGGATGAGAAAAATGAAAGGTACGGAAATCCATGTTGTGACCGGTGCTTTCGGATATTCCGGCAAGTACATCGCGAAACGTCTCTTAGAAGCCGGACACGAGGTGCGAACACTGACGAACTCCCCTAACCGCCCCAATCCGTTTGGGGGACGGATTAAAGCAACGCCCTTTCACTTTGAGAACCCCGAAAAACTCGTGGCTGCCATGCAAGGAGCATCGGTCCTATACAACACATATTGGGTCAGGTTCAACCACAAGGATTTTCAACACGCCACAGCAGTGAGAAATACGCGCACACTTTTCCGCGCCGCGAAAGAAGCAGGGGTAAAGAGGATCGTCCACGTCAGCATCACCAATCCGTCCGAAGAGTCACCTCTCGAGTATTTCAGCGGTAAAGCAAAACTAGAGAGAGAACTTATTGATTTAGGGCTTTCCTACGCCATTCTCCGCCCTGCGGTCATCTTTGGGAAGGAAGACGTCCTGATCAACAATATCGCTTGGATCCTGAGGAGGCTACCAGTGTTCGGCATTTTTGGGGACGGTAATTACCGACTGCAACCCATCTATGTCGACGATATGGCAAAGTTGGCAGTAGTGCAAGGTCGTTCGGCCGAGGACTGTTTTATCGATGCCATCGGTCCGGAGACCTTCACTTACAAGGGACTGGTTCGCGAGATTGGTGGGATCATCGGTAAGCAGAGACCGATCGTTTTTATTCCCGATTCATTTGGCTACGCGTTTGGATGGGTTCTGGGAAAGCTCCTTGGCGATGTCCTCATCACACGCGAGGAAATCGAGGGCTTAAAAGCGAATCTGCTCTACACCAACTCACCACCCATCGGGAACACAAGATTAACCGATTGGGCCAGGGAAAACGCATCTACGCTGGGTAGAAAATACACCTCTGAGTTGTCACGGCGTAAAGAGAGGTCAAAGGCCTATGAAGATTTGTGAGGCATTGGTTCCTCCCCATAAACCTATACCAACCTGCATAGTGCATATCGTCTCCAAGAACTGTAGCTTGTAGGGGCGGGGCAACCCCACCCCTACATCAATAATGGTGACAACCCATCAAGAATATAAGTGAGGTTCCTTCAATGAATGGGGTTTATCAAACCTCATGTTCAGTATCTGGCTTCTCTTGAACCACATTCGGACCCACCTAACCTGACATTATTCCAAAACATGGATGCAGCTTTATCGAAGATTTCCTACGATCCGAGTTCATCATCCGCACAGGGGTCGTTTCTTCTATGCTCAGTATTAAACGAGAAGACCCCAGTCGCTACGGGCGTCTGAGGTCCTCTCCTGGCAATCTTCAAGTTTTTATATCCGTACGCTCATCCGTAAACTACACGTTATGATCGATCAGAGATCATTCTTCTGTAAGTTCAGCGAGTGGCGCTTGGGGCACAACGATCATCATCAGAAAATACGCCAGCACTGCCAACGGTGGGTTAATCAAACCACCCACCACAGCAGCTAGACGTATGACCGTCGGATCGATGGCGAAATACTCGCCCAGCCCGCCACATACGCCAGCGATCATGCTGTCATCACGCGAACGATACAGACGCTTATACTCACTTGCCATGATTTCCATCCTCCCATTTTTTTTACTTTCAGTCTATCGATATCTACGTAGGTGATCGAGAAAGGTTTCAGCTTTGTGCGATCAATTCGCATCACTCAATGTGGGTCTACCCTCAAGAGCATAACACCATGCGCAACATTCATAGAATCAAGGCGATCTAGTTGGAACCCGTCCGAGAATAAGCGTACACCTCAGATGGTTGGTGGTCAGCTCTTTCCTGTGAGTCTCTAGAAAAGACCTCGGAAGATGAGCAAAAGACCGAACAAGGCAAGCGGGACCCCTACCACAGCGCCCAATACCGTAAGACTCACCAGCACGCCTACAGCGATCAACACGAACCCCAAGAGTATGGCCACGAACCTGCCTGTCATCTCGAGAATGAACGTCACAAGGCGCCAAAGGGCTACAAAGGGCCATAGAAGCCATGATACTTTCTTTGACTCTGCCAACGTAACCTCCTCAAACTACAGTTCTCATTTTGCGTGGGTTTGCCACACAGTAACATGCTAGCAGAACAACCTATTCTTGAAGGTCAATGGCCTGATTAATAGCTGACACAAAATAACTACGCTGATTGAAATATTCACCTTCAACATCTCTCCCTCCTGCGCAGCCAAACAGAAAGCGCCGGTTAAGGAAGAACATTTCACGAGCACCTTTCACCCACCTTCCCATTCTCGACACCTACCTTATAATGATCCTTGGTGTGTAATGAAGAAAGATCGTTGACAGAGGTGAACGATGAAAACCACAGCGGACATCATCATTATCGGCGCAGGAATCCATGGCACCAGCTTAGCCTTTCACTTAGCCCAGCGTGGTGTGAAACCCGTTGTATTGGAGCGTCGCTTCCTAGCTGCAGGTGCCACCGGCCGTTCCAGCGGTCTCGTACGCATGCACTACGATCTTGAGCCTGAGAGCCGCTTGGCCTGGGCATCCTATCAATACTTCCGGAATTGGAAAGAGACCGTGGGCGGTGACTGCGGTTTCACTCGAACCGGCTTCCTGCAGCTCGTTCGTACGGAATACGAAGATCATCTCAAAGCCAATGTCGCTATGCATCAACGAATTGGCATCCCTAGCTTGCTTGTCAGCTCTGAGGATGTTCGCCGCTTAGCCCCCACCTTCAGGACGGAAGATTTCAACCTCGCTGCTTACGAACCTGAGTCCGGTTATGCTGACCCGAACAGCAGCACCGCCGCTTTCATGCAAGCTGCCCGTGAGCACGGTGCGGAATTGATCCAAGATTGCCAAGTAACAGGGATTCTCAAGTCTAACAGTAAGGTCAATGGGGTCGAGACCAGCAAGAGATGTATTTCATCGCCCATTGTGATCGACGCTGCCGGTCCCTGGGCGGTCGATGTAGGAAGGATGGCAGGGCTCGATCTCCCTATCGATACCTGGCGTCACGATACCATGTTCGTCCGTCGTCCAGCCGAAATCGGCCCCTCCCATCCCTCGGTCATCGATGACATCAACGCCATGTACTTTCGGCCGGAGACCGGCGGTTTGACTCTCGTTGGGCTCGAAGATGGGAACCTGATCGGGGAATCTCCTGAAGGGGACACTGACCACGCCAAACCTGGTTTTGTGGAGCGCGCAGTGGACCGCATCTGCCTGAGAATACCGAGCATGGAACGGGCTTCGCTCCACAGTGCATACGGGGGATACGATGGTATCACCCCCGATCAACGCGCGATCCTCGGTCAAGCCGGACCGGAGGGTTTCTACCTGGTTTGTGGTTTCAGCGGCACCGGTTTCAAGATTGGTCCAGCTGTGGGCGCTTGTATGAGTGAGCTTATCCTCGAGGGTAAAGCGACGACAGTCGATATCTCACCCTTCTCCCTCGATCGTTTCACCGAAGGTAAACTACTGAAAGGTGAACACGGATACGATAGCATCTGGCGCTGATCCTGATACCTTTTTACGGATCTATTCGGAGTTCCAATTCGATTTCATCGCGAATGGGAATGCCATCCATACCGATGAGGGGAATCTCAGGTTTCAGTTCGCGCGATGCATCGACGGCGTTACGGTGCACGGCAACCAACCTAAATCCTAACTTCTGATAGAAGCGTAGCGCTGTTATATTGTCGTTGGTCGTGATCAACCACAATCTTTTACATCCGTGCTTGGTGCTTGTCTCGATTACAGCTGCCACCAAGGCTGAACCAACACCCCCACTTTCCTGCAAGCTATCGAGGCTGACGATCTCACACGCATCACCGTCGATCCTATAGGTTAACAACCCAATCGGCGTTTCTTGATCTTCAGCGATGAACCCCGACAGTTGATCGACCTTGTGCACCCGCCCGCGAGTAACAATACGAGGTGAACCCCAGCGCTCACGGAGAAGATCCTTCACCCAGACTTGATCCTCTGGCCCCATCTTACGGAGGACAATCCCTTTTGTCATCCTTCTCTCCGAGGTGATGGTATTCACCCCACACTTTTAATATAAACCTTTTCGATCACGTTTGATTCAATAAGAAGGATCCTTCAATATGATGGGCTTTCGTCATCGGTCAAACGTAAAGGTCTTCCTCAATATGTAGATTGTCTTCTGGTTAGGCTCCCCAGATGTTGCAGACATAAATACTACTTCTCCTGACAACCAACTGATATACAATAAGGCCACCATCGCTATTGATCCTCTGACTTATGATAAGAGGAGGCTGTATGGTTGTACGTCTTCTTAAGTCTAGCGCGATGCTTGCCATGCTTGTGAGTTGTGCAGCACCACCTACGACCGCTTCAACCATCTCCTCCCCGACTTCGACCACACCACTCAAAACCCCTGCTTCGGTTGTTGGTATCACCCCTTTGGAATGGCTCGGTCAAAGTCCCTTTAAGCCCATACCCCCCGAATTACCTGAGATCATCACCGACCGTTTACCCTCTGGTTTCAACGCGCTGGAACCCGGTCTCGGCACCAGCGAGCTGCCAGGAGGGCATCTCCTCCAGATGCTGGGTGTGGACTACCAAAGACCCATCGGCGATCAGGTATACATAGAAAACTCTGTATCGGTACAAATCTTCAGTTATGACAGTCGCAATGGACGGACCGAACACCTGAACATCCTCGCCGCACAAGGTTATGAATGGACCTTCGAAGAGGTGGCCAATCAACGCGTAGCCGCTTATCGAACATCCGGCGCGGATGGTCGGATCTGGATATCCGGTCCTTTCCTGATCGTCGTCTTCAGCGGTCTTGATTCCTCAGAACGTGGTCCATGGGTGGATACATTCACAGAGGTGTACCTCGCAAAATTCCCCCCGCCATAATCTGCAATCAGTATGTAGCCACATTCTTTAGCGTGCGTTCACGCGCCCTAGAGTGTGTGGCTATATAGTTTCTTGAGGATTATAAGTAGATCATTTCTGTTGTGAATGGGAGGGAGTAACCCTCGTCCCGATTTTTCGATCAAGCTAATGGATTTTGGAATCCAAAAGCTCTGCTTTTGGGCGCAAGCAGAGCTTGCGCACTCCAAAACCACATGAAAGTTGAGATTGCATTACTTTCGCCTCATCAATTTAACGGCAGGCTGTAACCTGCGCTGACGAACCCCAAAAAATGCGGTTACATTACATGAACTTGGTTGCCCCTTAGAACGCTTCCCTCTCGCCGACACCTCATCACGCCACACGATCCATGTCGCCATCACCGTTGGCGGGTAGACCGCTATCGGGTATGATAGACCAAGCTTATAGACAAGGGATATCACATGCCAAATCGGAACTTTCTGCGCACATTCAGCAAAGAACACCTTATCGACATGCTCGAGGACGCAGCCAAGAACTGGTTAGCGCATGACGGTGTATGGTTTCAAGCTGTCGAGGGTAGCTATGGGCTTGAAAAAGCCATCCAACTCGATGGCGAAGCCTGGGAACGCTTCACCGTCATCGAAGCCGGTCGGATCATGAAGCGTTACGGGATTGAGGAGGGAGGCGGTTTGCCTGCGCTTGAGCAAGCCCTCAAGTTACGGATGTACGCTCACATCAATGAACAATCCACAATTTGGGTGAACGATCATACATTGCGCTTCGAGATGAATGACTGCCGTGTCCAGTCGTCTCGCAAGCGGAAAGGTTTGCCCGACTTTCCCTGCAAGACGGTGGGGTTGGTCGAGTACGCTGGGTTCGCTCGGACAATCGATCCACGCATCCAAACGCGCTGCATCGCCTGCCCGCCTGACCCACACCCGGAGACCTTCTTCTGCGCGTGGGAATTCACCATCGAAGAATATTCAGAATGATTCACTCCAAGGACAAGTATCCTGTCCTGCATAGAGACCTATCCAACGAATGCGCTTTCTCAATCACTTTGACCTCTTAGCACCGTTCTACGACCTGGTGATCAAATCTCCGGACAGTAAACGTCTCACGGAAATTCTCGATCTACCCATTTCCGGTCGCTTACTCGACGCCGGTGGCGGGACGGGACGTATTGCTGAAGGATTGACTGAACATGCCGGTCGAGTCGTGGTCTCTGATACATCTTTAAAGATGCTACGACAGGCACGCTTCAAGGGTGGTTTGGACCTGGTTGGAGGCGAAACAGAACGCTTGCCATTCCCCGATGATAGTTTTGAACGTGTAATGATTGTGGACGCTTTCCACCATCTCGCAGATCAGGCGTTAAGCTTGAATGAGTTTTGGAGGGTGCTAGCACCTGGTGGGTTGCTCGTTATCGAAGAACCCGATATTCGTCGAATGGCCGTCAAGTTGGTGGCGTTGGCGGAGAAAGTAACACTCTTCCGAAGCCATTTCATCCCCGCAGAGAGGATCGCAACACTTCTAGAGAAGTACAACGCTAAGGTCACGGTCTATCGTGAGGGGCACACGGCATGGGTCGTGGGTGAAAAAACATCTACTACATCCCCCGAACTTGTCTTAACTTGATACGTGTCCTAATCTCTAATCCAAAAACAACTCTGTTCACCATCGGGTCCGCTCACGATCCATCCTCGGTCCGTAAGCTCCACCTGGTATGCCCCCAAGTCATCATCGATCGTTGAGAGGAGTTTCTGAGCCTTCACATGTGAGAGATGGTATGACTGCCAACTTACCGTAGCTTCCCGATCGGAGAGCATAGCTTGGCGACAGGCGAGATAAGGGAGCAATTCCGAGCGTACCCAACCCGGTGATCCTTGGGCCAGATCGATTAAGCCAGGCGTAGCATCATTCGAAAGAGTCGAAAGGTAATCGACATCGATCTCCCCCGATTCTTCCAAGCGGGTGGTGTTCCGGGCCGTGATAAATGCGTCAACGTTGAGCAGATTCACTGTTGCCACAAAACCGACTGTACAGATGGCTGCGGTAAGGGCAAACCGGCGCAGATGACCCATAATAAGTAGCACAAGGAATACAACGAAAAGGAGCCCCATCCAATAGATCGCGACGTGGGTATAGGTCCGTAATCGCGTGAAGCCGTATGCGTTTTCATAAAGTAACAGCCGCTTGAGGGCTGATATCAGGATCACGCCGATCAAACCGACAAGCCCCCCACTTAGCCCATTGAACCAAGTGTTGTGGCGTTTCTCTTGGCGCTTGGCCCAAGTTCCCAGTGCCATGATGAGCCCTAGGCTGAGGAAAGCCACGACAACAAGCTCTCCAAAGCCCCGTCGGGCGTACTCCGAATAGGTATAACCAGCAGTGGTGATGTTCTCTTGACCACCGAAGAGGTAAGCGAACTGGATGGCGACGAAACCGACGAACAGCAGGTCGACCGCACCCAAGACGACCATCGACTCAACGAAACCTATGAAGGGGGAGAGTATCGGTTGTCTTACGCTGATCATCGGTTCACCCTTGCGCTCACGGAGAGCAGACACCAAGGCTCCCAAGAAGAAGATCCCGCAAACGATCACGATGAGGGCACGCCTGATCCAGTCCACTATTCTTTCCAAATCGAACCAACGCAGGGCGTTCTCCACGTAATCTGCGAAAACCAGGTCCGCAGACACGAGTAAGGCAACAAATACCACCAAGATCGGGAGCGTAAAAAGCACCCCCCGCAGAAGCGCCATAAATTGACTGCGCTCGCCACGCTCACCCAGGGCCTGTCGCCAGGCGGTTTGAGCTACCGGCCATGGGCGGATCCATGCTTCCAAGGGAACGATGATGAACGTCCAGCCAAAATCCAGCCAACCAAAGTTGAGCAGTTTTTCATCTCGAAAGGTCCGCACCCAAATGGCAAAGATTGCCAAGGTGAGAACGATATCGAGGAACACGGTCAGGGGTTCCAGCCGAAGGGCGGTCAGGATCGAGAAGAAGAGGACCACTATCGCTGACCCTGTCTCGGGCCAGGTAAGACGTACGCCCTCCCGCGCGGCCATCCCCAACAGCGCCAGGACACACAATGCGGACCAAATGGGGAAGGAGATCCCTAATGCATGTCCATCGAAAAGAACCTCGACGCTCAATCCCAGGATCAATCCGGTGACCGCCAGCCAGACAGGGTAACGAAATGCCGGGGATTTTCGCTCTTCATCCGCTTCTGTACTGGGTTCCATGCTCTGCTCCTTTGGTCGTCCTTGGCCTCGCGAGTTCATTCAATGTTGCGCAAAATTATTTTTTAGGTGTGCCTTCGAGGCGACCCGCGCCTGCAAGTATAGCGATATCCAATAAGCCCAAACCTAACGCTATTCCACCGAATGGCATATGGTCCTATTCTCTTCCGAAACCGGCTCTCAAATGCCAACAATCCACTCTCAAATCCGATCAGATAGGGAATGAGGATCTAGGTTTCTGCACCTTAATAAGCCTAATGCAGACCCATTAATTGTTATTCCGGCGAGTCCTCCCTCAAATTGTCATTGCGAGGAGCCCGTAGGGGCGACGAAGCAATCGTAGGGGCGGTTCGCGAACCGCCCCTACTGTGAAGGAGTATTCTGTCAGCAATTGACACTTGAATGAATACCTGGATCGATGTGTAGGGCGGGGTAATCCCGCCCCTACTTTGTATCTACAGACTCATGGCTAGTCCCTCAAAACATACTCGTTTGATAGCCGACATCCGTGGGTAACTTCTCCCCTCCAGCGACTTTGTCCGCCCATCGCGTTGGCTCGGGCAGCCGATATTTTGTACAGCATTTCAAGACAAATTCGACCGAGTGCTGCACATCGATGAGATGTCCGGGTGAGACATAAACCGGATTGACGTCGTCTCGTGTCCTGAGAACCATGCCAATCACATGCGTCGGAGCGTGTTCATCGAAAAGCTCGGCACCATCACCTCGCATGGGTCCGGGGTTCCGGTGACGTCCATACAGCCTTGATTTCGCGACACCGATACTGGGCTTCTCAAACCACAGCCCCATGTGCGAAGCGATTCCTATTCCTCGTGGGTGAGCGATACCTTGTCCATCAAAGATGAGTAAATCTGGCTTCGTTTGAAGCTGCTCCCATGCGGCCAAGATAGCCGGTCCCTCGCGAAACGCTAATAAACCTGGAATGTATGGGAAGGGGACAGCCGTCTTCGAGGTTACACCTTCGATGGGCGAAAGTTCTGGGATGCTAAGGACGACGATCGCTGCGCGTGCCTGGTCGCCTTCGAAACCCACATCCACCCCACCCACGGTCGTGATCTGGCGACCGTCCCAAGAGAGGATGAGGCGATCACGCAACTCGGCCTGGGTAGCGATCGCTTGTTTCGGTTCTAGGTCCCAGGCGTGTAGTTCCATGGACGACATGCTCGCCTCCTAAAAGTACTATAAAGGACACCCTCCCCCATAACAAGCATTTAATCTTATGCGTCCGGGTAACTTATACATCGATTTGCAATATGCTATGAACATATAACGCAACAAGAAATTAACTTTGGAGTCCATCGGCTCTGCCGATGGCCAGCAGCTACGCTGCTGGATTCCAAAAAGGCTAACACGTGAATACCGCTATCAATTCAAGTGGTTGATTTGATCAGTATGTATTTATAAGCGAGATACTCTCGTGCTATGATACTTATCTACGAGATACAAAATTCAACCAAACCAAGGACAGTATGATGATCGGAAAACAACCTTTTGGCCGGACAGGGCACCTGAGCACCCGCGTGGTTTTTGGGGGCGCCGCGCTGTGGGAGATGACACAAGAAGAGGCGAACCGGGTGTTGGAATTGCTTTTGGAATACAGCATCAACCATATCGATACCGCACCCACCTATGGCGACTCGGAACTGCACATCGGACCCTGGATGGAGCGGCATCGGGATGATTTTTTCTTGGCTACGAAAGTCGATCTACGTACCTATGATGAGGCTTGGGGACAGATCCGTGCTTCCTTAGACCGATTGCGTGTGAACCATCTGGATCTGATCCAATTACACAACTTGATCGAACCTGAGGAGTGGGATGTCGCCATGGGTTCCGACGGCTCGCTGAAGGCCGTCATCGAAGCCCGCGAGCAGGGCATTACGCGCTTCATCGGGGTCACCGGTCACGGCTTGACCGCCGCGACCATGCACATCAAGAGCCTCGAGCGCTTCGACTTCGACTCAGTTCTCATCACCTACAGCTACATCTTGATGCAGAATCCGGATACCGCTGCTGAGTTCGACTCGTTGATGAAGCTTTGTCGGGAAAGAGAAATTGCCGTCCAGACCATTAAGTCTATCGTTCGTCGACCTTGGGGAGACAGAGAGAAAACGCGCACAACCTGGTATGAGCCGCTGGAGGAGCAGGCTGCGATCGACAAGGCGGTTCATTGGGTGTTGGGCAATCCGGATGTGTTTCTCATCTCCGTCGGCGACAGACAAATCCTGCCCAAGGTGTTAGATGCCGCCAGCCGCTTCGAAGCCCATCCGTCAGAGGAGGAGATGCGTTTGCTCTTGGATGAGCAAGAGATGGAACCATTGTTCGTATAAGTTAAAGTGATTTAAATTGGTAGATCTCCTTTGAAATCCAGGTCGTTAGACTTGTATTTTCACAACTTCTATTCAAATATCTTTCTGAAAGATCGTAGAATCCATCGGCTTTGCCGATGGCCAGCAACAGAACTGCTGGATTCCAAAGGAATAGGTGCAGGCCGATTCACTGATCTTTACCGGGCTTATCTCTCGTTTCTCCGGCGATTGAAGTCACCGCAACATCTGCAAAGCCCACCTTCGTGGGCTTTTACAATTGAAGTCGCCCTAGGGCGACTTCCCAGATGTTGCTGAAGTTTCATCCGCTGCTGGACGATTTCGTAGATGTGGTGCAGTTTTAACTGCCGGTATTCTTCAACCCTATAGCTCAGAACAAGCAGGCTCAACCGATCTTAGATCCTTCACTTTCTAAGACTTCCAGTTGCCTCAAGACATACTTTCGTGTCCACGGATCATGGGCAATAAGATCAGCCCATTCGAAGGCGCGCTTAAAGCTAAATCCTTCTCCCAGGTCGATTTCCGGGAAGAAGCTGAAACGTCGTCCTCTCCTACTTGATAGATAGAGTGAATCCACGAGAGCCTTCTCCGGCGTCGCCACCAGAAAGTCCTGCCTCTTTCCGTACCAATCGAATCCCGCAAATAAGTGTGGGTGGATTCGATGGTACGAATACGTTCCTACCGCTGTTCTTTTCACGCGCGTGGGTCCTGTTGTGACGGCGTAGACGATCTCAGGTATCTGCTCTATCAGTCCGTGCAGATGCAAGGCACTTATCAGGGAGACATATGCACGATGACCGCCCGCGAGCAGCGGCACCAGCAAGTATGGTGAAAACCTTGGGTCATCGGGAATACACCATACCCCGCGAGCAACCCTCTTTACCAGACCGCGCCGTTCCATCCGCCCTAGTGCTTGACTGGTAGCGGAAAGAGAACCATTTCGAAGAGCGGCGATCTCGCGTGTCGTGAAGACCGACCTCCCCGTGACGCGAATAGCTTGTGCAACATTCAGCCTATTGATCATTACTTGCATCTTTCTCAAGCATCGCTAGCACTCGCAATCTGATCTCATCCCATATCTGCGGAGATTCAAATACCGCCCTGTCCTCGTCCCTGAGGAAGCTGACGACTGTGTCCCGGTATTCTCGATACTCTAGAGAGTAGACGACCTCACGTGCTCTCCTGACCGCCTGCGGTCCTATTTCCTGCCCAAGATCGGCTTCCAACACCTCTGGCTGCGAACTAAGAAGATAGAGATCGAAGATATCTCTTGCCTGAGGCTTTGCTCGTGAGAAAAGTGCTCGAACTTTCTGAAGAGTAGCCGAACGAGCAACATAGTGTGGGATTATAATGGGTGGCATGCGATAGATCGCCAGGACATCTGCTGAAACCGTTTCGGCACGAATTCCTTCGTCCAAGCCACGTCGGGAGAACTCTATCTTTGTGGCGAGGTCCTCTCCCGCAGATGTCAGCAGGCCAATCTTGAATCGCTGTACCGTCTCGGTCTGCTTAGCGCGAGTCATGTCAGGAAGTCTCAAGTTCTCAATCCCGAATGTCTTCAGGGTATCCACCAACCCCGATGATTCGAGTACTTTCATCACCTTCTCACGAAGGACATGAACGGCAACCCCTGACACGTCAATGTCCATGTCTTCCGAATAACGTATGCTCCCAAAGAAGAAGCGGAGGTTCGTGCCTCCCTTTAGGGCAAAAGCGGATAGAGGAACGGATCGAATCATCGAGCGCAGAAAGACCAAGTGAAAGACTTCCCGCATTTGGAGAGGATTCAACGTCATCACCTTATGGATTCTAGTTTAGATTTTCCTAAAGTCAAGTCTATATGGATAAAGTGGTGTGATATCAGGTCGCCTACTGAAGTTACTGCAACATCTGCAAAGCACACCTTCGTGGACTTTTACAATTGAAGTAGCCGTAGTGCGATTTCGTAGGTTGTTAGTGCGATTTTAACCTCCACAGGTCGACTCGTGTTTTAATTTCTCATCGAATAAATTGAGGCCACCAGGCAAGGTGGCCTCTAAGAACAAAACCTCCAAATCGATCTTCTATGGGGTTAGAGGTAGGGCGGGGAGTATTATTCTCATCGAGTCGTGGGCATTGACCACCCACATGGTGAAATCTACTCTATCTCCGTTGAAAACTGCATCATCCAGGTTGCCACCATAGTTGACGTCGAACCCTCGCAAATAGTTGACATCAGGCGGGTACCCAACATCGTCATCGGGATACGTAGTACCTGAATAACCGATGTTGTCGTCAGCAGCGAACATCAGATCCCTCCTAGCGAATGTTCCGAGATTTCCGCCGGAGATGATCAGCCCCAGCACGCCAGTTTCAAATCTGATGTAACCCGTGTGGAAGATTGTGGACGAGAGTCCCACATTATCAAGATGCACATAGTAGCTGCACACTTGCTCTCCAGCTGGTATCTCCAAAGTATCTCCACTAGGGCCATCAGTTCTCGCGATCCTTCTCTCATCGAGATCGTATTTAAGAGGATCCATCAGGGAGCCGAGGAACTCCTGCCATATCAGTACATGCTCATCGTCCTCCAGACTTCCGACAGTAACGTCCTCGGGTAGAAAGCCTAGCAGCTGAATGTTTCCACTCATCTCAATGATCGAGGGGCAAACACCTTGGATTGTGTATGTGAAATACATGCCCCAATTTCCTTGTTCTGTAAATCTTTCCCCTTCACCCCAAGCCGTCTCCCATTGCTCACATACTTTCTCAAGTTTTATCCAGTCCCAGTAAGTTCCATTGCCTTTTGTATGTTGGAAGTTGATGGTATGTGTACCAAACGATATCTGATCCATCTCGATAGAATTCTGGACTAGTGGATAATTATCGAGAAACCAGCCTTGCCCTGGACTCGGCTCACCATTAGCTAGGAGGGTCGCTTCGGGAAATCCATCAGATATAACCTTCTTCTCCTGACCACTTGCCCCAGGAGACCAAGAAAGTGTAAGCCTACCACCGAATGGTAGTTCTCCATCCCGCTCAATATCAAAATCGGTCGCATATGATCGATCTTTGTTTGAGTTGAAGGGAAATTGATCGGTTGGAGTTGTCCCAACGATAAACGGATCGGTGTAGGATGGTTGCTCAACTGCTAAACTTGGCCCTTGCGTTATGGGGTCAGCTGGTTCTCCCCAATTAAACTCATCGGCGTAGTTCTCTAACCATCCTGTTGTTTCGTTCACAACTTCAACATCACCGATTTGCCACACACTCTCATAACAATCACCTAGTGGTTGAACGACAGCCGCATGGGCAGCAATATAAACAGACTCTCCAATCCCCCAACTTAATGGAATTACATATGGATCGGGATTTTTTACGCAGGGATAGGGATCATATTCAGACTTGTAATCGAATTGACCTGGAATTGGATTACCTTTCTTTGTGGTTGGAATTTGCTCAATACTGCCCGCAACTGCGAGATGTGTTTCAGTAAGACACCAATCCCCGCTGGTGACGTATTGAACAAATAGGTTGCTACCATCGTTCCAAACTTCTACATTCCCGACATCGATATGCTGACCGGCTATCAGATTGGTTACGAACTTGTCATCCTCTGTATGGGCTAAGGACGTAGCCGGAATCAGCGCCACTAAAAATACAAAAATAATGGATACATGTATCACTCTTTTCATGATTACTTCTCCTTATCGCTAAAGTGATCGTATTCCACCTAATCTGCATTGATATTTACTTCCAATCATGATCCTCCTTTCCTGCTATAAAGATGCACAGAAAATGTCATCTTTCTTTTGATTACTGGTTCAAAAAAGGTTATAAATTCAATCCATCTCTCAATCGAAAAAACCGACCATCCATCTGGCCGGTTTCACTATTCGCTCGTCGAAGGACCAAGTGACCACTGTGAGGCCCTTCGGGTCATAGCTTCCAGAAGATAAGAGTTATTTTGTTTTGTTAGAGAGAGTTACTTGTGTTCCCGAAACCTGGCTCCCGCGTAACAGAGCTCTCGGGTGAGGAAAAAAAACCGAGCTCCCCAGTTCCCTAGCTCGGCTTTGAGGCATACAGACAAGATTGCAGCAACACCGCCTCCTCCTCCCCATGTAGGGTCGTTGCATACTGCGACGCATAAACATCACAGCAGACTCAAGAAGGCAAAGTCAATCGAAACCAATGTGTTGCGATTACGAACCGGGCGATGCTTACAATTCTCCATCCAAACACAAATTATGAACCTTTTCCAATGATGATGGTATCAACAAAGTTTCTCTTGTGAGTTAAATCTACGTTTACTTACAGCATTTTTAAAAAAAATTTAAAGAAACACATGATCGATTGACGAGCATGCGGCTAATATGCTACTGTATATCAACAAGCGACGACGAAAACTACGCTACCACAACCAACATTTCAATAACCTGACATCAAAAGTCCTTGTCTTCCGGAACCATGTAGCGTGGAGGAGGAACGGAGACTTGGGCAAGCGCTGATTATTTCCAAGCTGGGGAATGGTTGGCGTTTTTCATTTCTATTACACAAATTTAATTCTGGCAGCGATGAACTGAAGGCCGTATGATGGTCACTTGGCACTCAGGGAGCCAATAGTGAAACCGGCCAGAACCTCCGGTCAATTTTATATTCTAAAGGAAGTTTGACTTCTAGAAAGGGTTTACAAGTTACACAAACCATAAGAAAAACCATTAAATAAGTAACGAATTAATTACTAGGTTTCTACCCGCTTGTGACCTTGATTCGTTACTATATAACCAGCGAGGGTGGTGCTCGAGGAGGAGGACCCCTACGAATGTCTTTCCATTTTGTACGGTCAATCCGCACGTTTTGCGATCGCGCGGTCAGGAGGCGCGCGATCACACCGCGCATGGTAGGAAATGAGAGCCCAACTGGTATAGACTGATGATAGACCTGACCAGAACCTCCATTAGACAAAGAAGATGCACGCGATGAACAGGGGGATTGACCGAAGCGCAATTTTGATTGCAGGACTGGAGGGGTCATTTGCTTACCCATGGGGAAACCGGCCAAGAGGTCGGTTTCTTAGTTTTTATCAAGTTCCCCACGAAAACACATCACTAACTTCGCCCTTTCAACAAAAGGTACATTTGCCATGCCTTCACTGAAGATCCGTCTCTTTGGCAAATTTTCTATTCATCGTGAAGGACAACCTTTAAAGGGGCTCGATTCCGGGCGCGCACAGGAGCTGTTCTGCTACCTCCTGCTCCACCGGGATCGTCCACATCCCCGCGAAACGTTGGCCAGCCTGCTGTGGGAGGCCAGCTCCTCCGCTCAGGCGAAAAAATACCTGCGTCAAGCTATTTGGCAGTTACAGAACGCCCTCGCCCGTCCAACCGATAAAGACGGCGAAGGCGTGCTGCTGGTTGAGCCTGAGTGGATCTGCATCAACCCACATGCTGACGTATGGCTCGACGTGGCGATTTTTGAAGATGCCTTTACCATGGTTCGAGGACTCCCAGGTGATGAGATGGATGCTGACCAGGCGCGCGCATTGAACCTGGTTGTGCAGCTTTACCATGGGGATCTACTCGAAGGCTGGTACCAGGACTGGTGCTTGTACGAACGCGAGCGGCTCCAAAACATCTGGCTTGCCATCTTAGAGAAGTTGATGGCTTATTATGAGTCCCATGACGCTTACGAAGAAGGTATGGTCCACGGCAGGTGTGTGCTGCGGTTCGATCGAGCACACGAGCGCACCCATCGCCGAATGATGCGTCTGCAATACCTCGCAGGCGACCGAACAGCCGCCCTTCGCCAGTACAAGCGATGCTGCACTGCACTGGACGAAGAACTCAACGTGAAACCCGCCAAACGTACCGAGAGCCTCTATCAGTTGATTCTCGACGACAGCTATGATAGAACGACGCCCCCTGAAAAGAGCGTGGGGACAGGGGAACATGCCCTGCTGCCCAACGTGGTCTCTCGCCTCAACCAGTTAAGGCGCATGCTGACCGACGTGAAGAGTCACGTGAGTCAGGATCTGGAGACGATCGAGCAGGCTTTGGATAAACAATAGGTATCCCAATTCTTATAAGTGATAACGTACTGCGAAAATGGTGAGAGGCCTCCCTTGGGGAGGCCTCGGTCTTTGGTTTGAAGCTGGGCGCCTCCCTTTTTCCCCTTGCTGTCCATGAGTTGGTGTCATGGAAGGCAAAAAATGTAGTCGCACCCTTTAAGGTGCGCATGGGTTCGCAGGCTAAAGCCTGCGGCTACAGGTTGGACTATGATGTAGGATCTTGCCTCTGAACAGCATCTCACTTTTTTTACCTCCCCCCATCACCAATTTCCCCCAACTCAAACCATAGACCCCACGCTAGATCGCTCAAATCCCTGACGCCACGACAGACACTCCTGAGACGCCTCGAAGGACTCCCTTCTGCTATACACAGGGAGTGAGAGAGCCAAGGTTTATGCTAGGTCTCCCCGGATCAACCCGCAGACGGGGTTTATATGGACCTGCTTGAATTCAACACTCATTCCTTCATTGTCAAGATCTGGCTCGAAGAACCCGCTGTGGATAATCGCCGAGCGACGTGGCGCGGGCATATCACGCATGTGCCCAGCGGAGAGCGGCGTTATTTGAAAAACCTTTGGCAGATCGTGGCTTTCATCGCACCTTACCTGATCGCGATGGGTGTCAAGCTCAACCTTTATCTGCGCCTACAGGGATGGCTACAGCGCCGAAAAGAAGAGGACATCGGACGTGAACAGCCACAAAGCGACGAAACGACAGGAGAGGTTATCCATCCGACCATCAGATCCAGTGGATAACGAGGAGGGAGCCTATCGCGGAACGATGAAAACGAATTACGGAAGGACCAGTCTTTCGATCGAAACCGATGATTTTCAGTCATGTGAGGAGGATTTACCATGTTTAAGAACATCAAGACCTGGCTGGCTACTCGTGAGGAAGGACAGGACCTGTCTGAGTATGCACTGCTCATCGGCCTGCTAGCCCTCGTGGTCATGGTCGCAGTGGATGCCCTGGGCTTCAATCTCACGGCAGTCTTCAACAACATTGCGGCTGAGGTCCAAACCTGGTTCTAAGCGGGTGGCTGGGGACGCCTGGGCGCGTGGGGTAAGGCCACCATCGATGCTCACCGGGAGACCAGTGGCCACCCCCGCCCTCAGGTGGACCATAGAATGCCGTCCCCAGACAGATCATGGTCTAGCCTATCAGTAAATAGATCCTGCGTTGATATAAGGAAGAAGACCTTGTCCTGCTCCAGCACACACCCAGCCACAGAGCGCGGGCAGGAACTGATCGAACTTGCCATCCTGCTCCCTTTGCTCCTCGTGATCGCCTTCGGCGTGCTTGATCTTGGGCGCCTCTATCACGCTGCCATCACCATCACGAATGCAGCTCGTGAAGGCGCGCGCTACGGCACGTTCTTCCCTGAGGATGCAAGCGGCATCATCAACGCCACTCGGGCTGAGGCGCAGGCTTCAAGCATTGATCTGAGCACCAGTGTGATCCAGGTGAGTTGCCCTGAGGGCTGCGGCAGTGGTCTGTCCATCCGGGTCACTGTGAGCTACAACTTCCATTTGATCATGGGCTTGGTCCTTCCGGATCCAAACCTCGAATTGATCCGCTCCGCCGAGATGATGGTGCCATGATGGTCAAGCGCCGTTCACACGAACGCGGTCAAGACCTGGTCGAGTACGCGCTGCTCTTGCCCATCTTTCTACTGCTTGTGATGGCCATCGTCGATCTGGGTCGAGCCACGTATTACTACAGCGCGATCCACAATTCGGCCCGCGAAGGCGCACGCTACGGTGTTATCCACCCCGATGACCCTGCAGGGATTGAAACCGTCGTGCTCACCAAATCGGTGGGGCTGAATCCCGCCTTCCTGACCGTCACTACGATCTTGCCTGATGAGAAAACGATCCAGGTCACCGTGACTTTTCAGTTTCGGGTTGTCACCCCAATCGTCGGCGCGCTTATCGGTTCAAACGAGGTGACCCTCGGCAGCCGGGCGACCATGCGCATCGAGGGGTAGCTGGGTCGATGGAGTTTGGGAATGATCCAGCTGTACTGCTTGACGAAGGAGCTTGCAAGATGAGAAACCCCACCCATCGTTTGTCACGCGGCCAGAGCATGGTCACAGTAGCACTTTTAATGTTTATCTTCATCGCTATGCTGGCTCTCGTGCTTGACGGTGGTTATGCTTATCTACAGCGACGTGCCGCTCAAACCGCGGCCGATGCCGGTGCGCTGGCTGGCGCTCGTGAGTACTGCCTGACGGGCGATGCTGACCTGGCGATCAGCACGGCGCTTGAGTACACCCTGGATCGAAACACCGCCCTCGAGGCGGAAGCTTCAGTGGACGCGGACGGTGTCGTCACCGTAGTGGCCCATATCCCCTTCACCACATTCTTCGGCCAAGTGCTCGGTCAACCAACCATCACCTCATCCGCCATCGCTGCGGCAGCGTGCTTTGTCCCTGGTGCTGCAGTTGGTATTCTGCCTGTTGCTTGGAACTGCTCACCTCCCATAGAAGGTTTTCCATCAGAGAGCGATGATTGCAAAATTATTTTTAACAAACCATACGTCATCATGGACTCAAAATCATCTGAGGAGGATTTCTATTGTCAAGACCCGCCAAACTCAGGCTTGCCACCGGGAACCCTTGACTGCGATTACGATGACGATGGCTTGGACGATCTGCTTGCTGGGGGCGATCGTAGTTGGCTGGATCTCGATGGCGGCGGAGGCGGAAGCAGTGAATTGGTGGACTGGATCAATGGAGGATTTGGAGGCACAACCAAAATCCATACCTGGTACGGTGGGCAGTCTGGTGTGGCGAATGACGTCTTTCAAGCGGCAGCTGGTCGAACAGGTGACTATGTTTTATTCCCGGTGTTCGATGCGTACTGCGATGAACCTGGAGCGTTGCCCGAGGTATCCTGTCCCGATCTCTATCACGCCCAGGACACGACTGTGCCCAGCGGAGGCGCTTCAACCCTGTATTACCACGTCATCACTTTTGCATACTTTCGCATCACCTGCGTGGATGCGCCTCCACACGGTCCCTGCCCAGGCCACGAAGCGGCCGGGTTACCAAATCATGTAAAAACGATCGAAGGTTATTTTGTCAAAAAGATCCCACCGGGTTTGAGTGGTAAGCCTGGTGACGGGAAGGATGCTGGCTCTTATACATTGTATTTAATCCGTTGATGTCACTCGCATACAACACAAAGCACACTAAGAAGGAGCGAGAAGTTGAGCAGACGAACAGGAATAATCATAGCCGTGGTTGGAATCGTTGCCGTGGTGGCAGGTGTTTTCCTCATCTCTTCGATCCTAAGGCAGGGCATTACTCCCCTGCCACAGGCGACACCTATCCTACCAAGTACGGAGTCCGTGGTCGTCGTCACCCATGATATCCCCATAAGGGCGTTGTTGAGGGTGCAAGATCTAACGCTCATGGAGGTGTCCGTCGAATTTGCCCCACCAAATGCGTTGAATGAGATCAGCGAAGCGCTCGACAGGATCACCAAAATCCCGCTCGTCGCTGGTGAGATTGTCATGGAGCATCATCTGGTCGATCCGACGAACATCAAAGGAGACCTGGCTTTCGTCATTGGGGACGATCAAGTGCTCATGGCTTTCCCGGCAACCGACCTGATGAGCCAGATTGATCTCCTCCAACCAGGCGACATCGTTGACATACTGGTCTCCATCGAACAGCCGGTCTTACCTGGCCAAGCTGGGTCGGGAGGCATGTTCGGTGAGGAGGCGGAAGAGGAAGATGAGCTGTTCACCTTCAGTGCGCTACAGCGGGTTGAGATTTCGGCGATTGTGGTAGAGATCAAACTGGCACGACAGACAGGTTCGACGACAGCGAGTACCGCGAGTGTCAGTTTCACGGATGCTGAGGCTAAGGCCACACCACAACCAACACCTACACCGCAACCCTCGGAGATCGAACCACAAGCGATCCTGTTGGCGCTTTCACCGCAAGACGCATTGGTGCTGAAACACCTCAAGGACGCAGGGGGGGTGATCGACATTGTGTTACGCGCCCCGACCTCGGAACTGCTTTATCAGCTTAACCCCGTGATGTCGGAATACCTAAAAGATCGATACGAACTGGTGATATCACGGTAAGGACCGCCATTCCAAGGCATATAGCCAACGAAGGTTATGGAAAGGAAGTTGAAAATGCCCGAAAAGAAAAAACCAATCCCAGTAGTGGCTATTGTCGCTAACGAACCCACCCAACAACAAATTACCTCCGCTCTCAGTTCACAGGAAGAGTTCCAACTCGTGGCCGTGTTGGACTCTCAGGAAAAGGTGATCCAAGAGATCCCACCCCTCGAGCCAAAGATTGTGCTCATTGACCATCAAGTCGATTCGCGAAACACACTGGACACCATCGACGAGTTGGCCTTCACGTTTCCTGAAATAGCCACCGTGGCCATCATTCCGGTCGACGATCCGATCCTGGCACAGCAGGTGATGTTGGCTGGTGTGCGCGGGTTCCTCCTTCAACCTTTCACCCAGGTAAATCTGTTAAGCACGCTCAGGCGTGTGCGTGATCTCGAGGCTCGTCGACTTCATTCTCAAGGGGCAGCCACCGACACGAAAGAACAAACCAAACCTTTGCACATTCTAACCATCTTCAGCCCAAGAGGTGGTGTGGGTTGTTCAACCCTGGCAGTTAATTTAGCTGTCGCAATCCACGAAACTTTTGATGATCGGGTGTTGCTGATGGAGGGAAAGCTACTCTTCGGTCACTTAGGATTAATGCTCAATGCTCGTGCTCACAACACCATCGCCGATCTCATTCCCCACGCCGGCGCGTTAGACACCTCTCTTGTAGAGGAGGTCGTGGTTGAGCATGCTACCGGCATCCATGTGCTTCTTGGTCCTACGGATATACAGGTCGCACAGGGCATCCGCCCTGACGATATGTACAACGTCTTAAGATGCGTGAGCAAAATGTATGACTTCATCGTGATCGACGCTGGTAGCTATCTCAATGAAAACACAGTGACACTCATGGATGCGGCTGACCGGATCCTTTTGGTCACCACCCCTGACCTAGGTGCGTTGCATGACACCAGCCGTTTCCTCCATCTCAGCCGATCGTTGGCTTATCCGACCGGAAAACTGCTCACCATTCTCAACCGGGCTGGCATGCCAGGCGGTGTGAAGACGAAAGACATCGCCACTGCTCTGCACCATGATCTGTATGCTCAGATCCCTGATGACAATTCAAACGCGATCCGCAGCTTGAACCGCGGGATCCCTTTGGTCTTCAAGTATCCGCGCAGCCCAGCCAGCCGAGCTATCAAGCATTTAGCCCTTAACCTGGCCGATATCGGTTCGGAAGAGCCATTTAAAGCCATTTCCGGTCGAACTACGTTATCAGCTAGGGTGCGGGGGCGATTGGCGTCAGTCCGTGCTGGTTAGTCGGAGTCCATCAAGAACAGGGTGAAGCGATAACAATGTGAGGTATGAAGCAGCATGATTACTGGATTTCCATCGATCATCATTATCGGATTATTCGTCCTGCTTGCTTTTGGACTCTTCTTCTGGGGCATGACCCGCACTTTGGCGACCGGCGACGGAATGCAAGAACGCATTCATGCCTATGCCATTGTCCCTAAGGAAGAGCCTCGACGGGGACGTGGTCGCAGACGAGCTATGCTAGCACGTCTGCGAATCCGGCTGAATGCGATGCTTTCATCGCTAAGTTCAGAGAAGATCAGTCTCCAGCTCATGCAAGCCAACTTGCGTATCAGCGTTACGGAGTTCCTCCTGGTGCGTATCTGGCTCACAGTGGTCGGTCTACTTGTTGGCTGGATAACCTCCGGGACAATAATCTCAGGCATTGGTCTGGCGATGATTGCGTATTTGATCCCAGAAATCTATCTAAGACGTCGTATTAGCAAACGGCTGATCCAGTTTGAGAAACAACTTGTAGATGTGCTTGTGCTTATCAATGGAGCCGTTCGAGCCGGCTTTAGCCTGCTTCAAGCTATCGAGGTTGTGGCGCGTGAAATGAAGCCACCGGCCTCCGAAGAGTTTAAACGGGTGGTACACGAGGTCGGTTTAGGTCTGGCACTCCCACAAGCCCTCATTAATCTTGCCGAGCGGATGCGGAACGCTGATCTTGACCTGATGGTGACCTCGATCGAAATTCATTACCGGGTGGGCGGTAACCTGACAACCATGTTAACAGCGGTCACCGAAACCATTCGTGAACGCACACGGTTATTTGGTGAGGTCCGCGTGATCACAACCCAGCAACGATACACCGGTTACCTGCTATCCGTCTTGCCATTTATCGTCGGCGCTTTAATGTTCATGATGAATCCGGAATACATGAAACGGCTTTTTACCCCAGGACCACTTCTGTGTATTCCTTTTGGCGCCATCGCCGGCATCTTCCTGGGTCATTTTGTGATTCAACGAATCGCACGGATCGAGGTCTAGTTGCATTCAACTGACGGGCTTCCATATTTTGCCCCGATCAGTACCAGGAAGCGATGAAATGCAATCAGTGATCATGTCCATAGTGAGTTTCGCCCTCGTCGCGGCGGGTGTATCCTTTTTCGTGTTAGGTTTAAATTCCTTCTCAGTAAACGAACTCGCTCAACGCCTCAATGAATATGTAAGCCAAGAAACAGAGGTGCGAAAAACTCGTTCAACGATCATTTCCCATCGAGCCGGACTTTCGGGGTCGTTTCGCACACGAATTATTGCGCCGTGGCTCAAGCGGCTCAGTCGACTTATCGGAATGCTCACCCCTGGTCAATTGTCTGCCAATGTGGAGCGCGAATTAGCCATCGCAGGTAACCCGATGGGGTTAGGTCCTCGGGAGTTTTATAGCATCCGATTCATTTTTTCCCTGATCGGAATCTACCTCGCTTTTCAGATCTTCCAAGGGAACATTCTCCAATTTGGCTCATCCTCTGGTGACGCAGCATTTTCTATAACAAGATTGAACGTGGGCACACATGGAACCGGGTCTTCGATCAACCTGACCACCTTGTTCGCCAGCGTTATCACTCTTTTCGTGGTCTCCAATCTCCCAAAAACCTGGTTGCGCCGCAAGGTGCGTGCAAGAAAAGACTCGATCCGCAAGGGTCTGCCTGACGCACTCGACATGCTTAGCGTGTGTGCTGATGCTGGATTGGGTTTTGACCAATCCCTGCAACGGGTGAGTGAGTATTGGAAGACACCAATGGGCGCAGAGTTTAGTCGGGTGGTCGCCGAAATAAGCATGGGGGTACCACGCCAAAAGGCACTGCGTAATCTGGCGGATCGTGTGGATGTGCCCGAGTTGTCTAGCTTCGTGGCGGTCATCCTTCAATCCGATCAGCTAGGAATGAGCATCACCGACACCTTGCATGCTCAGGCAAAGCAAATGCGAATAGAGAGGCGTTTCCGGGCCCAAGAACAAGCCCGAAAAATGCCCCTTAAAATGCTCTTTCCTCTTTTGTTATTAATATTTCCCGCAATGTTAGCTGTGATCTTAGGGCCAATGATCCCAGTTATGGGTGAGCTCTTCACAATGCTTAGGAGCACTGGCCGGTGATGCCTTCATGTGAAAGGGCACAAAGGAGTCCGTATGTCTGCTGACACGGCTGATGCGTTACAGAACCATCCTCGATATCAAATGGCTCTGCACCACCTGCAGAAGGGCGAATGGAAAGCGGGGATATCCCATGTGGAACATCTGATGGTCCAATTCCCGCTCGTACCTGAGCTGCGTACGCTGCGCCAAGATTTCTTATTGCGAGCCAAGTTTGAACGCGATGAGAGGACCGATTTAGCGATCGAGAAAGCTCTTCGCTTTAGGAAAATGGTTACTCGTATCATCACGGTATCCCTCATCGCTGTGATTGGTATTGGGGGCATATACACTTACTCTAGTTGGCTTGGTGAAAAACTGGATCTTGCACGGCAGACGGTGGAACATGAGATCCAAATGGCCCAACTCTATGCTAAAGCGCGTGAAGCACAAGGTTTGCTGAGCGTGGGGCGGCCAGGAGAAGCGAAAATTCTACTCGATGAGATCGCCAACATCAATCTAGATTTCCCCGGTTTAAAGGAAACCATGGCTCAGGTTGAAGTAGCTACTTCGCTCGAGATACTCTATCTCGAGGCGATGGATCTCATCGCGCATGAGAATTGGACGAATGCAAGAACGATCCTAGAGAACCTTGTGGCTCTGGACCCGAATTTTCGCGATATCGAATACCAATTGAACTACATCGAGAAAGTAACTTTACTCAACGACATCTTCGCACAGGCTGAGGTGGATTTCCAATCCGAGATGTGGGAGGCGGCCGTTACCGGTTATGAGAGTGTGCGAGCCCTCCACCCTGAGTTTCGATCAGAGATTGTCGAGGAGCGATTGTATTTTAGCTACGTGAACGCAGCGAGGGAAACACTCATCGACCAGCCGGACTCGCTGAAAGCCCTTGAGATCGCCGAAGGCTACTTCCGAAAAGCTCTCACTCTTCGACCGCAGGATTCAGAGATCAAAGCGGAGCGTGAATTGGCGCGTCTCTACCTGACCGCGCAAGAGGGTTTCAGCAACGGTCGTTGGAGCGAAGTGATCGAGGCCTTAGAAGCCGTTTATGCCGTAGATCCTGAGTATGCATTAGGAACCGCTCAACAAACCCTATACGATGCCTATGTGGCGCGCGGCGAGAGCGAGGTGGTAGACGGTGAATACGACACAGCGTTGAATGATTTTCAACGAAGCATCGCTCTTGCCGACCAGGATTCAGATGCTGTGCTCCGTCTTTACGAAGCCCAAATTCGAACAGCCGAGGTCTTGGGCATCTTAGGCAATTACCAGGTCGCAGTGGGGCACTATCAAGTTGCCACCGAGATAGGTGGTTTGAAAAGACGTAATGCTCGAGAAAACCCAACTTTGATCGCATTGCTACAGGATGCGGAGTACTACACCACTCATGGAAACTTCGGCATGGCGTTCGAACGATATCATCAAGCGGTGGAATTCGCGGATACCACCCAGACCACCGTCATCCACGTGGTTCAAGAAGGTGAGTATCTCACGATGCTGGCAAGCCGCTATGACTCAACAGTACGCGCGATCGCTCTGGCCAACGGAATCACCAATGCAAACTTGATCTATGTCGGGCAGGAGTTAATCATCCCTATCTTGCCGTAGTTGGGGAACGTACGCAAAACCATCCTCGAGGAAGGTTGAGATGTTCAACAATCGTCCAGCGCTGAATCATCACACTGACGAAACGCTTGCAGAAGATTTGGCATCGATAACGATGTCAAGCGCCCGCGCCGAGGGGGTGAACGCGGATGTCTATCACATTCGAGATAGCGTCCAGAGGAAGCTATTAGCCGAAACCGAGGGGGAGATGGAACTCAGCCACCTCCCTCAAATGCGTCAAATGATCGAAACCTTCTTTAACCAGGTCCTGGCTGAGGAGAACCTGCTCTACACCCGTAATGACCGCACACAACTGTTGGATTGGATATTGGCGGATATCCTTGGTTATGGACCTCTTGAACCTTTTCTGCAGGATGACACCATCACCGAGGTGATGGTGAACGGCCATGATAATGTGTATATCGAGCGAAGGGGTTTGATCGAGAAAACCGACGTCGTCTTTGAAAATGAAGCTCACCTGATGCGCGTTATCGATCGAATTGTATCGCCCATAGGTCGAAGGGTGGACGAATCATCACCGATGGTAGACGCCCGTTTACCCAACGGTTATCGTGTTAATGCCACCATTCCGCCTCTTGCGCTCGATGGGCCGGCTCTCACCATCCGCAAATTCGCCCAATCACCCTACACTGCACAAGACCTGGTCGCCAACGGCACCCTGACCTCAAATCTTTCCGCTTTCCTAAATGCCTGTGTAGAAGCGCGGATTAACATGATCATCTCAGGCGGTACAGGAACAGGGAAGACTACCCTATTAAACGTGGTCTCAGCTTTCATTCCAGGGAACGAACGTATCGTCACCATCGAGGACACAGCGGAGCTGCAGCTCAAGCAGGAGCATATCGTCCGGATGGAATATCGACCACCGAACGTTGAAGGCAAAGGTGAAGTAACCATCCGCAGATTGGTGATCAATGCCCTGCGAATGCGACCCGACCGCATCATCGTAGGTGAGGCCCGCGGGGGTGAGGCTTTGGACATGCTTCAGGCGATGAACACCGGCCACGACGGCTCACTAACGACCATCCACTCTAACAGTCCACGCGATACCTTACGACGAATTGAAACGATGGTCCTCATGGCGGGTATGGACTTACCGCTTCAGGCCATTCGAGAACAAATTGCCTCTGCCATTGATTTGGTGGTGCACCTGGATCGCATGCGAGATGGGACACGTAAGGTCGTTAAAGTATCTGAAGTTCAAGGCATGGAGGGGAAGAGCATTGTCATGCAGGATCTCTTCATCTATAAACAAACCGGCTTTCAATCTGGTCGGGTTATCGGATCGCTCAAATCAACGGGGTTACGACCGAAATTCGCTGACAAGTTCGAAGTAAACAATATCGAGATGCCGGATGGTGTGTTCACCCTGGAAGAGAGCGCGACGCCTTTCTAGATCGTTGACTCAAGAAACAATTGCGGTTAGATAAATTCCACCTCATCCCCAATCGATATCGAGTCCAGGAAATCGGGAGTGGTCTCGAGGACATAGCGTGCCGGAGTAGGCGAGGCGTAGTAGGGTCGCCAGGGTTTCGCCAGTTGCGCGCTTGTGATCACACCCTGACCATTGATCCATACTGCGGCGATCGGGAAGAAGACGAAGAACATGTGGATGGATGTGCTGCGGATGCCCTCCTTTGGGTGAACCAGGATCAAGGCTTCACCTGGGCTTAGAGTCGTCCGAAACTGAAGGCCTCTAAGCTTACAAAACCAGCTATCGCACCATCTTACATGCTCGAGAAGCGTCTCCCCAGTCCCTTTACGGACAACGTTGACGGTCGTCGACATTACCAAACACCCTCCCTCTTCGTCTCATTCACACGGATTTAAGTATACTGTCTTGTCACTTCGCCTGCATTCACAGGGGTGAGAGAAATAAATCTACGTATCAATTTATCCATCCTCCAGATCACCCAAAATCAAACTTGACCCTGGAAGAAGGTTCACCAGAGCACCTCATCATTGAATCTTAAACTCGTCCACTCTTCGTGCCCCCATATCGTCTGAAACGCTTGGCATCTGTTCGCTCTCGGGGCATACTTCCCGTAGGAGGATCAGACTTGGATAAAGACGTGCTCCCTTTCGCGTCCAGACGCTCACCGGTGGTCGGCCGGCGCGGGATGGTCGCTACGTCCCAACCATTAGCTGCACAAGCTGGGCTTGAGATTCTCAACCAAGGCGGCACTGCCGCCGATGCGGCTATCGCCACCGCAGCAGCCCTCAACGTGACCGAGCCGACCTCGACCGGCATCGGTGGCGATTGTTTCGCGCTATATTTCGAGGCAAGCACGCGCAATGTGACAGCGCTCAATGGCTCTGGACGTGCCCCGGCAGGTCTCTCACTCAACCTGCTTCAGAAACAAGGGTTCGATGAAACGCTTCCCCCCTTCCACGCCCATACGATCACTGTTCCGGGTGCTTGCGCCGCCTGGTGTGACCTTCACACCAGGCACGGAAAACTTCCTTTAGCGGACGTGCTAGCTCCTGCCATACATTTGGCCGAAGATGGCTTCCCGGTCGCCCCAATTACGGCTTACTTCTGGGCACTCGGCGCCAGTCGGCAATTATCGACGGCACTTGGTGGTGAGGAGCTCACGATCGATGGGCGGGCTCCACACCCTGGGGAGATCTTTCGAAATCCAGGCTTGGCCCACACACTTCGTGAAGTGGCTGAAGGCGGTGCGAATGCTTTCTACCAGGGCCAGATCGCTACCGCCATCGCAGAAGCTGTTCAAGACGCTGGTGGGGTTCTCTCCGAAGAAGATCTTACCAACCATTGCAGCACCTGGGATGAGCCGATCTCCACGACCTATCGCGATTACCGCATCTGGGAATGCCCTCCCAACGGCCAGGGCTTGACCGCCTTGCTGGCGCTCAACATCATGGAAGGTTACGATTTGGCAAAGATAGCACCATTAAGTACCAAGCGCTTACATCTGATCATCGAAGCGCTACGCTTGGCTTTCGCGGACACACGCTGGTACATCGCCGATCCAGTATTTTCCCCCCTTCCCCTTGAAGAATTGCTCTCGAAATCTTACGCAGCTGAGCGCCGTGGGCTGATTAACCCCCAGCAAGCAACCCTAGATCAACGATATGGCACACCCGTCGCAGATTCCGATACCGTCTACCTCACCGCTGTCGATGAGTACGGAAACGCGTGCTCCTTCATCAACAGCAACTACATGGGATTCGGCACCGGTATTGTCCCCAAAGGTTGGGGGTTTACCCTTCAAAACCGCGGACACGGTTTCAGCTTGGATCCCACCCATCCCAATGCGCTCGCTCCTGGGAAACGCCCTTACCACACGATCATCCCAGGGTTAGCAACCCACGAGGACGGCTCCCTACTCGCTAGTTTTGGGGTGATGGGAGGCTTCATGCAGCCACAGGGGCATCTCCAAGTTCTCCAAGCCTTGATCGATGACGACCTCGACCCTCAAGCCGCGCTTGATCGACCACGTATCTGCATTGTCGGTGGGAACCCTGAGGGCAATGTGGCGCTTGAGGAGGGGATCCCAAGCCGTATCTTGGCAAACTTAACAAAGATGGGACACCACGTTGAGAAGATTCGGGGCTATGAAAGAGCGCTATTCGGGCGTGGTCAGATCATCCTGGTCGATCCCGAATACGGCGTCCTATGGGGCGGGAGCGACCCTCGCGCGGATGGCTGTGCATTAGCACAGGTTTAGCCGTATTGTTGACCACTTTAGAGTAGATGCAAATCAACAAAAACTTTGGTGAGTAACTTTGAAGCTGTTAGCCTCTTCACTCATAAATTGCTGCCAACGCGCCACAATAGCTCCACATTCTCGCTGGACGATCACTTACGCCCGTGGTATTATGCCGCGTGGGGTTATTGATGGCAGCAAAGCGTAAAAAGTCACCTCAGCTCTCACGACGCCAAAGGCGTCGCATAAGCGTCCAACAAATCATCTTTGGTATCATCGCATTGGTCGTGATCGCCTCATGGGTGATATCGTTGATCGCATAACGATATATTCTTCTTTGGACTCCCCTGTCCCTACCCTACGAGTAGCATGATCCTAGGTTCCACCTTCCCTGTTTGGTTCAAGACAAGTAAGGACGACCGGCCGGTCGCCCTTATACGCTAAACCTGCTACTAAACTCACGCTGGATACGCTTGAATACTCCTCAGAATGGCTTATGAGAATACGTCATTCTGAGCGCCGAAAGGCGCGAAGAATCCCTGTGATGCGAAGAATTCAAAAGCTTCATCATAGGGATTCCTCGCTCGCACGGCTCGCTCGGAATGACATGAGGGCAGGTGTCATTCTGAGCGTCGCTAGGCGTATAAAATCCCTATGATTCGCCAACCTCAACAGCCTCATCATAGGGATTCTTCGCTCGCTTCGCTCACTCAGAATGACATGAGAGAGTGCATTCCTCTAAACTCAAAATGCCTATGTAGGGGCGTACGGTCGAAGATGCAGGGTGATCTTCCCTGCCCGTGCGCCCCTACACAAGTACTCACTCGAAATGCCGAAGGGATAAGGGATTGGGGATCAGGATAAATATACGTCCAGATCCCTGATCCCCAATCCCTTATCCCTTAATCCCAGATACCCTACGGTTACCAATGTTTCCATCCTGTAAGGCGCTGTAAGGAATTGAAAGGTGTTTGTAAGGTGCAACAGCTTGATCATATGATATTCTGAATTCGATGTTACAAGCCTGTAAGTTCTAGCGCCCAGGCTATCCCTGTTGAAAGGAGGTGAGATCAGATGTTGTACTCCCCGAAAGAGCGTGGTCAGGGTCTTGTAGAGTATGCTTTGATCCTTGTCTTGGTTGCTGTCGTCGTGATTGTGATTCTAGCTCTGCTTGGACCTGCAATCGGTAATGTGTTCAGCAACATCGTCTCCAATATTTAAGCGGGCCGTTGGAAGAAAGAATTTCTTCCATTAGCCGGAGCCCTATTCTCGAATAGGGCTCCGATCATTTTTTAATCTCTCTTTTTCCCACACACTCACACAGCGCGGGGCATCGTAGCTCTCTCTTCTGAGCTTTTTCGCCCCTCCACCCTCACTTCGTAGGACTACCCAGTCTTCTTCATGAAAGGTCAATCCCTAGGCGGGAAACGGGAAAGCACCGTAGCAGGAGTGGGAATGGCCACTTGATCCCCAATGCTTAACTCTGCCGGTGCTATCCCTGCTTTCTTCGAAGCGCCTTGAAAGATCGCGATCGGCGTGCCCTCAGTCGTAAACTCCCGCTTGAGATGTGCTTGCCCAAGCAGATAACCATCAAGATCTACGGCGCAGGAGGTCACAACGCCGATCACCCGACCCCGACGATCGACGACCGGATCGCCATAGTGTGCCATGCGGACACCCTTATCGTTGAAGCGAAAACGGGCTACCTCGGATTTGCGTGCGGATTCTTGATCCATGAACGCCGAGCGCCCAATGAACCACGGCTTATAGGTCTTAACATAGCCAGCGAAGCCAGCATCCCCTACCCCCAAGCCCAACTCGCCGGCCATCTCTTGTCCGTGGAGCGGCAATCCCGCCTCAGTTCGTAACGAGTCGCGCGCGCCAAGTCCGGCCGGTTTTAGGCCGAAGGGCTCGCCCATTTCGAGCAGTGTCTGCCATAACGCTACGCTTTTCTCCGGATGGATGAACAACTCATACGCCACGCGCTCACCTGTGTAGCCAGTGCAGCTTACGATCAGATCAAACCCACCAAAAACACCTTCCATCAAACCAGCCCAGGGAAGATCTCTTAAACGTGCGGCAGTCTTCTCGTCACAGCCTAATGCTAGGAGTATGTTGCGGCTCTGGGGACCCTGCAATGCAAGGTCTACAAGCATTTCGTCTCCCTGTTTGGGATCCCGCATGTTGCGCAACGTACATCCACGACCAAAAGTCAGTGCCCACGGTCGGTTATGATCGACGCATACGCGCCCCTCGCGCACCGCGTTTAACCAAGCCCAGTCCTTCTCGTCATTGGCAGCGTTGACCACCAAGAGGAATTTCTCTTCACCTCGCCGGTAGATCAACAGATCGTCAATCACATTCGCATCTGGGTCGAGAAACTGAGTATAGAGAGAGCTGCCAACCCTTAATCGACGTGCATCATTACCACATATGTCATTTGCGCAAACGCTGTCCAAGAACACAGCCGCATCTGGTCCTTCGACTTGAAATACACCCATGTGAGCGACATCGAAAAGCCCAGCAGCCTCGCGTACAGCGACATGTTCGTCATAAACAGACGTATACCACACTGGCATATCCCATCCGACAAAAGTAACCATTTTTGCGCCTATCTCACGATGTGTCTCATTGAGGGCGGTGCGTTTGGGCTTGACGATATCGGATTCTTCCCAGGTGAAACCTGGAAGAGCCTCTCCTGATCCTTTTCCAATCCCAATGTAGAACGGTTTCCATTGTCCAATCGGATTCCCATCCACCACTGGTTCGGCGGCGGTATTCGATTCCTGAATCCATACCGGACCTATACATTTCCTTCGGATATCATCATCAATCCTGACATAACCATCTGAAAGCGCCCGCAGCCAGGTTCCCGATATTGCGGTCTCTTCCGCAGGAACGCTGATTCGATACATGGTTGAGGATTCACAGGTCAGTGTTCCATCAACGGCACCTCGAGGAGTGATCAGGCGTGTAGCCTGGCTTTCTCCAGGGGTCAACGCCTCTATGTCACTTGTCAAAGCGTAATTCAGGAACGGTCGGACTCGATCCCCGCCGATATCAAAAGCTGTCCGGTTGCCGTTGCTTGTTGAAGCGTCATTGATCGTATAGAAGTGAGGATAGCCTGAAAGGTTTGGTTCAGGTTCTATCCCAACCTGCTCACATAAATCGATCACCCGAAGCTTCGAATTCTCCAAAACCTCAAAATCTACCTTACCTCGGAGTTCTTCTTGTTCCATGCCTTGCCAACAACAGGGTATCGTCGCTTGGAGGGTATCAGCAATGATGTCAGCCAGCATAGCCGTTTCTTTTTCACCAAACCCGAGTTGGGTGATCCATGGGGTGCCCATACGAATGCCGGAAGCCTCGTACGCAGTCTCATCGCCTGGAAGGGTATTGCGGTTAACGACAATCCCTACAAGATCCAGGATGCGCGCAGCCTGATCGCCAGATAACGGTGTGCCATCAGGTCCAACCACCGATTTACAATCTAGGTTCATCAAGTGTGTGTTTGTACCTCCATAGGCAATCCGAAAGCCACGCGTTTCCAATTGACCTGCAAGAGCTACGCAGTTACTCACGATTTGGTGTTGCAGGGCCCTAAACTCTTTCGTCTGGGCAAATTTAAAGGTCAGGCATAATGCAGCAAATACATTGACATGTGGACCTCCTTGTTCACCCGGGAAAACTGCCTGATCAATTAACAAAGAAAGCTCAGGATCGGTGGTCATGATGATCGCGCCGCGCGGACCATAAAGCGATTTATGTGTTGTAGAGGTGGTCACATGGGCATATCCAATGGGTGAGGGATACGCGCCTCCAGCTACCAACCCGGCAACATGGGCAATGTCAGCAAGCAAATAGGCCCCTACAAGGTCGGCGATCGAGCGAAATTCACCCCAATCCACGGCCCACGGATACGACGAATAGCCCCCAATAATCATCTTGGGTTTATGTTCGAGCGCTAACGCCCTAAGCGTCTCATAATTAATCTGCTTTGTTTGTGGGTCAATGCTGTAATGTACGATGTTGAAATACTTGCCCGAGCGGTTGGCGGGCGAACCATGAGAGAGGTGCCCGCCATGGAGCAAATCCATACTCAACACCGTATCCCCAGGTTCCAATAAGGCATGAAATACGGCGTTATTCGCTGGTGAACCCGACAGCGCTTGCACATTGACATAGATGTCATCGGCGCTGAACCCATTTGCGGCGAAAGTTTGCGCACATCGACGGCGGGCAAGAACTTCAGCTATATCCGCATATTCGACCCCTTTGTAATAACGTGGGACCGAATAACGTCGGTAAAATGCTAATCGTGTCTTGTAATCCAAGATCTCAGATTCACTCAACCAGCGAGTGTATTCGTTGGGATACCCCTCCGCATATAGGTTTTGAAAGGTTGACCCTAACGCCTCCCGGACAGCGAGAGGCGCGGCACTTTCACTGGGGATCAGGATGATCCGTCTCCTCTGTCTTTCAGCTTCAAGCTGGATTAGCTCATGCACATCCGGGTCAAACTCTTCAAGGGGTATCTGGAACTGGGGATATAGCATTGGGTTAACTCCTCAAACGAGCCCTAAGCAATGGTCTCTCAATGTCTGGGCGTTGAGATCCCCGGCAAGCAGATAGATGAAACCTGGCTCTTGGATTTTGCCAGATCCAGCGCGCAGCCTGAGATTCTCCTGCTTGTCGGTCAAAGATACGCGGTACATTTTTCTTTAAAAGTCAGTCCCTAGTATAATATTTTTAAGTCACACCAACATAAACCAGTAGATTGACCCAGAACCGTGACGACCACACTCACAAAATACTTTCTATCAACCGAATACATATCTATTCAAAGGATAAAACCATGACGAAAAAGCATAATTTTAATCCGGGTCCGGCAGTTATGCCCCCCTTCACCGTTGAAAAGACGATTGAAGCTTTGAAGGACTATGGTGGAACAGGCCTATCCATCATCGAGCTATCGCACAGGAGCAACGAATTCAAGGATATTATGGCCGAGACTCAAGCGTTGTTTACGGAATTGCTTGAGATTCCTGAAGGATATTCAGTACTTTTTCTGGGAGGCGGCGCAAGTACGCAGTTCTTCATGATTCCATACAACCTGATGAAGAATAAAGCTGCTTATCTGAATACCGGGTCGTGGGCCACCAAAGCGATCAAAGAAGCAAAGTTCTTCGGTGAAGTCATCGAGGTAGCCTCGTCTGCAGATCGTGACTTCAGTTACATCCCCAAGGATTATGAGGTCCCCGCTGATGCAGACTATTTCCACATTACAACCAACAACACCATCAAGGGGACGGCTATCTTTGAGGATTATGATGTTGATGTTCCATTGGTGGCAGATATGTCCTCGGACATCTTCGGTCGTCGGTTGGACGTATCGAAGTATGGGATTATCTACGGGGGGAACCAAAAGAATGTCGGTCCGGCGGGTGCGACATTTGTGATCGTCAAAGAAGATATCTTGGGGAAGGTGGACCGCGAAATACCCACCATGATCGATTACCGAACCCACATTTCAAAAGACTCGATGTATAACACACCACCGGTCGTGAATGTGTTCAGCGCTCTCCAAACATTGAAGTGGTTTAAGAGCCTGGGTGGTGTCCCGGAACTTGAAAAAATGAACATCAAGAAAGCTGAACTGCTTTACAACGAGGTGGATCGCAACAAATTATTTGTCGGTCCTGCGGTAAAAGAGGATCGCTCCCGGATGAACGTGTGCTTCATACTGGAGGACGAATACAAACACCTCGAGAGTGAATTCCTGGAATTTGCAGCACAAAAGGGTATGGTGGGGGTTAAAGGCCATCGTTCTGTAGGGGGCTTCAGGGCATCCATCTACAATGCCCTGCCAATCGAAAGTGTACAAGCATTGGTAGACTGTATGCAGGAGTTTGAAGCACAACACTAGCCAATCGAAGAAGAAACCAGGGAGTCTGCTCCCTGGTTTCTTCTTCAACATCAAGCATCTTAAAAGGGGATGAGGCAATGACAACCGTATTAGTCGCAACTGAAAAACCGTTTACTCCTGTGGCGGTTGAAGGTATTAAGAAGATTGTAAGCGAGGCGGGCTACGATTTTAAGCTTCTTGAAAAATATGCTGATAAGTCGGAATTCATTGACGCTGTAAAAGATGTAGACGCTTTGATCATTCGAAGCGATAAAGCCACCCGAGAGGTCATTGAAGCAGCCGACAATCTTAAGATCATCGTTCGTGCTGGCGCAGGTTATGACAACATCGATCTCGAAGCGGCTACAGAAAAAGGCATCGTGGCTATGAACACGCCAGGACAAAATTCGAACGCGGTAGCGGAACTCGCCTTTGGAATGATGGTCTACCTTGCGAGAGGTTTTTACAGCGGTAAAGCTGGCACCGAGTTAAAGGGGAAAAACCTGGGCATTCATGCTTTTGGTAATGTTGGAAAACGCATAGCCAGCATTGCACAAGGATTTGGAATGCAGGTTTATGTTTATCGGCCCACACATCCGGAGGAAGTTGGTGAAAAGGACGACATGATTTTCGTGGGTTCAGCTGAAGCGCTTTACAGCACCTGTCATTACGTTTCATTAAACATCCCTGCAAATGACCAAACCAAGAAATCGATCAACTATGAACTACTTTCAAAAATGCCCGTGCCTGCAATCCTGGTTAACCCCGCCCGAAAAGAGATCATTGACGAAGACGATTTGTTAAGGATGTTTGAAGATCGAGAGGATTTCGCTTACATCACCGATGTCGCTCCCGATTGTAAGGATGTGATCGAGGAAAAGTATCCCGGCAGATTTTTCTTCACACCAAAGAAAATGGGTGCCCAAACAGCAGAGGCAAATATCAACGCCGGTATCGCAGCAGCAACGCAGATACGCGATTATTTTGTAAAGGGGGACACGACCTTCCAGGTCAATTAATCGCATCCAGTAATTCGAGTCTGTATAGATTGGGTTTACAAAGGAGCCTGAAAAATGGCAACTCTAAAGCCTTTTAAAGGCTTACGTCCGCCAAAAGAATTTGCAAAAGAGGTAGCTGCTCGACCATATGACGTATTAAGCTCCGAAGAAGCCAGAGAAGAAGCAACCGAATATTCGCTCCTGCATATAACCAAACCGGAAATAGATTTTAAGCCCGGCATCGATGTTCATTCTCAACAGGTTTACGACAAAGCCAAAGAAAATTTTGAGAAATTTATAAACGAAGGGACCTTACTTCAGGATAAAGAAAATCACCTTTACATCTATGCACAAACCATGGAGGGTCGCACCCAATATGGTTTGGTTGGCTGCGCGAGTGTAGAAGATTACATGAGCGGGAAAGTCAAGAAACATGAATTAACCCGCCCCGATAAAGAAGAAGATCGAATGAAGCATGTCCGCATTACGAATGCGAACATGGAACCCGTTTTCTATGCCTACCGAGCTGTTCCTGAAATCGACGAAATCATTGAGACCATCGTTCAAACACAGGACCCAGAATACGATTTCACATCTGAAGACGATATCGGGCATCATTTCTGGGTCATCAAGGACAGCGGAACGATTAATAAGCTTGTCCAATTGTTCAACGAACTTCCGGCGACTTATATCGCCGACGGTCACCATCGCACGGCGGCAGCAGCTCTTGTCGGAAGCGAAAAGAAAAACGCCAATCCAAATCACACCGGTGCTGAAGAATACAATTATTTCATGGCGGTACACTTTCCGGATAATCAGCTCCGGATCATGGATTACAACCGTGTGGTGAAGGATCTGCATGGTTTAACGGCCGAGGAATTCCTAGAGTATTTGAGGAAGTCCTTTATCGTTAATGAGAGAGGAACTGAAGAATTCAAACCCGAAAGGCTGCACACTTTCGGTATGTACTTGGAAGGGCAGTGGTATGAATTGATCGCCCATGAAGACACCTACGATGATCTCGACCCCATTGGCCGGTTGGATGTCACCATCCTCACGAGATCGATCTTGCATCCCATCCTCGACATTAAAGATCTCAGAACGTCAAAACGGATTGATTTCGTTGGTGGAACTCGAGGTTTGGGTGAATTGAAAAGAAGGGTAGACAGTGGTGAGATGAAGGTTGCCTTCGCACTCTTTCCAGTTTCCATGGACCAATTGATGGACATCGCTGACACTGGAAACATCATGCCCCCGAAGTCAACGTGGTTTGCTCCAAAACTACGCAGTGGATTGATCGTCCACAGTCTTGAGTAAAAATTCAATCCTACGGATAGGATAAAGCCTCAGCTAAGCTGAGGCTTCTAAATTCTGTGGGTTTGCAAACCCGATCAGCTTGTTGAGCAAAGGCTTCCTTCTATAGCTTAGGAAAGCGACGTAATATTGTTGCCGCAGTGGGGATAAATATCCGATCACCGGGTTTCAAATCGGGTGGTGATTCTCCATCAGCTTTCATCGGTATTCCTTGAAAAAGGAAAATAAGATTGCCTTCTTCGCAATACTCTTTGTAGATATAAGCCTGCCCAGTTAAGTAATTCATACGATCAGCTGCGCAGCTTGTCACGGCGCCGATCGTAAGTCCGCGTTTGTCCAGCACCGGATCACCATAATGCACCATCCGGACGCCCTTCTCATTACATCGGAAGCGAATAACTTCGCTTTTGCGTTTCTCTTCACGCTCCAAGAAACGATCACGTCCGATAAACCAAGGTTTGTATGTTTTCACATAGTCACCGAATCCAGCGTCACCCACACCTAGGTTCAACTTCCCGCTCAGCTCCTGCCCATATAGAGGCAGCCCAGCTTCAATGCGCAGTGAATCGCGTGCTCCCAGTCCAATAGGTTGTAACCCCATCGGCCGGCCGATGTCCAGGAGCGCCTTCCAGAGAACGACAGATTGATACGGGTGGACAAACAACTCGAAGCCGATTCTCTCACCCGTATAACCTGTTCTGGAAACGATCAGGTCGATCCCCCCAAGCGTTGCTTGACACAATTCAGCACGTTCGAGCTTGCGAATGCGCTTACAAGTAGCATCATCACATTGCAAGGACAGAAGGATTTCACGAGATAAGGGACCTTGCAGCGCGAGATCCACCAACATATCCTTTCCCTCTGCCGGATCTCGCAAGTTACGGAGCACTACACCTCGTCCAAATGTAAGAGCCCATGGGCGTGTGTTGTCCACACGAATTTTGCCTTCACGTACCGCGTTGAGATAAGCCCAATCCTTGTCGTCATTCGAAGCATTCACCACCAGCAGGTATTTCTCTGGCGCACGTCGATAGACCAGCAAGTCATCGATCACATTTGCTTCCGGATCCAAAAAATGCGTGTACACGGACTGACCAACCTTGAGATAACTTATGTCGTTAGCGCACACACTATCTAAAAATGGGGCTGCGTCAGGGCCTTCTGCTTGGTAAATCCCCATATGAGAGACATCGAACAAACCCGCAGTTGTGCGGACGGCTTGGTGTTCCTCCCTTACCGAGGAATACCAAAGAGGCATATCCCATCCTGCGAATGACGCCATCTTTGCGCTCAACTCATGGTGGATGGCATGTAATGCTGTCCGCTTCAATTCAGTTTCTTGCTCGTATTTTTCCCAGGTGAATTTTGGTAATACATCACCAGACCCTTCAGCAATGCCTTTGTAATATGGTTTTTTATGATATGTTCGCTCTCCATCAATGAGTGGTGAAGGCTCATCGATAGATTCCTTCACCCATACGGGACCAGGTGGTTTTGCCAGCAGGTCTTGGTCATTGATACTGACATAGCCATCGGAGAGGGAGCGTAACCAGGCAGCCACAAGACCAGCGCTGTTCGACGGCACACTCAATTGAAATTCATAGGGCGATTTGCATGTTAGCGTGCCATCAATGTCATCTTGTGGTGTGCTCAGCCTTGTTGGCTGTTGCTGATGGGGCTTTAAAGCCTCAATATCACTGCTCAGGGCGACATTTAAAAGAAGCCGCACACGTTCACCCCCGATGTCGAAAGCGGTCAACTCGCCTTTACTTGAAGGCTTATCGTCAATGTAATAGAAGTGCGGATAACCGTGAACGGTGGGATCAAAATCTATCCCTGCACTCAATGCCAATTTCCTTACACGAATTTTTGCATCTTCCAGCACGCTAAAATCCACTTTGGCGCGTTTGTTATTCGTTCTGCGTGATTCCAGCTTGTACGGTGTCGTCGCTAAAAGAAGGTCTGCAATAATATCCGCTACTTCGGTCGTTTCTTTTTCACCAAATCCTCGCTGGGTGATCCAAGACGTGCCCATACGGATGCCAGATGGATCCAGTGCGGATTGATCCCCAGGAATCGTATTTCGGTTCACGACGATACCCGCCAAATCTAATATTCGAGCTGCCATATCACCAGAAAGATGCGTGCCATCAGGACCCACAACATGTTTACAATCCAGATTCATAAGGTGGGTATCCGTTCCACCGAAAGCAATCGGAAAGCCGCGCTCCTCCAATCGTTTGGTGAGCGATGCACAATTCTTGATGACTTGATGCTGAAGCGTACTGAACCTCCTCGTCTGGGCCAATTTGAAGGTGAGTGCAAGTGCCGCAATCACATTTATATGGGGGCCACCTTGTTCACCAGGGAAAACCGCGCGATCAATCTTATGAGAGAGTTCATGATCATCGGTTATGATAATCGCTCCTCGCGGTCCATTCAGGGATTTATGTGTGGTTGATGTAACGACATGCGCGTATCCGATTGGAGATGGGTATGCTCCGGCCACAACCATTCCAGCGACATGAGCAATATCAGCCAACAAGTACGCTCCAACGGATTCTGCAATCGCTCGGAAACGCGCCCAATCGGCAGACCACGGATAAGACGAATAACCTGCGATGATCATTTTGGGTCGATGCTCATTCGCCAAGTCTTGAACGGATTGGTAGTTGATTCGTTGAGTGGAAGGATCAACCGTGTAATGAACAATGTTATAGAATTTTCCTGAGCGGTTAACCGGGGATCCATGGGAAAGGTGCCCGCCATGAAGCAGGCTCATGCTCATCACAGTGTCACCAGGATCGATTAATGCGAGAAATACCGCGTTGTTTGCTGGAGAACCCGATAACGCTTGTACATTCACGTACAGATCATCCGCAGTTACTCCATTGGCCGCAAAAGCTTCAGCGCAACGTCGTCGAGCCAGCGCTTCAATGATGTCCGCATATTCCACCCCTTTGTAATAACGCGGATCCGAATATCGTCTGTAATGAGCTAAGCGAGTTTCGTAATCCAAGATATCTTCTTCACTCAACCAGCGAGTATCCTCATCTGGATAGCCCTCTGCATACAAGTTCTGAAAAGCTGAATCTAATGCGTCCCGCACAGCAAGAGGAGAAGTGCTCTCGCTCGCAATTAGAATTAATTTTCGGTATTGCCGCTCTGATTCTAGTTGAGTAAGTTTGTACACATCCGGGTCGAGCTCAGCAAGAGTTCCTCGAAAGAGAGAATCCGGCATTGAAACCTCCCTTCACTCCAATTCATGTAATCAATGGGCTGCATACTTATAGATATTCAGAGGACGCACGCCATGGCGGTGCGCGTCCTCCGACGTCAACTTAAAAGATTCCCCGCTAGTTAGGGCGGTGCCCCTTCGATGTTTAACGAATATCCAGAGGAGCTGTCAGAGAGAGTCATAGCAAGAGTTCTGCCTCATCGCTGCACTTCCTCACAAAACTTGCCCCTTCAGTACTCGTCTTGGTCGGATATCTTCCCTATTCAGGTTGTTTGTGAGCTGATTCTAAGAGTGCGACAAAGGGGAGTCAAGCCACGGAAAACCGAAGTGCGCTTCTACTTGGAAACAAGGACAAACCACCTGCGAAGACCCATATAATATGAAGTATTAAAATTCTTGCTTTCGAGAGGGTTGGTATCTACTCAACTTTAAGGCACCGGAAGTTCGCCCCCTTGATAAACCCAAAGATCAAAGAGGGCATCAAGATCGCAACCGCAGGCCTCCTCGGCCGCAGTCTGAAAATCACCAGATCCAACAAATCCGTATCGATATCGCTGAAAGTACATTTGCAGGAATTCAAAAAAAACTTGATCGCCCAACTCTCGCCGCAGCGCGTCGAAGAATAACGCACCCTTGTAATAGATGAAAAGCTGATTTTCCCCCCACGTCCCATACTCGGCTACGCTGAGACCGATCGGCTTTGACGGATCAGGATGTTGACGGAGCATATCACGGAGGTCGGTTAGAAACCCTGTGGCCTGACCGACACCGACGACGTGCTCGTAATACAATGCCTCGGCATAGGTGGCGGCTGCTTCATCCAACCACGGTTCGTACAGTTGATCATCGCCGATCAAGCCATAGAACCACTGATGTGCGACCTCATGGATCGTGGGTCTGATCACATGCAAGCTTCCCATCGTACCGATGAACACCAAACCGGGATATTCAATCCCACCATAAGCTCCAGGCGCGTCCACCAGATCCAACTCCACGTAGGGATAAGGACCAATGAGTTCACTTAATAATCTAAACTGGACCGCTGCAGCATCAAGCACCTTGTCTAGGTCATCGACGTGCTCAGAAATAGCCCACACTTGGAGGACGACATCGCCAACTTTCCGACTTTCCATCTCCAGATCACCCAATGCGAAAGCAAAATCTCGCATCGGTCCTGTGACATAGAGGACACGCTGTGTACCCTCCTCGCTCTCGTCTCTCTCGATCTCTGTCCCAGATGCGACGAGGGTCAGATTTGCTGGAGCCGTGATCTCAACCTGGTAGAACGCGGTATCGGAGTTGGTCCGGTCCCCCATCGCGGGTGGTGCCTCCACCTGCCACTCTCCATCTACCAGTCGTGGGACAAGCGGATAGAAGGTTGGGGCGACGAACACATCCTCTGCGATCCCAAAACGCTGTGGAGATCCCCGATGCATCTTTCCTGCTTCGATCCAAAAGGGGATGCTTATGTCAAGACTCCCTCGCGCGGGAAGCGCATGCGGTAGATCCATCCTCAATGCCAACCCATCTAATACCTCTTCACTCGCCACCAGTTGACCGTCGATCAGCGCTGGGCCAGCGGTCATCGTTGCCTGGTATTGTGAATCGTTAGGCCAAAGCATTAAAACCAGATCCTGCAAACCTACATCGAGCGGATTGTGAAAGCGAATGCGAGCCAACCCCATCAACCTGGCTTTCTCCCCTGATGGGTCAATATCCACGGTCACCTCGATCCAATAACGCGTCGCGTTGGGGAAAGATTCAACATCCTCTGCGAATTGTGGCAGCAGAGCCATGGTCTGGTCCGCAATTTCCGCTTCTGGAGTCGGAGGGAGGGTGGGCAGCGGTGTCAGGGTGATGGTCGGGGTTGACTCAGGAGGTAGCGCACGAGTTGATATCGGTGTATTGAGGTCACCCATTTCGGTTTGCGTGGCTTCGAGTGAGGGCGTCGAGAGAGAGCAAGCTGAGAGGAAAGCCACAATCATGAGGCTAAATACCGTGTTGCGAGCCGACATCAACGCCTCCCCTGATGAAAGCTACGAAGGGCGCCGTATCTGGCGCCCCGAGTGGGCGGAACAGGACTCGAACCTGCGACCTCTTCTGTGTAAGAGAAGCGCTCTTACCAACTGAGCTATCCGCCCACAACGGTGATTATAGTCGTCACCCGTCTGACGGTCAACGCGAGGAGCCTCCCTCAATCTGTCATTGCCAGGAGCTCGTCCGGTCGACGAAGCAATCTTATCGTTGAGGAGATTGCTTCGCTCTTGCGGGGCTCGCAATGACATACGGTATGTGTCATTCTAAGTGAGCGATACAGGAAATTCAGCGAGGATCTTACAATGAGTTTAGTGTGTAGGGGCGCACTGCAGTGCGCCCCTACAATGTCTAAAGATGTATGTCATTCTGAGGAGCCCTTCGGCTACGCTCAGGACCTTCGGCTCCGCGACGAAGAAGCCCGTTGTTAGGAGAAAACGGTTTCCCAATTCGGAAAACGAGATCCTTCGCTTCGCTCAGGATGACATACTGCAGAGAAAACTTTCTTACAATAATAGTATCATTCCGAGCGAGCTTTGCGAGCGAGGAATCCCCATGATGAAGCTGTTGAAGTTGTGGAATCACAGGGATTCCTCGCGCCGAGAGCCTGTCCTGCCTGTCCCGAGCCTGCCGAGGGGAGCTCGTTGAAGGAGCGCTCGGAATGACATACTTTAGCGCGTGTATCAACGTGGGCTTAGCTTGTAGGGGCGCACGGGCAGGGAAGATCACCCTGCATCTTCGACCGTGTGCCCCTACTCAAAAACAAACCGCCCCTCTAGGACGCCCGAAATAGTAGGTTCCTCTTTGCCCCTCTTCGGCGCTTGTGCTATATTGCCACTGCCTTCGCAATTACCGGCACATTGGGTGGGGAAAAGCCCTTCCGCCGTCCTTTCGATGATGTAGGAGAGGTGCGATGACGTCCTATGAAACCAGGATCCATAAGGCTCGCTCTAGTTTTTCTCCCAGTTTCGTCCGCCTAGCTGATTTTATGCTCGACTCATACAGACAGGCAGCTTTTCTCACCGCGACCGAATTAGCCCACCTTCTCGATCTCGATCCCGCCACCGTCGTTCGTTTCTCCCAACTCCTGGGCTATCGTGGATATCCCGAATTCCAACGAGAGATCCGTGAAAAGGTCAAGAAGGACCTGCTCATTGAACGAAAGGTCGAGCCCGGCACAGTGGCGGAAGCTGCTGAGAATGCCCTCAGGGAGCTCGTACGCAACTTGGAGTTTACACAACGAACATTTCCACTTCAGGTCGCCGAGGAACTCATCGCCGCTCTGGACGAAGCCGAACGTGTTATCGTATTGGCCGAGGGATTAGCGATCTCCTCCGCGCGTTGCCTCGCATCATGGCTTGAGGCTGTCGGCTATACCATTCACCTCGCGGGTGGGAGTCCCCCAGAGTTGGCCCGAGCCGTGGCTGGTGCCCACAAGCGCGATCTTGCCATTGCAATCGAGATCACGCAGGAAACACCTTTTGTCGCCCAGGCACTATCTAAGATCAAGGAAACCGGTGCTTTTACTGCAGCGATATTCGTAACCCCCTCATCCGAGATCGCGCATCACGCGGACCTCGTCTTAACCGCCTCGGTCAACCCAAAGCCTGGCGTGGGCCAAATCCTTTTGGATGCTATGGTCTACACTTTGATACAGATGCTGATACACGCCAGACCAGGTCGGTTTGAAAAGACATACGACCGGGTCCGAACCATTACTCAATCCATGATCGATGGGAATACGAAATGACCATCTTTCACACCCATATCTCACGAGGTTGCCGGCTGCGTAATAGCCGGTGACGCTGGACGGAGTGCCAGCGTTTTTTCTTCCTCTATGTGGCTACTTATCCTTCTCCTTGGAATATTGATCCTCCTGATCCTTTGGGAGCTTTGGGTGTGTGAGGGTACCCACCTCGGTCGACGCTTCGTGGTCTGGTTGTATGATTTGGCAGCGTTCCGGTACGATCGCATCAAGCAGTTCGACCCGAGTTGGGAACGGAGTTTCTTGGGCGAGCCGATCAGTACTATGTCCTCCGGATTTGATCATCCGCGGTTGCTTGACATCGGTGCAGGCACCGGCCGTGTCGCTCGCAGCCTCTGTCCACTTCCCTCGTTCCACGGGACCCTTATCAATCTAGAACCATCGAAGCGTATGCTCGCCATCGGTCGTCAAATCACTGCCGGTGATGGTTCAACCTGGATTCGAGCATGGGCCGTGCCTCTACCGTTCGCTGACGGTTCCTTTGACATCGTGATCAGCTTGGAGCTCATCGAGTTCACCCCCAAACCGAAGGACACACTCGAAGAGATGATGCGCGTGCTGCAACCAGGTGGTTGGCTGCTCGTCACCAACCGCGTTGGACGTGATGCGCCCCTTATCCTAGGAAAGATTTATCGACGTGATGATTTCCCCAGGGTGCTGGAGAATGTCGGTTTTCAGGACGTGTCCGTGTATCCGTGGCAGGTCAATTACGACTTGGTGTGGGCACGTAAAAGTTGAAGCGATTCGATATGTAGCTTTTCAACAATAAACCATTATGGAGTACGCAAACAGGGCTTGCGCCTCCTTCGAGATCTGATCGTGAAAACCTGACGGCAATATGGTACGATGCTCGTCCGAGAAATCGCACGACCTCATTGCCCAAGATGGGGGGGCTGTGAGTTACTGCGAAGAGGGTGGAGCAATATCATGCGCATTGTACGCTTCAAGAGAAATCCAAAGGAATCACCAATATGGGGCTGGATGGCCGATGACCGAATAGGCGTGTTGAACGGATCACCATTCGATGAGTTCCGACGCGAGGAAGCCCGTCTGCCACTCGAGGAAGCTCAACTGGTCGCGCCGATAATCCCTGGAAAGATCATCTGCGTTGGTCGCAACTTCGCTGCCCATGCTGCCGAGCATGATGCCGAGGTTCCTGAATTACCTCTTATCTTTCTCAAACCACCCAGCACTGTCATAGGTCCCGATCAAGCCATCTTGCTCCCGCCGCAGTCTCAGCAAGTCGAGCACGAAGCCGAGTTAGCTGTTGTCATCAGCCAAAGAGGACGATGGATCCGACCTGAACAAGTCATGAAATATGTCTTGGGCTTCACATTGGCAAATGATGTCACCGCTCGGGATCTTCAATTCCGTGACGGTCAATGGACACGGGGAAAGAGTTTCGATACTTTCTGCCCCCTTGGCCCATGGATCGAAACCGAGTTCGACCCCGCGGATGCGCTGATCACCTGCTCGGTCAACGGACAGATGAAGCAAATGGCCTCGACCCGGGACATGATCTTCACCGTACCTCACATCGTAGCCTTCATCTCCTCGGTGATGACCCTCGAGCCTGGTGATGTTATCCTAACTGGAACACCTTCAGGGGTAGGACCACTGACCGATGGGGATGAAGTCACAGTTGAGATCGAGGGGCTTGGCACCCTGAGCAACCCAGTCAAAACGGATCTTAGAGGGTTGTGAGCCGTAGATCGTTAACGAGGAGGAACATTATGGGGTTGAAGCCAGATCATTGGATCATAAAAATGGCGCGTGAACACAGGATGATTGAGCCCTTTATAGAAGAGCAAGTACGCGATGGTGTGATCTCATACGGCGTTTCGTCGTATGGCTATGATATTCGTGTTGCTGATGAGTTCAAGATTTTTACCAATGTATATTCGGCTGTGGTAGATCCAAAGGAATTTGATAAGGCGTCAATGGTCGATTACAAAGGCGAAGTGTGTGTCATCCCGCCAAACTCCTTTGCCCTGGCACGGACGGTTGAATATTTCCGTATCCCACGCAACGTGCTCACCATCTGCGTCGGAAAATCAACTTATGCTCGTTGCGGCATCATTGTCAACGTGACGCCCTTCGAACCTGAATGGGAGGGCTATGTTACGCTCGAGATCTCTAACACCACTCCCCTACCGGCGAAGATCTACGCCAATGAAGGCATCTCCCAGGTGCTCTTCTTCGAGGCCGATGAGGAGTGCCTCTCTTCTTACGCGGATAAGAAAGGGAAATACCAGAAACAACAGCAAATCATGCTGCCGCGACTGTAACTAACTTTAAGAAATCTCAAAATAGTTGGTGTAGGGGCTGCTCGCGAATCGCCCCTTTATAGTTTCTCAGGTGTGTATCTCTCTATGATTTCGATTTGAGCTCAGAAAGCCGGTCGCCACTCGTTACCAGATCGAAGGGTTCGTTCGGGGTGATCATGAACCGATTTCTCCACCAAACTTCTTTCAAGGCCTTTGGCTTCCCCTTGACATGATAGAACATATGTGCTAGTATCAGCTTATATCCAGTCCTTATACCCAAAGGATTTATAAAATGTCTGAGCACCCGATTGTCCACATCGAGCTTTCGGCCGATGATCCGAAGGCCGCAGGTAAGTTTTATGGAGAAGTGTTTGGTTGGGATATTGAATATATGCCAGAGATGGACTACGTAACTTTTGGAGCGAAACCTGGTCCTGCAGGAGGCTTCAACGTAGTCGATAACCAGATGACGAAAGCTGGTGACGTCCTGATATACATCCAGACGGGTGATATTGAAACCACCTTGAATAAGATTGAGTCCCTCGGGGGACAAACCCTGTTACCTAAGACTGAGATTCCCACCATTGGGTGGTTCGCGGTCTTTACCGATCCAACTGGCAACCGTGTAGGGCTTTTTACCGGATTGGAGAGCTGAGCCTAATCCCATCTCCAGATCCATTCAGCGCCGGCTGTTCTCCTGATCGAACAGCCGGCGCTCACCCATTTTCAGTCTTCAACATGATTTTCCATCGGTGTACAATGGCACCATGAATGAGACACCGGTTGTGCTGGATCCTGAGCGCCAAGAACGCGCGGACCAATATGCGCGCATCCGTCGTCGTCTCTGGGTGTTGAACCTCCTGCTCAACGGCCTTTATCTTGGCCTATGGGTTGGTTTAGGATGGGCTGTCGAGTTGCGTCAGACGCTCGTCCCATACGCTGCCGAGAGGTTTGGCATCACGCTACCGTGGTGGGTCGAGCTGGTTTTATTCGCTGCGATCCTCTTTGGTCCTTGGACCCTACTCACCCTTCCGTTGGATTACTACTCGGGTTTTGTCCTTCCCCATCGGTTTGACCTTTCAACGCAAACGCTACGCGGATGGATAAACGACATGGTCAAGGGGGCGGTACTTGGCATGATCATCGGTACGCCTTTGCTGATTGCGTTCTACGGCACGATCCGCCTCGCACCGAAGACATGGTGGATTTGGGGAGCCGGAGGTTACACTCTCGTCACAGCCGTCCTAACCGCAATTGCTCCTATCCTGCTGATGCCGATCTTCTTCAAGTTCAAGCCTTTGGGAGAGGAACATGCCGAGCTCGAGGAACGATTAACCCACCTGGCTCGATCTGCTGGGACCCATATTCAGGGTGTTTTTGCTTTCGACATGAGCCGTAGAACGCGAGCTGCCAACGCCGCATTGGTCGGTTTGGGACGCACACGCCGGATCATACTCGGCGACACACTTCTTTCTGAGTTCACCTCGGATGAGATCGAAACCGTCTTGGCGCATGAATTGGCACACCACGTCCATAAAGACATCCTCATATCGCTGGTGGTCCAAACCTGCTTCAACTTCCTGGCCTTTTACCTCTCTGCTGTGATGTTGAACTCGGCAGTAAGTCAGACCGCGCTTATTGGGGTTGATGATCCTGCTGGACTACCCTTCATCGGGCTTCTCCTTGGTTTCTTGAGTCTTTTTACTATGCCCATCACCAACGCCTTCTCCCGATGGCGCGAGTCCATGGCGGACGACTACGCGCTAAAAGTCACTCACAAACCTATGCCTTTTGCCAGTGCTATGACGAGGATTGCGAACCAAAACCTGGCCGAGGTTGACCCCGAGCGCTGGGTGGTGCTGTTGTTGTACTCCCACCCTCCCCTTAAGAGCCGCATCGAAAAAGCCCAACGCTTTTCTTCAACCATTGTCTGAGCGCGTACACTCTAGACGCCCTCAAAACGATAGCCGCTGGTATACGTCGTTTACTGCCGGAGATCAGGGTTGTGTTCCTTTATCTTCCATTGAGCGCACTGAAAAACCACCCTCGAGGAGTAGAGATTGGTATATATAAGGGGGTGCGGGCGATGCCCGCACCCCCACAACAACCGGTCCTCTTCTCGCGGTTGACTTTTTCAGCTGAGTCCAATCCTTAGATCTTGAACTCCCCAGATTCGTAAAATAATTCGCCGTCGACGGTGATCTGCCCTCCGTCGCGCATGTCACATATCATGTCCCAATGGATGGCGCTTTTGTTCACTGAGCCGGTCTCAGGATACCCAAACCCTACAGCCATATGTATCGTGCCACCGATTTTCTCGTCAAAGAGAATGTTTTTGATGAAGCGATTGATTTTCTTGTTGGTGCCGACAGCGAATTCCCCGAGATAGCGTGCGCCAGGATCGGTGTCGAGCATGCTCAGGAGGAAGTCCTGGTTCTTCTTCGCCGATGCCTTAACCACTTTGCCGTCCTCGAAATGGAGCTCAATCCCCTCCACTTCGCGGCCTCTCAACACGGCAGGATAGGTAAACCGCACCCATCCACTCGCTGTTTCTTCAACAGGTCCGGTGAAAATCTCTCCACTCGGCATGTTTCTTTTCCCGTCCGAGTTGATGAAAACACGGCCCTCAATCGAGAGCGTTAACTCAATATCAGGTCCTCTCACTTCCACGTGCTTCTTACCGGCCAACCAATCCACCAGACGCTGTTGCTCATCGTGGATCTTACCCCACATGGCAACCGGATCCTCCGTGTCCGCATACGTCGTACCGTAAACATAATCCTCGAACTCCACGAGGCTCATTTCCGCATCCTGAGCGTAAGCCTGTGTCGGGTACATCGTCCCAACCCACATAAGCTCCCTAGTAGCGCTTCGTTCAGCGAAGGTATTACGCAACTCGGTCCTGGCTTTGGCATGGATTTGTTGGCGAGTTGGATCGACATTGCTCAGGGCGCGCGTGTTTGATTGACTGCGCATTGAAATCAAGGCTTCAAATTCCTCATAGATCAGCCTCTCGAAAGGTGAGATGTAGTTCAACTGGTCGTCGCTGGCCTTTGAGAAGAGCAGGTATTCCATCCCCTCCAATTTGAGCATCAGGTGAGGGTGACCTCCAGCGCGCAGCACTTCACGGTAGACCTCTCGTATGAGAGGCGCCGCGGGCGGTTCCCCTACGATTGCTACGCGATCACCCGGCTGTATTTCAGTCGAATACTGGACCAAGGTTCGAGCGAGGTTGGTGATGCGAGGGTCGGTCATGGATTCGTCTCCTTGGGAATGATTTCCAGCCTGGGTTAAGAACAACTAAATCTTAAATTCCCCCGATTCGTAGATCAACTCACCATCGACAAGAATTTGACCTCCGTCGCGCATGTCACAAATCATGTCCCAGTGAATGGCACTCTCATTAACCGATCCGGTTTCAGGATAGCCAGACCCCACCGCCATATGAATCGTTCCGCCAATCTTCTCATCAAAAAGGATTTCCTTAATGAAACGGTTGATCTTCTCATTGGTGCCTATGGCGAACTCACCGAGATATCTAGCACCTGGATCGGTGTCCAGCATTTTTAGAAGGAAATCCTCATTTTTCTTCGCCGAGGCCTTGACCACTTTACCCGCCTCAAAGTGAAGCTCGATCCCCTCCACTTCGCGACCTCTCAAGACGGCAGGGTAGGTAAAACGAACCCACCCATTAGCTGAGTCTTCCACTGGACCGGTGAAGATTTCGCCATCCGGCATATTGTTTTCACCGTCACAGTTTTCGAAGGTTCGGCCCTCAATCGACAGGGTTAGATCCACGTCGGGACCTTTGACTTCAACGTGTTTTTTCCCGACAAACCAATCCACGACGGTTTGTTGATCATCATGGATCTTTTGCCACATTGTTACAGGATCATCCGTATCAGCAAAGGTGGTGCTATAGACGTATTCTTCAAACTCGGATAGGCTCATCTCAGCATCCTGAGCATAAGCCTGTGTGGGATAAATCGTCCAAACCCATTTGAATTCTTTCGCAGCACCACGTTCTAAAAAGATCTTCGTTATTTCAGAACGCGATTTCGCACGCAGGCTCTGACGAGAAGGATCAATGTTGCTTAAGTCGCGTGTATTCGATTGACTGCCGATGCCAATCATCGCTTCGAACTCCTCGTAAACCATCTTTGTAAACGGTGAGACATATTGCAGTTGCTCGTCGTTCGCCTGCGCAAAGAAAAGATACTCCAACCCTTCGATGGTAATCAACGAATGAGGGAATCCACCAGCATTGAGCACCTCACGATAGACTTCCCGAATCAGCGGCGCCGCAGCAGGCTGGGCAACGATGCAAACCCGGTCCCTCGGTTTGACCTTGGTGGAATAGTGGACCAAGATACGAGCTAGGTTATTTGTACGAGGGTCGGCCATCGTGTCATCTCCTTGGAAGGCTGCTTATCAAATTCAGCGATCGGGAGAATTATACACCTGGGGCAGTATGAGTAGACGGATTTAGGAGCCTGCGCGATCAGATCCTAAAGCCTCCCAGCAACGCCTGAGAAAAAGAGACGGCGCGAGGATTATTCTTCGTTTCAAAGGAATAAAAGCGAGAGGTTTAGATGAATAGATCGTGGTCTGTTATTTCAGGAAACCCTACCACGTACCTTCAATACTGCATCCAACATCGAAAGCGATGCTCATTTCATAACCTCTGAGACCCGGTGCCCACAGGAACTTGAACGAGAGAATCACGGGAGAATCTGGCTCAACGCTCAATTCCACCCCCTCAAGCCAACGCAAGATTTCTCCTCCCTCGTACTCACCCTCCCAGATGAGTGTGTCATTCATGCGCACTTCTTCGAGGCGACCATTGCCTGCTGGCCAAGCCGCGAGCTGCACGTCCAAGATTTCAACGGGATCCTCTCCCCCATTGTCCACCAACCATTTAATAGTATTGCCATCAATGACCGGGGGGTGGAGCGTGATCCCAGGGCAGGCGTCTGAGGTGATTGGTGAGAGGGGCGTGTTGGTAACCTGGGACAAGGTCGGGATATGCACCGGCGTTCCGCCAATGACAAGGATCTTGGTTTCTGTCGGCAGAACCGTTGTAGCCGAATTCCTCGTTGGTGTGCTCTCCCCAGATGACCCGAAGACGGATGGAAGTGCAAGGGCTCCCGCTGCGATCACCGCCACCAGCAGCACAGGCAGAATCCACCATGGGATCCGCCGGCGTTCCAGCTCCGGGGCCACGATTTGTGTATCAAGCGGGGCAAAGGCCTCCCGGCGCGGCATCGTCATCGTGGCCGCAGGTGGTGGTAGATCGAATTCAGGCATACGTCGACCAGCGAGCGCCGCTTGGTAGGCCTCGTTGAGTTCACTCAGATCCTCAAAACGATCCTCGGGACGTTTGGCCAAACTCTTGACGATGACTTTCTCCTCCCCTTCCGAAAGATCCCGATTGAATCGTCCCGGACGAGGGACCTGATCCTGAAGGTGCTGCATCACGATCGCCATGGGCGCTTCGGCCTCGAAGGGAAGCCGACCAGTTGCGATCTGATACAGAATGATGCCAAAGGAGTATTGGTCGGAGCGTGAGTCGAGCTTCTCGCCTCGTCCTTGCTCAGGTGACACGTACGCTGGAGTTCCCATCAACATCGAACCCGTCAAGGTATTCGAGCCCTCGATCTCGCGCGCCAGGCCGAAGTCCATCAATAACGCATCCCCCTCATCCGTGATCATGATATTCGAGGGCTTGATGTCCCGGTGGATGACCCCCTTGCTATGCGCGAAGTCCAGCGCTTCGGACACTTGCCCGACCCAACGCGCTTTCTCCTTCTGTGTTAACAATCCTCGAATCAGGCGGTCGTGAAGCGTCTCGCCTTTGAGGAACGGCATGACCAAGTAGATGTACCCCTGTGCTTCACCGTAGTCCACGACCGGCACGATGTAGGGATGATCTAGGTGTCTTTTGACCAAACCAGCCTCACGCCGGAAGCGTAATACGAATCGTCTATCCGCCGCGATCGTAGGAGAGAGGACTTTGATCGCATATTCATTCATGTTCTTTGTGTCAACCGCTCGAAAGACAGTCGCCATCCCACCCTGGCCTATTTGTTCCACCAGGCGGTAGCGATCGAGCGTCTTTCCCACAAGTCCGGCCATATGAGCTTCTACCCTATCAAAACACCCTTTGTGGGCGTCGTCTGTATTGGGGTCAGGGACGCCTCACAAAGGCTATCACGTCTTATATATATATGAAAATGGGAAATTTGGGACTGGGGTATTTCCATCAGCCAGATGTCGATCTCACAGCTCATTTCAAGCATCCCAACGGTTCATAAATCGCTTTACAGGTTTAATTTTAAGCACTGGTTCATTCTTAATAATGAAACTCATGCCTCTTAGAAACGAAAATGTTGACTTTTGGACTTACATTGTCTAGAATTTCTTTTAATCCCCATTTGATCGACATCGTATCCTCATAGATGAACGGATTTGGTTCGTGGACACCCAAGGAACAAAACAGTCGTCTTTACAGTTTTTTCATCGCAGTCGTACATCAGTCTCATTTCAAATACATAGACATTACCCGTAGGGACAAGGAGGTGCTCACCTAAAGACAGCCGAATAACAACTGATCTAAATTTTCTGGGTAAATTTCATTTACGGAGGAGAAGATCTAATGAGAAGCAAACTTTATATTTTATTGGCAAGCATGCTAGTGCTGATCCTCATCATGACCGCTTGTGCGCCGGCTGCGGAAACGGAAGAACCTGTTGCACCCGGAGGACGGTTGCAACTCATCAAAGATCGGGGAAAGTTGATCTGCGGTGTCAATCAAGAACTACCAGGTTTTGGCTTCATCAACCCTGATGGCGAGTTTGAGGGGTTCGACGTTGACTTCTGCAAGGCCCTCGCTGCGGCCATTTTTGGTGATGCAACCAAGGTGGAGTATCGCCCGTTAGTTGCCGCCGAGCGGTTGCCGGCCCTTCAGACCGGTGAGATTGACGTCTTGATCCGCAACACGACCTGGACCCTCACCCGCGATACAGCGAACGAGCTGGACTGGGCCGCGGTGAACTTCTACGACGGCCAAGGCATGATGGTCCGGGTGGACAGCGGCTGGGAGACTCTGGATGACATGGCGGGAGCCACTATCTGCACTACCACTGGCACCACCACGGAGATGAACCTATCGGACGCCTTCCGCGCGCTGAATGTTGAGTTCACTCCGCTGCTCTTCGAGAGCACTCAGGACACAAATACGGCCTACGAAACGGGGCGTTGCGACGGAGAGACGTCTGACAAGTCACAGTTAGCCGCGCTCCGGTCAGCCATGGCCAATCCCGAAGACCACGTCATCCTCGACGTCACGATGTCGAAGGAGCCTTTGGGACCACTGACCGCCCACGGCGACAATCAGTGGAACGATGTCGTGCGCTGGGTGACATGGGGGATGATGGAAGCTGAGGAAACAGGCGTTAACTCTCAGAACGTAGACGAGATGTTCAACAGCAACAATCCAACCATCAGGCGCCTTCTGGGCGTCGAAGGTGAAATGGGCGCCTCCCTGGGCCTCCCCAACGACTTCATGGTCAACGTCCTTAAGCAAGTAGGCAACTATGAGGAAGTCTACATGCGACACCTGGGGCCGGAGGGTATAAACATTCCGCGCGGACCCAACCTGCTTTGGAGCGAGGGTGGATTGTTGTATCCCATGGCTTGGCGCTAGATCAAATCGTACCGGTAGAGGTGAAATGGATACAGCCCGATATGTCCAATTAGGCCATATCGGGCTGTATCCCCTATAAAAAGGAGCAAGTGTGAGCCGAGGTGCAGAAGCAGCGGAACGCCGAAGCGCGGTGCCGTTCTGGCGCGACGAACGTGTGCTCAAACTACTGGGGCAGATCCTTTTCATAACCCTGGTGATACTCGTGGCTGCATGGATGCTCTCAAACTATAGGAAACGGGGACTCACGTTTAGTTTTGGCTTTCTGGATGAGGAGGCCAGTTTTGATCTTGCAGAGGGACTCCCATTCAGCCCCACTGACTCCTATGCACGAGCGTTCCTGATCGGAGTGGTCAATACACTCCGGGTCGCAGGATTGGGGATCGTCTTTGCCACCCTCTTAGGTCTCATAGCCGGAATTGCCCGGCTATCCGGTAACTGGCTCGTCAATAGGATCGCTAGCGTTTACATCGAAATCATCCGTAATACACCACTCCTGGTTCAACTCTTCTTCCTATACTTCGCGGTCATCTTAAACTTACCTGGTCTCCAGGAAGCAATTATGTTGTCTGGACCCATCTATCTTAGCAATCGCGGATTTGCGTTTCCAGCACTTCGTCCTACCTCCTCGTTCGGCTCATGGTGGCCCTTTCTCGTCGCGGCATTAATCGGAGCGTTGGTGCTGCTCATTCTTCGGAGACGCACTGTACCGAGTACTGGTCGTCCTGCCTTCAACCTGCTGTGGGTGGGTGTTCCCCTCATCGCTTTCCCAGCGATTGGGTGGCAATTCATGCGCGGCCAACCTCTCATACTCGACCCACCGGAATTGGTCACCATGTCGGGTGGGGTAATGAGAATTGAGGGAGGTACAATTTTTTCTCCCGAGTTCATGGCGTTGCTGCTCGGATTGGTGATCTATACTGGCGCATTCATTGCCGAGGTTGTTCGGGCTGGCATCCAGGCTGTAGATAAGGGGCAGACCGAGGCTGCCAGGGCACAGGGGTTCACCCAAGGGCAAATCCTACGTTTAATCGTCTTGCCTCAGGCCCTACGGGTGATCATTCCACCGCTGATCAGTCAGTACTTAAATCTCACCAAGAACTCCAGTCTGGCTCTCGGCATCGGATTTTTGGATCTATATGCCGTCTCCAGTACCATGCTCAACCAATCCGGTCGTGTGGTCGAGGTCTTTTTGATGATTATGGCCAGCTATTTATCGATGAGCCTGACCATCTCTATGATCATGAATATCGTCAACCGACGCATCCAGATTGTGGAGAGATGAAGATGGCTGTGCAACCCGAAGTGCTCAAACCACCGCTCACGGAAGTTGGCCTGCTGGGCTGGCTGAAAAAGAATCTCTTCAGCACGTGGTATAACGCGCTGCTCACCATATTCTCGGGGATCTTTATCTATGGCGTGTTGCGTGCTGTAATCACCTGGGTAGTGAGGGATGCGCGCTGGACTGTGATTACCACCAACTTCAGGGTCTTTATGATCGGTCGCTATCCTCCCGAGGAAGCCTGGCGTGTGTTAGTCAGTCTGGGCATAGTCGTGCTCCTGGTGATCCTTACCTGGATGTCCCGGAAAACGAAAGATAACCCGATGCAACGTTGGTTGGTGATCAGTTGGTTAATATCCATCCCCCTGATCGGCATCCTACTGAGGGGGTTCTCAGGAGAGAGATCCTTTCTGCCACTAGTGTCGGAGGATATTTGGAGCGGGTTATTACTGACTCTTGTCTTGGCTATCGTCGGAATCGTGGCCTCGTTCCCGCTTGGTGTCCTGTTAGCCTTAGGCCGCCGCAGTAAGCTCCCCATCATCAAGGTGCTCTCGACAGCCTATATTGAGACGATCCGTGGTGTTCCACTCATCAGCGTGCTCTTTATGAGCCAGTTGATGCTCCCGCTCTTCCTCCCACCGGAAATACGTCTGGGCACTGTCATGCGCGCGCTAACCGGCATGACCCTGTTCAGCGCTGCCTACACCGCTGAGAATGTGCGCGGTGGGTTAGCCGCGATTCCTAGAGGCCAGTACGAAGCCGCAAGAGCGGTGGGGTTGAATGAAGCATTGGTGATGGTGCTTATTGTGTTACCCCAAGCGCTCCGGGCAGTGATTCCAGCTATCGTCGGCCAATTCATCAGCTTGTTCAAGGACACTACGCTGGTGGTCATCGTCGGCCTGCTGGACGTTTTGGGAATCGCTAAGGCTGTGACTGGTCAACGCGAGTTCATTGGACTTCATAAAGAGGTTTACGCGTTCGCAGCGGTCTTATTCTTTATCTGTTGTTTTACCATGTCAACAGCCAGCCGCCGTTTGGAGCAAACACTTGGCGTGGGAGAAAGATAGGAATAGATATCATCCAATAATCGATCAACGACAGACCAACAATCTGGCCAAAATGCTAGCTTACTGAGCTAATAGCGTATTCACCCACGGTGGAAGAGGTTCAAATGCAGAACGAGACATTAAACACAGCAGAAGAAATTATCATCTTTCGAGACGTACATAAGTGGTTCGGCGAATTCCACGTACTGCAGGGGGTGAACGTGTCCATCACGAAAGGCGAGGTGGTCGTCGTCTGCGGACCGTCGGGTGGCGGTAAGTCTACCTTTATCCGAACCATAAATCGCTTGGAGGAGCACCAGCGAGGTGACATTATTGTAGATGGGATCGAACTCACCACTGACATCCGGAATATTCACGCGATTCAGCGTGAGATTGGGATGGTTTTTCAATCCTTCAACCTTTTCCCGCATTTGAAGGTCATCGACAACGTCACACTGGCCCCCATCTGGGTGAGGCGGTGGCCAAAAGACAAAGCGGTAAAGGTTGCCATGGAACTTCTAGCTCGAGTGGGTATCCCGGAACAGGCTGAAAAGTACCCTGGTCAGTTGTCCGGTGGGCAGCAGCAAAGAGTCGCCATAGCACGCGCTTTAGCGATGCAACCAAAAATCATGCTTTTCGATGAACCGACTTCGGCGTTAGATCCGGAGATGATCAAAGAAGTGCTCGATGTGATGGTCGAATTAGCTCGATCTGGAATGACGATGGTCGTCGTGACCCACGAAATGGGATTTGCTAAGGAAGTAGCAAACCGTATTATCTTCTTCGCAGATGGAAACATCGTGGAGCAAGCCACGACGGAGGAATTCTTCCAAAATCCACGCGAGGCGCGGACAAGGCTATTCCTAAGCCAGATCCTAACCCATTGAGCTGTTTCGTGCACATCACAATGCTCGATAAGCAGACAACAAATGACTGGTCAGGTCCCTCAGAAAAGATTACACGACCAGTAATACACTTCGAATAACTCATCAGTCGCCTCTTACCTCTAACTGTTAATCCTATAAAATGGTGCACTGTATTCAAGGATCTGATTTATTCATCGCACAACCACTGACATTAGTCAATCTTATGAGGCTTTCGCTTAGAAGCTAAATGGTAATACTTGTACAATAAGGTTCCAATGTCGCACAAACATGTTTTAATGGATCAATCGCAACTTGGGTAAAGGAATCCGACATGACCTCCCCTCTACCGATCGACAATGATTATTTGATCAACACACTCGTAGATCTACTAAATATCCCCAGCCCTACTGGTTTCACACAA
>Ga0111172_1010_pt1 | contig 105678 bp, 88 predicted proteins | sample DeeMarSWOR324_28_FD_80233 | JGI IMG/M metagenome (GOLD analysis project Ga0111172, IMG submission 80233) | Anaerolineae bacterium SM23_ 63 | reverse complement strand
TCCGAGTGAAACGCCTACACCTACGGAGACATTAACGCCGTCGGATACACCAACCGAGACACTAACACCATCGGATACACCGACTCCGAGCGATACGCCCACGGCTTCTGACACACCGACACCTTCCGATACGCCGACGCCGTCTGACACACCGACCGATACGCCTACGGCTTCAGATACGCCGGCTCCTTCAGATACACCGACACCGTCGGACACACCCACTGCGTCCGATACGCCTACGCCATCGGATACCCCAACGGCGTCCGATACACCAACTGAAACGCCTACGGCTTCGGATACGCCGACTCCAAGCGATACACCGACACCGTCGGACACCCCCACTGCGTCCGATACGCCTACGCCATCGGATACCCCAACGGCGTCCGATACACCGACTGAGACGCCTACACCATCAGACACGCCAACGCCATCGGATACGCCGACTCCAAGCGATACACCGACGGCATCTGACACGCCGACACCTTCAGATACACCAACCGAGACGCCAACGTCGTCAGATACACCAACAGCGACCGCTACCAATACTCCAGGTGGACCTACGGATACACCGACCTCGACCGTGACAGATACAATTGTGCCCACAAATACGTCAACATCAACAGAAACGGCCACCTCCACGGCAACACCGACGGATACTCCCACGGTTACAGATACACCTTCAGGCCCGACGGATACCCCAACGTCGACGAACACACCCGGCGGACCGACAGATACTCCGACGTCAACCGCGACAGCTACGCCTACCCCGACAAGCACGCCAACCCTGACCGACACACCATTACCAACCGATACGTCCACGGCTACAGATACACCGACACCATCCGATACGCCGACGGACACATCAACGCCGACAGAGACGCTCACGCCGACGGAGACATTGACACCTACTGACACACCAACGCCATCGGATACACCCACCGCAAGCGATACGCCGACGGACACATCAACGCCAACAGAAACGCTCACGCCGACGGAGACACTGACGCCTACTGACACGCCAACGCCATCGGATACACCCACGGCTTCGGATACGCCGACACCATCCGATACGCCGACGGACACATCAACGCCAACAGAGACGCTCACGCCGACGGAGACACTGACGCCTACTGACACGCCAACGCCATCGGATACACCAACGGCTTCGGATACGCCGACACCATCCGATACACCGACGGACACATCAACCCCAACAGAGACGCTCACGCCGACGGAGACACTCACACCTACGGATACGTCGACGTCAACGAATACGCCAACCGCGAGCGATACGCCGACCCCGAGCGAAACACCCACGGAAACCCTTACACCCACCGATACGTCCACGTCGACGGTTACTTACACGCCGAGCATCACACCCACAGCTTCGAACACCTCACCGCCGACGAATACTCTGGTACCGTCAGCTACCTCTCCACCTTCAAATACGCCCGTGGCGACGAACACATCCATTAGTCCATCCAATACGCCAACGTCGACCATAACCTCGACAGCGACGGATACTTCGACTCCTACGGAAACACCAACCGCTTCGGAAACGCCGACCATCACACTTACCCCATCGGTGACTACCACACCTTCGCAGACCTCGACGACGGCACCTCTTGTCGTGGGGTTCGGTCCAGTAATTACAAAATCCGTCGAAGGCATTCCGGCTAAGATTGGGGATGAGGTGACCTTTGTCCTAACGGTCACCAATAACGGTGATCAGATCTTGGAGAACGTGATCCTGATCGATCCGATTCTCTCGTACTTTAACATCCTGCAAGCGTCATCGACGAAGGGCACGGCATCATTTGATGCGGATGAAAATGTGGTCACGGTGATCATCGGTAGTTTGGAACCAGATGAAATTGTCATCATTACCATCGTTGTAGAAGTCAATGACACGATTGACTTTAGTGCCGAGGTGCCGAACACCGCTTCTCTAACATACGATAGCGACGGCATCACACAATCCGAACCTTCAAATACGGTCTGCTTTATGGTTGAAGGGGAATCTGAGCGTAGATTTGAAGGCTTACGATTACCATCATCCCTCAGCATCTTTACATTTGGGTTGCTGGCGATTCTATTCTGCGGCTACGGCATCTGGAGGAGAGCGCGGGAGGAGCAAGACAGTCGAAGATACATCACCATCGGCATCATTCTTTTCTTGATCGCTATTGTGCTCTATGTTGCTCTTGTATTCTTGCCATCTCAAGCAGCGTTGAGGAGACCACTATTCCCTGAATGTGAGACTACGGCTCGATACATGGAAATGTCTCTGAGTCGAAAAATTCCAGTGATCGTTGAGTCCGCCATGAACACAGTGAAGGAGCGACATATCGTATGAGGCGCGGGGGATAAATCCCACAAAATGTATGAAGGGTAATTGATATGAAAACCGCCATCCGGATCCACCGGATGGCGGTTTCTTTCATGGCTATACTGGAAAAAGGTCAACCGCGAGAAGAGGTTCGGTATATGTGGAGGTGTGAGCCACGTCCACATCCCTATGTCATTGCGAACCCCGCAGGGGCGAAGCAATCTCCTCAACGGTAAGATTGCTTCGTCGCACGTACGTGCTCCTCGCAATGACAGATTGAGGGAAGACTCCTCACAGGCAGTTCTTAGTGCACTCTTTCATTATTCGCCGTAAAGGGTTTCCGAACCTTTCTGAGCCCTTTCTTTGAGTGTCTCATCGTCAGCTACGCCGATAGCTGCGTAAAAATCTTGATCGTAATCGCGAGAACGAACAACGACGGGCATTGGCACAGCGTGACCGAGGATCAGAGCTTGTTGACGGGTGTCGAGCCGAGCAAGGACCTCTCGCAGGGCGCTCACACCGCTCACACCGGAAAAAACAGCACGAATATCGGCTTCGTTATCCAGTAAGCAGGTCACCCGGGTCCCAATCTGGCTCATAACCTCATCGTCTATCCCGCTTGGACGTTGGTCAACGATGAGCAATGTAACGTTATATTTTCGGAGTTCGCGAGCGATGGTGCCGAAGATGGTGTGGCCGGCGATGTGTGGGTCGAGGAATTTGTGAGCTTCCTCGATGACGATTACAAGTGGTTTGGGTTCCTCAGCTTTTCCGCCACTCGCGAGGTTTTTCTGGGATACGTAACGACGATGGATGCGACGTGTAAGATAATTGGCCACCAGGACATATGCTGCCATCGTGTTGCCGTAATTTCCAAACTCCAGCACTACGCTTGTTCCCATGTTCAATCGATTGAAGATGTCCTCAACTGCGTCATCACCTTTGCCGGGGATTAAGAAACCCATCCGCCGAAAGAACTCAAATTTCCGTTGAATAGCGCCCAGTGTTCCTGCGACAATGCGACCACTCTCGATCAGATCTTGTAATTCTTCTTGGGCTTCTTCTTCCTCAAGAAGTTTAGCGATCCATGCAGGTCCTAACACGCGACGCAGGTAATAAAGAGCCCCGGTTTGTACGTCGCTGAGGCCAAGTAGACCAGAGAGCATCTCAACGTCCTCAGGTTCGATCTGCTCATACCCGATCTTTAATACACGGTCGATCTTGCTACCGCGTGCCCGCGAGGTGTCTTCATCGAGTGTGACCACGCTTACTCGCCCATCCGGAAATAATTGACGCAGCCCCTTGTGCTCACGACCGATTTCATCTTTGATTGCCCAACCATAATCATTGTGCATATCGAAGATCAAAGTCGAAGCTAAGCTTGACTTGATAATTCCTGCCAGAAGGGTTCGGGTGATGAAGGATTTACCGGTGCCGCTCTTGCCAAACACACCCGAAGACCGTTCGGCGAAACGCGTTAGGTCGAGGTTGACTTGGACGCTTTCCATGTCCAGTGGCGTGCCGATGTAGAAGTGCTCTCTATCCTCCTCACCGAATACAAGCTCAACGTCCTGCGGCGAGGCCTCAGAGACGAGCGAGAAGTGAGAAGGAATGGTCTTCACAGGTCGTGGTTCCCCTAGCTCTTCGTCAAGCACGAGCATTGGGCTGATTTCCATCATGCCGAAGGCGACCGATCCGTTGTAGACATCCGCGATGAAATCGTCTGATGAGGGTGGGGGACGGCGAATTAAGTCAGGGTTACTCGCATCGAGCGCAAGGTTAGTAATGATGCCAAAGAATTTGCGTCCTGTTTGTCTGCCCTTGATGACGACATAGCGTCCAACGGCTAATTTTTCGATCGAGTATCGAGGATCAATCCTGACCCGTAGCCCTGTGGAGAGCGATCCATCCACGACGATCCCAAGTGCTGTTTCACCGCCCCGAGAGCCGAAAAATTCTTCTAGTCTTGATCGTTCGTTCATCGCATGCTTCCTTGATGTTTTGCGAACAGGATTTAGCTGTCTGTAGTGAACCTATCATCCCGTTCGGTGAGCCTGAAAATGACACCTTCCAACCTGGTCAAATCTCGGGCGAGCAAACGGGCGCATTCACGCCCGGCTTCTAGCAAGAATGATCGCTGTTCGTCGGTTGATCTGGCTTGCGCAGCTTGACGTAGAGCCGCCACCAACAGATCATCAACGGGCATTTGCGATGCGCTCAAGATGAGTGAAATGAAGTCGAGCTTTGTGGTGAAAGCTTGAACCTCTTCCATAGAAAGGGAATAGATCGAAGCCATGGAGATCGGTGGTTGTGGTGGCAGTGTCTGCAAGTATTGGTCGCCGCGCAGGTAACCAACAGAAAGGGCGCTGATTTCTACCGGCAGGAGGCGGGCTTGCTGGTCAGCGATATTCTCTGGTTCTAGCTGTTCCGCAATCGCCATTTGACGTGCAAATTCATCATCCTCGATGCTGATGTCGTAGATAAGACCGATCACGTTGCTGTGTCCTCGCTGTGCCTCAGCCTTACAAAAAGCACCAAAGACGGGCAAATCAGTCTCTGGCAAGCGCATTGCTCCCACGAATCCACGACTGCTGCATCGGGTTACCAGGCCGATCAGAGGTCCAAAATCATCCATACCATCCTCCTCTATAAACCATGATGACGTGGCCTACTTAACCAACGTTTGGTCGTAGCTTTTTGTGAAGGCTGGAGCTGTAATCCATGCTGTAGGCATATCGTCGTTATCCAATGATCCAATGCTTGACGCTCACGATCGGTGACTACAGCTAATTCGTGCGCGCGGATCAGTGAGTATGGAAAACCATTTGTGGCCTGGCATTCCGTAAGAATGCCGGCATGGACAAGTTCCATGAGGGCAGGATCCATAACCACCCATTCTGGAACTTCTATCCTCGCAATTTGATCTCCTGAACCGGTGTTGAGATAGATGAAGTAGATCGTACGATCGCGTTGTTGCTGTGGGGCGTTAATCGGTAAATGGAGCTGGAAGATAGCGCTGCGATGTCTAGGAGGTAATAGGTTCAGAAAAACATCTCGATCTGTCAGGCCGGGGTATCGGTTATCACCTTCATTCCATTTTGCTAAACTCATCAATGAAAGAAGGTCGCTGCTCTGTGATCGATCGATGAAGCCGGCAAGCGCAACTCCTGCCTTTCGTAACCGGTCCATGCTTCTCTGATAACGCTCAAAAGCGTTTCCCAATAGCGTGGAGACGTGGTTTCGGAGGAACACCCCGTTATGCATCTGGAGATTATTGTCAAGCAAAGCCAGAATTGGCTTACCGGAAAAACGCTCGGCGAGATTGGCTAATTCATGCATTTCTTCTGCATCTCGGAGCTTGTCGATGATTGCTGCAGAGATGAGCTGGCCTCGGTCATCTCGAAGTTGAAGCTCGTGGTGAAAGATATGAGGGTGACTAAAGGTTTGGGGCGGGGATCCGCTCCCATAGCGGATCCATATGCTGCCGATATTGATGAGAAAGTAAAGAAAAGGACTGTGCCGATCGACATAGATTTGAGAGCCGTCGGATCCGATGACATTCAATTGGGGTTGCATGGGCGGCGGGGGGAAAGTTTCATCCATCCGCTCTGTTGTGGGAGTTGCGCCGCGCCATTGGCCTGCCGTTCGCTCTACAGTATCGAGCAAGTGGTGGGGATCCATTTCGGCAATCTCATGCAGCACCTGAAGAGAATCTCGTGTCATGTCCGCTTTTGTCTTAACACGAAGTACTGCATCTCGGCCTAGTTCTTGCACCTGGGGGAGTACTTGGAGTAGGTCTAAACTCATGTGAACAACCTTTCGAACAACTGTTCCGATTATATCCCAAGCCATTCTCAACGCAATAAAACTGCCTCTCACCTTTTATTGCAGAGCCTCTGTCGCAAGTTCATAGATAGGATTGTGCTAAACACGCTTGACCCTACCTGTAGCGAGGGCTACAATCCGCATCTGGAGTGTGAAAAGACCGGCCCTAACCCTTCAAAATTGGGGTATGTGGCTGACACAAAGGGGTTGTGCTATACTGCGCGACGATGAGTAGAGACGAATCATCTACCGATCGAATTACACGCTGGTTGCACAGAGCGGGTCTCAACGAGCCGGCAGCTTTTTTGCTTGAGGCCGTTGGACCTCTGTTGCTCTTTGGAGCTCAGGTAGCTTTTCTATTTGAACCACTGTTCGGAACAACCGAGAACTCGCTAAATGACCTTGCCCAGATGCTGGAAGACCCAGCCCAGGTAACACTTTTGGTAGAAAACCTACGTGCGGAGGGGAAGACGTGATCGGCTTCGATTATCTCGGCATTGCAGTATTACTGCTTTTCCTAGGATTGCTCATAGGTTTCGCGGCGTTTGGACATCGTTGGCCCATGGTCTTACGTTCCATCCGTGGTTTTGATGAGTTAAATACCGCGATTGAACGGGCAGTAGAGGCGGGTGAGCGCGTACATCTCTCCTTGGGAACAGGATCTGTGATTGGTTCAGACAGCGCGCCAGCATTGGCAGGCTTGGCTATGCTTTCTAGAGTTGCGACGGCGACGACAATGAGCGATAAGCCGGTTGTGGTCACTGCTGGGGATGGTGCTATGGCGTTGTTGGCACAAGATACCTTACGGGCTGCCTATGAACGCGCGAAGGCCAGTGAACGATTTCAACCGATCTCTGGACGTATGTTGGGACCAACACCCTTCTCGTATGTAGCAAGCTTACCGATTTTGATCTCAACGGAAGGTGTTTCGGTCCATTTGTTGGCAGGATCCTTTGGGGCAGAAGGCGCATTGGCGGCAGATTTTGGTGAACATCAAGAAGCATTTGTGCTCGCTGGTACAGATGATGCGCAATCCCAAGCCTTGCTTTATGCAACGGCTGAATACCCGTTGATCGGCGAGGAGGTGTTCGCCGGGGGAGCCTATCTCAAGGTTGGCCCATTCCACCTCGCAAGTCTTAGGACTCAGGATATGGTTAGAGTGCTTATTGTGGCATTGATCCTGATTGGAACGATCTTAAGCACGTTGGGGGTAAGCTTGTGAGGGTCAGGACAAGTCTGATTTGGGCAGCTGCGGCTGTTATCGCGGGTTTCTTCGTCTTGCTGGGATACTTTGTTGACCATCAAGTCATTAACAACCTTCGTCTGGTCTTGATCCGTTGGGCTGTACTCCTAGCTGCTGTGGCGTTGTTCCTGGGATTGTTCAATTTGTTATCTGTGCACTGGAGCAAGGTCAGCGAACAGGTCACTGGTTGGCCCTACAGTGCGGTTCTCATTCTCGCGTTCTTGGTCACCCTCATTTTGGGCATGGTGTTTGGTCCGGACAATCAAGTATCCCTTGGTTTGTTCAAATACATCCAACTCCCGGTTGAGGCTAGCTTGATGGCGTTGTTAACGGTTTCACTTGCAGTGGCCGGTTTTCGTCTGGTGTCACGCCGCCGGGATCTCTTCAGCTTAGTTTTTGTTGGTACGGCGCTTCTTGTTTTATTGGGAACAGGTCCATGGCTGACAGGAGGAGAAAGCTCGTTCTATATCTTGGTTGGACAAGTTAGGAATTGGCTGGTCCAAGTATGGGCCTCAGGTGGCGCGCGTGGAATCGTATTAGGAGTAGCCTTGGGGGCCGTACTGACCGGATTGCGAATTCTGTTAGCAGTCGATCGACCGTATGGGGATTGAAGAAATGTCTGACGTCCGTTGTCCGATGTGTAGCACCCCCAATCCAGAAGATGCCGAGGTCTGCGCCTCCTGCGGTGCTCGCTTGAAACCACTCGTAGCTGATCAACCTTCTCCTCAAGGCCCGTCCGATTGGGAGGAAAAACCGGAGCCTATCGAGGGAGAAGAGCCAGAGGAGGAGGACTGGTTGCGTCGGGTGCGGGCAGAAGCTGAGAGCGAGCTGCCTGAGGAGGAGGTCCCTGAAGAAGCACCTGAGGATGCTGAGGCTCCAGATTGGCTTGGACGGCTACGTGAAGCTGAAATCCCTGGTGAGGAGGGACCCCCAGAGGGTGAAGTTCCTGATTGGCTGTCAGCGTTTGCTGAAGAGGCCGGGGTCGAGGGTGAACCTACGGAGGCCCCGGAACCCGATTGGTTGGAGCGAATCAGGGAGCAAGAGGCATTAGGGCCAGAAGAAGAGGTAGGGGAGGCGGAACAGGAAGAGGAGGACTGGCTAGCTAGGCTCACGGAGGAGGAAGAAGAACCTCCTGAACAGGTCTTCAAAGAAGTTCCTTCCCTCGAACCTGATATAGATTGGATGGCTGATGAAGCTGAAGCTGAAGTAGAAAAACTTATCGAACCAGAGCCGGAGTTCGAGGAACCAGAGCTTGCCCCTATCCCATCTGAAGTGTCGGAATTTAAGCCCACTGAGGTACCTGAGGTTGCTTTACCAGAATTTGAGATGCCGCATGAAGTAGAGGAACCAGAGATTCCACCGGCTCCCGAACCTTCGGATCTCGAACCAGCTGAAATCCCCGAGTTTGAACTACCAGAGGTTGAGTTACCGCGTGAAATCGAAGAAGTGGTCGAGCCGAGACCGTCGGAGATTGAAGAGGTAATTGAGCCTATTGAGGAAGAAGCTCCCCAAGTACCGGCTCTGATCTTCGAGGAGGGTGAGAAGGGACCGCCAGATGACGCGCCTGATCTCGATTTGGATGCGATAGAACTCCCCGATTGGCTGGCCGATTTGAAGCAGACGGCTCCCCCAGAGAAGGGACCCGTAGAAGAAGGTCCTCCAGATTTAGCGCCTGCAACACTGCCATCGTGGTTAGAGGCGATGCGACCGATTGATACATTCCGCTCGGTCGTAGAGATTGAGGCCGAGGAAGAACAAATCGTGGAGTCTGCGGGACCCCTGGCCGGTTTAAGGGGGGCACTCATGGCTGAGCCAGTTGTGGCCATGCCGCGTGCCGCCTCTGTAAGCGCTGCAAGGCTTGAAGTTACTGAGCGTCAATATGCCCAAGCCGAGTTACTACATCGCATGGTGGAGGAGGAGGATCGAGAGTTACCTGAAGCCCGCGCGGAGCGTGGCCGATTGCCATTCCTGCGATGGGTTATTGGTGTTCTCTTGATTCTCGCGGTGGCCTTGCCCACCGTTATGTCTTTGCAAAGTGGAGAAGGTTTTCCCTTACCCATTCTTCGCCCGCGCGATCTCGACCCCCTCTTTGATCTGGTGGAAAGAGCGTCTGTCGATCAACCGGTGTTGGTAATCTTCGACTACACACCCGGCTACTATGGAGAGCTGGATGCGGTCGCAAGTCCCTTGCTCGAACATATTCTGACCCGTGGCCTTCGCGTGGCTACCCTTTCAACTCAACCCACAGGTCCTGCTTTGGCTGACGAAATGCTAAGCCGTCTCGGTGAAAACGGTCAAGAGTACATACATTTAGGCTATCTTTCGGGTGGTCCGACAGCGGTGCAGTTGTTTGTGGCCTCCCCGCGCGAAGCTGCACCCAAGGGCTTTAACCTGCCGGAGGAGTTGGAAAGACAAACCAGCTGGGAATCACCGATTCTGGAGGGCGTGTCGAGACTTTCTGATTTCAGTATGGTTGTGGTGATCACTGCAGGTCCAGAGAACGCTCGGACATGGGTAGAACAAGCCTCTCCTTGGAAGGGTGAGACGCCGTTGGTTATGGTGCTAAGTACGGGGGCTGAGCCGTTGGTGCGGCCTTATTATGAGGCACTCGAACCTCAAGTTGACGCGATCCTGACCAGTCTGCCTGCAGCAGTGGCATACGAACAATTCATTAGATCGCGGGCTGGTGCGCATACTCGTTGGAACGCTTTTGGGGCGGGGATGCTTTCGGTAGAGTTGATCCTCATCGCCGGTGCGATATACGGTGTTGTGGGTTGGCTTCTCAATGCACGACGCGGCAAAGATGGTAGGCGTATAGGATGACTGAAGTCTCAATCATTGATCTTTTAGGAACCATCGTCGCTGCCTTACTGACAGTTATGGTGCTCAGTTATTTATTCAGGGATAACTTCCTTTTTCGGTTTGCGGTCTATCTCTTCATCGGTGCCGCCTCAGGCTATGCTGGTTCTATCGCTTGGCACAACGTACTCAAACCAGGTCTTATCGATCCTTTTTTCTCTCAAGGTCTAGCTGGGATCTTGGACAGTTCCAGCATCATGACCCTTATTGTGCCCTGGTTGTTAGTCATAACTTTACTCCTAAGAATCTCACCGCTTACCTCTCGTTACAGTGGTCTTCCTCTCGCGCTCTTGGTGGGGGTAGGAGCGGCGGTTGTCGTGGGAGGGGCGATAACAGGCACCTTGATCCCTCAATCTCTGGCATCTATGGACAGTCTCAACCCAGCAGAAGTGGCCCCAGCGACAGGTGAGACCGGTTTTGAACGGATCATTAATGTTCTGATCATGTTGGTTGGAACAATAAGCACGTTGAGTTATTTTCGCTTTAGTACCCAACGTGCACCAAGTGGTAGGGCTGACCTATCGCCTCTCATGGAGTGGGTTTCGATTGTGGGTCGCCTCTTCATAGCCGTGACTTTTGGCGTGATGTATGCTGGGGCACTTTCGGCGACGATCGTAATCTTAGCAGAGCGGCTGCAGTTCTTATGGACTGCCGTCTCCTCACTATGGTAATCGAGATATGAACACCGTCTTGGATGCCGACGCCCTATTGGCCGTCGATGTCGGTACAGTGAATACACGAGCGAGCCTCTTCGATGTCGTGGATGGCCGCTATCGATTGATCGCAACCGGGCGTGCGCCGTCGACGGCAGGTCCTCCTCTGTTTGATATTAGTGAAAGCGTCCGGATGTCCTTGGAGAAGATCCAATCCATCACGGGTCGACCATTGATGGATGAATCTGATTCTTTAATCATTCCTGTTACCAATGAAGGAGCAGGTGTTGACGTTTTCGTTTCGACAACCAGTGCTGGTCCCAAGGTTCGAACGGTCTTGGTCGGTTTGATGCCGGGTGTCTCACTACAAAGCGTCCGTAGGCTAGCGTCCTCGGCTTTCCTTGAAATTGTTGGGGAGATCGGTTTGACCGATCGACGTCGGGACGCTGAAAGGATTGATCTAATCATTGCTGCTCGTCCAGATTTGATCATCGTGGCTGGTGGGACGGACGGAGGGGCTGTTGATTCTGTCCTGCAGATGGTCGAGACGGTCGGATTGGCCGCAAATTTGCTGCCGGGGGGAAGACAGACCCGTATCGTTTTCGCCGGTAATCGTCATCTGGGGGCTTCTGTCATGGAGTATTTTGGAGAGCGGCTTCCTGTGACGATGACCCCCAATGTACGTCCAAGCTTGAGGCAAGAGGATCTAGCCCCAGCACGGATGCATTTAGCAGAGGTGATCGCTGAGGTCCGCTCTTCACGCGTCGCTGGTTTTGATGAGTTGGAGACTTGGTCGCGTGGCTTTCTTTTGCCGACGGCGGATGCCTTCGGTCGCGTAATTCGTTACCTCAGCAACATCTACGGACCAGACAAGGGTGTCCTGGGGATTGATCTTGGGGCCAGTCAGACAACAGTGGCTGCGGCCTTTGATGGTGCTTTACGAATAACGGTCAATTCAGATCTAGGGATGGGGGCTTCGCTGCCCGGATTACTGAAACACGGAGAAATTGCGGATATTACACGCTGGCTGCCCGTTGAGGTGCCCGAGTATAGGGTGAGGGACTACATCTGTAATAAGGCGCTCCAACCTGGCACCGTGCCAGCTGAGACCGAAGAGTTGTACATAGAGTATGCATTAGCTAGGGAAGTGATTCGATTGGCCTTGGGTCTTGCGCGCAGTGAGTGGCCTGCCGGGAAAGACAGCAGCACTTTAATGTTGTTGCCTCCGCTTGAACCGATTGTGGTAAGTGGTGGCGTGTTGGCACGTGCTCCACGACCTGCACATGCATTGTTGACGATCCTCGACGCATTGCAACCAACCGGCATCTCTACCCTGGTGCTGGATCCGCATAATTTGACACCGGCCTTAGGCGTTGCTGCCGGACCCTTGCCCGTACTCCCGGTTCAGGTTCTTGAATCCGGTAGTTATGCAAGTCTTGGGACAGTCGTCGCGCCCGTAGGGAGTGCGCGGTTTGGTCGTCAAATCTTGAGGGTTAAGCTGGAGCGAGAAGCAGATGGGGAGGACATGACTGGTGAGATACGGATGGGCCAGTTAGTCGTCTTGCCGCTCGCACAAGGTGAGAAAGCGCGTTTGACCCTCAGACCTGAGAGGGGAATTGATGTCGGTTTTGGTGGTCCTGGGCAAGCAGGAGCCTTACGTGTCGCTGGTGGGGCGATTGGTCTTATCATCGATGCTCGTGGACGCCCAATATTTATGCCCAAAGACCCCGATCGAAGGCGAGAGTTGAACCAGAAATGGCTGTGGGACATAGGTGCGATGGAATGATGTTTTGGCATCAACCTTGCAACTTAGATGGCGTTGAGCGATGAGAAATTTCTATATTCCTCCGGTGACGCACGTCATCCCTTTAACCACGATCCGTCGCGAGCGGGTTCTCCCCGTTCCGGGAGCGGTGACTGTGCGGGTGAATGAGAAGGTTCAAGCTTCCCACGTTGTAGCGGAAGCGGAAACCGTGCCGCGCCATTTTTTCTTGGATATCGTACGTGGATTGGGAGTATCACAACAAAATGTGGGTCGATATATTGTGCGCCGGGAGGGAGACCGTGTGGATGCGGGTGAGGTCATCGCTGGACCAGTCGGCATCGCCCGACGAACGATAAGGGCACCAGCCAACGGCCGTATCATCACCATATCACGCGGTAGGGTCTTGTTTGAGGCCCGGGGAGAGCTTTTTGCGTTGCGCGCCGGCTTCCCAGGAGTGGTTATCGCCACGGATGGCACGCGTTCCGTGACCATTGAGGCTACCGGAGCGTTGATCCAGGCTGTCTGGGGCAACGGCAAACAGGATTACGGTGTAATGCGTATGGTGGGAGAAGGTCCTGCTGATCGTCTCAAGACCGATCAACTCGACGTGAATCTGCGTAGTGCGGTGCTGGTGGCTGGGATTTGTGATCACCCTGCGCCTCTTCATCAAGCAACGGAGCTATCGGTGCGCGGTGTGATCCTAGGTGGGTTAGCATCCGATTTGATCCCAGTTGCACAAAGGTTGCCGTATTCGATTGTTGTGCTAGAGGGTTTTGGGGAGCGGCCGATTAACGCCCCAACTTTTCATCTCCTGAGTAGCAATATTGGGCGAGAAGTAGCAATCGATGGACAACAGCCCCGTCCATATCAGCTTCAACGACCGGAGGTGATCATCCCACTCCCGGCGACTCGCGATATTGAGCTCCCCGATGAGGTTATCCCACTGAAACTGGGAGTCAGGGTAAGGGTTGTACGTGCGCCCCACCAGGGTGAAGTAGGAGCCGTGCAAAGTATCATTGATCAAGCGGTGGAATACCCAAGCGGTATCCGCGCGATGAGTGCGAAGATTGAATTAGCGGGCGGTAACATTGTTGCCGTACCTGTTGCGAATCTGGAAGTGTTGCAATGAGGCAGACGAGACCGATTGATGCATGGCATCAAGGATCTTAGATCAGCCTAGAGAGCGAGGAGAGGGACAATGGCAGAAGACTTTGAGATGGGTGGACCACTACCGGAGGAATCATCGAACCGGACCTTCATCATGGCTGCTGCTGGCCTTGGAGGCCTGCTAATCCTGAGCATGATTTGTCTTGCTGTATATGCTTTGGTCCTAGCACCGAGGCAGCAAGAGGCACGGGCAACCCAGGCAGCCCTCATTATTTTGCAAAATACTGAGGTAGCTCAAACCCAAACGGCAGAGGCTGCGGAGGATACTCCCACGTCGATCCCGACGATAACAAATACGCCACTGCCTACTGTGACAGTCACACCGACTCAGGTGGTGGTTCTTCCGTCAGATACCCCAACTCCCTTTACAACTCTACCTACTATTGATCCCCTGACAGCTACAGCCGCTGCTCAGGCGACAGCAGATGCGGAGGGGGGTGAGCCAGAGGCCACTGCAACGCCCACTGCCTTGCCAGCGACTGGCTTTGCTGACGAAGCTGGTATACCGACACTGATACTTTTTGGAGCCTTGTTGGTCATCGTCGTTTTCGTCGCTCGCGGCTTGCGCACGCGTACCGCTACAGGATGATCCTGCTGGTGTCCTTCGTAGGAACATATCAGCCCTATACAGGGTCAACCTCGCGTTGGCCCTGTTCGTCTGTATGGGGGTGTTATGCCCCAAGCTGACCTCCCGTTCTCATCTCTCGCGCAGCAACTATTGGCCGACCTAGCAGCAGATCATTGTGTTGCCATCACTGGTTTGAGCAATACAGGTAAATCGACACTGATGCGAGCGCTTGCAAGTCCAGAAGCTGAGAAAATCTATGGTGCGCTTGGCGACAAATCTGCGTACATGATCTACGTCGATTGTAATCGTGCCGTGGCGAACTCGGCACAAGCCTTCTATGAAATTGTCCTTCGTTCCGCACTGGAAAGTCTAGTAGATCACGCACCCTCAGAGTTAGCAAGCAGCATACATAGTTATTATCAATCGGTTACAGAATCTGAATCCGCGTTCTCTGCCTCTCTCTCGTTTAATCTGGCGCTTACTGAACTATGTGAGCAGTTAGGTGACAATTTATGTCTTCTACTTGATGAATTCGATGAAATCTACGCTTCGTTAGATGAGAGAGCGCTTCTAAATTTACGCGCGCTACGGGATCGTTTTGGTTCTCAACTTGTATTTGCTACGGCAACTGTACGCAGTCTACTTGAGCTGCGTGGCCAAGCCTTCGCTGATGAATTTGCCGAAATGTTCTCTCACTCGACCTATCCGATGTCTCTCCTTGACGACGCCGAAGCGCTCAATCTGCTCCACGCTTTAGATTTACCATCGATGAATAAAGAGGCTGAGAAGATCTGCCTTCGATTAGCCGGTGGGCACCTTGGCTTGTTAATCGCGATAGCTCAAGTGCTATCGGGATTGACAAAAGATCAGAAGGGAGATGAGGAGCACATTGTCTACCACGAACCACAACCTCGAGCCGAGTGCCTGAAGATTTGGAGTCAACTCACCGTCGAGGAGCAAAATAGTTTAATCACGTTGACGCTCAACCCCCAAGCCGGTCTACCTGAACGGCAGATGGATCATCTGGAAAGGCTTTCTCTTCTACGCCAGGACCGTTTATTTTCCCCCCTATTCGCTGATTTCCTGAACCGAAAGGCACACGGCCCCGATGTCAAGACTCAAGGGGTTTACCTTGATCTGGACTCAGGGGATGTCTGGGTGGATGGCATTCGTATCCCGGTGCTTACGGACTTAGAATTTCGATTGTTGGCGCTTCTCTTTGACCGTCGTGATAAGCTGACGGACAAATACCACATTGTGACCAGCGTATGGGGGGAGGAATACCTAGGCGAGGTTGATGACGCACGGGTTGAGAAACTAGTCAGTAGATTGAGGAGCAAGATCGAATCAGATCCGGCAAATCCTCGCTATTTGATTACACGACGGGGGAGGGGGTACAAATTACTCTCTGTACCGCGCTTTAATTAATATTACATTTTTTGATACAAGGTGGGAGATGAATAGTGATCATCACGCAGGACCCACTGGAGAACACACATGGTACCTAAGCTAGATTGTTCCTGTGGGTAGAAAAGCCCATCCGTCTAGCTGCATAGGCCGCTGTAACTGATTACGTACCAGGTAAGGTAGAAAGCGATAAGGTTGAAGTTGATATGTCCCAACCACTGATATTAGTTGTGGAGGACAACCTTACTATGCTCGAAGGTATTCGAGATTTGTTGGAGATGTCCGGCTACAGGGTGAAGGTAGCGGTCAATGGTCAGGAGGCACTAACCTTCATCGATGAAGAACGACCTGATTTGATCATCTCCGACATCATGATGCCGATGGTTGATGGGTATCAATTCCATGCCAAGGTCCGTGAGCGAGCGGATCTATTTCGGGTGCCGTTTATCTTCCTCACCGCTCGTGGGGAACAGGCCGATATCCGTCGCGGTAAAGCTATGGGTGTCGATGACTACATCACCAAACCTTTTGATGAAGAGGATCTGCTGATAGCTGTACGCGCGAAGCTGTCTCGTTGGGGAGATTTACGCCGACTCCGTGACGAGGAGATGGCCGACCTAAAACTAAAGATACTCCTAGCACTCAGCCATGAGTTTCGCACCCCCTTAGCGTATATCCTCAACTATACCGAGATGCTCGAAATGGATAGTGGAGCGCTTACCCCGGAGGAATTCCGGCAGTTTATGCAGGGCATTCGCAAAGGAGCATCACGTCTCAACCGGCTTGTTGAGGATTTCATCAAGCTGGTAGAGCTTGAGACAGGGGAGGCAGTTACTGCTTATCGACTCAGAAGACATCAAATTTCGGATACAAGTGCGTGGCTACGTGTAATTGGGCGTGGCTATCAAGCGGCAGCGGAACGCCGAGGGCTTAAACTGATCATTGATGTACCAGAACAGCTGCCTCCAATATTAGCAGACGAATCATACCTTGGTGATGCTATCAGCCGATTGTTGGATAATGCCATCAAGTTCTCGAAGGTAGATAGCAAATGGGTGCGATTGAAAGCGGAATCCGATTCCGCGAAATTAAAGATCATCGTAGAAGATCAGGGTGTAGGGATCCCGGAGCGTGAAATCCCCTCACTTTTTAGCGTCTTCCACCAGGTTGATCGGGCAAAACATGAGCAACAAGGAACTGGATCTGGCTTAGCGATATGCAAGGGCCTCCTCGATCTGCACGGAGGTCGGGTGACGGTGGATTCAGAGTTTGGTGTGGGCAGCGTCTTCACAATTGAATTACCTCTCGAAACGACTGGAAAAGTAGCCGTATAACACTCTCAATACCCAATCTTGGCAAGAATCCACTCCTATATGATCAGGATGATAGCTGAATACTTCCATAACGTATGGTCTGATTTCAGGTGTATGGTTATTCTCCCTTTCAAGAAGATCAGGTTCACTTTGCATTCAACCATCAGGCTGCTAGAATTGCTCGCTACCTTCTGGGTGAAGATGAGAATCGTTCAACATACGGTTTTGGTGTGTTTCCCGATCCCGGGCCATTGTTAATCAATATGTTTGACATGTGATCTTATCCGAAAACCCGTGTGGGCCATGTGATGTTGATAAATCGAATCGCTGCTTGGTGGAATCCAATAACCCTCGTTTTACTCCTGACACTCATCGGAGCTTGTGCTCGTCCGACGCCTGAACCCATGGATCCGGAAGAGATCGTTTTCCGATCCGTAGATCGAATGAAATCGTTATCTGGTTTCCACTTCGTGATCGAACGCAGTGGAGCGCTCGCCTTCCTCAATGAAGAACAATCCTTTGCTTTTCGAAGGGCGGAGGGTGATTTCGTTGCACCCGATCGAGCTCAAGCAACGATTAGGGTAATCGGTCCTGGGTTGGTAGCTGAGGTTCAGGTCATCAACATCGGCGAGATTCAATGGGAGACAAATTTCCTAACCGGGGAATGGCAAGAGTTACCACCCGATTGGGGATTCAATCCAGCGGCTCTCTTTGATGCAGAGGTGGGTATCCAACCCATCCTCGAAAAGGATCTGAGCGGGCTTGAATGGGTAGGTTTGGAAGAGCTTGAAGAAGCTCCTGGAGAATTGCTCTACGCCCTTGCAGGTGAAGTCGATGGCGAGAGATTGTACCAATTGAGTTTCGGGATGATGGGTCCCGAGAAGATGGCCATTCACCTTTGGATCGCTCCTGAGACCTTTGAACTGTACCGTATGCTGATTACTGAAGCACCGCATGGAGAGGATGAGTCAACCATTTGGCAGGTCGATTTCTGGAACTATGACCAGGTCGTTGATATTACTCCTCCCGGAAGATGAAGGTCACGTTCATTGATGTCTAACCGCCCCCCGAGGTTCAATCGTTTATTGATTCTCATTCTGGTCAGCGTGCCTATCTTCATCGGTGCTCTTGATCTCACCGTTGTCTCAGCTGTGCTTCCCCATGTCATCTATGATTTAGAGATTCCTGTGCAGACTGGGCTCGATGACGCCGCATGGTTGGTGAGTGGTTACCTCCTGGCTTACAGTGTAGCGATGACCTTCATGGGTCACCTCTCTGATATCTACGGAAGACGGAAGATCTATCTGCTGGCGCTGACAATTTTCGCCGTGGGCTCCTATTTGGTAGCAGTTGCTCATACTTGGCCGACCCGATTTGCACTTCGAGCCCATTACCTGCTTTCCTCTGGTCGCCCTGACCCCGCACGTGTCACCCTCCTCTCGCTCATCGTAGCCAGGATGATCCAAGCCTTCGGTGGGGGAGCAATGGTGCCGGTTGGTATGGCACTCGTTGGGGATCTATATCCTGCAGGTGAGCGCGCGAAACCTCTCGGGATGATTGCGGCGGTAGATACTGCTGGATGGGCTGTCGGGCATTTTTATGGAGGAGTGATCACCTATCATCTCGAGTGGCGGACAATCTTTTGGCTGAATTTGCCCATCTGCGCCATTGCCTTTTTATTGATCTACTTTGTATTGAGGGAATTGGAACAGAAGACAGTTATCCAACGGATGGACTGGTTGGGTGCTGCGTTGATCACACTCGCCCTTACGGCTCTCAATCTCGGTCTTGGAGTGAGCTCGGAGACCGGAGGAGGGGTGGTCGAACAACAGGTCGCCTGGCCGCCATATGCAACTTTCGCTGTGATCCTTGCAGTATTCCTGATCGGAGCTTTTCTCTGGCGTCAAGCGCGCGCAGAACACCCTCTGGTTCCACTACATCTTTTCCAAAACCGCAACCTCTCTGCCGCGAGCTTGGCTAATTTTCTCGTGGGTTACAGCTTATTTGTTGCCATCGCAAATGTGCCGTTGTTCATCAACACGATTGTTGCTGAAACCTTGGACCAGGGTGCGCTGGACAGTGGATTGATACTCCTTGCCCTAACGGTTCCAATGGCTATGGCAGCGTTTCCAGGGGGATGGTTGACCGCTCGAATTGGTTATCGCTGGCCAGCTCTGGCGGGTTTGGTTGTGGCTCTGGCAGGTTTTGGACTTATGAACCATTGGTGGGTGGATACGACTTATGCAACAATGGTTCCACATCTTGCTGTAACCGGTCTTGGTTTCGGATTAGTCATGGCGCCTATCGCGGCTGCGGTGGTTGATGCAGCTCCAGCGGAATACAGAGGCACTGCATCTGCCTTGGTGATCATCTTCCGTCTCGTGGGGATGACGATCGGTGTGTCCAGCATCACCACCTATGGATTACATCGCGTGGAGATGTTGAGTTCCCGATTGTTAAGCGCGACAGCAGATTTGGTGGAAATTGCCAGGGTTTCAATGGAGGTTGCGGCCACTGTCATCGATGAGGCTTTTCTCATCGCCGGTATAGCTTGTGCTCTGGCAATCTATCCGATTATCAGGTTAAGAGTGCACTGAAAAAACCTGCGAGGAGCAGGGAGGGGTATATGTGGGTGTGTGGGCTGCGCCCACACACCCACATATACCAGCCCTCGTCTTGCAATTGACCTTTTTTCAGTGGAGTCAGGCTACAAAATTCTTGGTCGGAAAGGAATTCTCCATGAATGAGGAGTTTCTAGAAGCACCGGTTGAGGACAATCATCGAATACGAAATATCACCATGCTTGCTGGGGTGAGCATCGGATTGATCATTTCAGTGGCAGCATTTATCCTTCTTGATCCCTTTGGGCTGAATCTATTTGGCCGAAGCATGGAGCTCGCCGCCCAAGCGATGCCTCCTGATGTCGTGTTTTATATGGGTGTGGATCTTAGGAAACTGCAGAGTGAGGACTTGGATACAATTGTTTGGGCGTTTTCAGAGGAACTCAAGCGAGACCAGGTGAGCGCGATCGACAAGATGGAAGAGGAATTTGACGGGATCTTGGAAGACGCGTTGGGGTTGTCCTACACTGAAGATGTGAAACCTTGGGTTGGAGGGGCGATCGGTTTCGGGATGACTGGGCTCGAAATGGACATGTGGGCTGATGCCGAGGGTGCTGAAATCATCCTCGCTTTCGAAGTTCGAGATAATGGGCGGGCGGATAGCTTCCTGGAGAAATTTAAGGATCGCTTGGCGGAAGAATCGGGTGAGGGATTCTCTGAGCAGACATATCAAGACGTAACAATCCATATACTGGACACCCCACATGAATACGAGCGCATCGCGTTTTGTCGTTCGAACGACCTCATTCTTTTCAGTCTACGTGAAAGCGCACTCAAAGGGGCAATCGATGCCCAGAGGGGAGAATCCTTGGGAGACTCTCCAGAATTCCGCGAGGTCATTGGGAATCTACCTTCCGATCGGATTTTTACCATGTTCATCAATGGGGAAAGGTACTTTAACATATTTTCCGAGACATTCTCGTGGATGTATGGTCCTGATTTATCGGATCTGTATAACGAGTCGACAGAGATGATGTCGGATATCGCCATGGGCCTCTCCATTGCTGACGTGGGCATACGCATGGATATGGCTTATAAAATAAATCCCGAGGCGATCTCCGATGAGATCCCTGAGAGCTTCGCAGAAGGGGAATCCAGGACGGCAAACATCTTACCTGAGGATACACTCCTGCACTTCTACAGTTATCATCTCGATCTGGTCTGGCAGAGCATGATCGATGCCATCTCTGCGATGGAGGGTGAAGATTTTGAAGAGTCGATGGAAATGATTGAGCTTACCTTTGGCTTTGATCTTGGCGATGACCTTTTTGCTACATTAGACGGTGAATGGGCTATTGCGATGATGCCTAGTTCATCAGGGTACTTGTCTGAATTCTTTGATGTTCCAATTGGTTTTTCCCTCCTCGCTGAGACGAGTGATCCCAATGGGTTAATGGAGGTGAGTGAAGCATTTTCTACCAACGCTGAACTTCAAGGCCTGGGAGAGGTAGAAAAATGGCAGGACGAGCATGGTACTTATTATGACCTCATCGATATGTTCTCCGGTACAGCTATCTTCACCTATGGTGTGGGTGACGACCTATTTGTCATCGCAACATCGAAGGACGTGCTGGAGGAGATTTTTAACGATCGACCCTCGCTCTCCGAAAGCGAACATTATCAACGAGTTTGGCGGTCGTTTCCTAGGGACATCGCGCCAATGGTATATATAGATATCCAAGGCTTTATCGCCAATATTCGAGAAACCATGTCCCCTGATGAGAGGGAGTACTTCGACGATGAAGTGGGGAGTTCTATCAAACCCCTTACCTTTTTTGCCGCGGGGACGACACGACCTCGAAATGATCTTATGCGAGCCACCATGATCCTTTTCCTTGAGACTGATTGACCGCAGTCATAGATAACGACCATGTGAAGCTATTGAGTTTGATCTCACGGGTAGATGAAAATTTGGATCAAATGAGAGGCTTGAGTGATTTGGAGTCCAATGGTGAAAAGTAAAGTGATGATCAACGCCTGGTTGAGAGCTGTGAATGAGCGACTCCTCGTATTCAATTCACGTGGCCTATCCCTTTTAATGCTACTCATGGTCACCTTATTTCTCACAGCATGCAGCCGTGCAGAAATCATGGATACGCTTGGAATCGAGGAACTATTGGGTAGGCTTGGACCGATGAATGAAATATTAAGGGGGGGTGCTGTTTTAGCTGGATTGGTATTATTGGTTATTGGTTGGAAGATTTACCGTTTTGTGGTGACCTTTCCGGGATTCTTGGTGGGTGCTGTATTCGGCGCGTGGCTTGGGTACCGATTGTCCGGAGAATTATATTGGGCTTTGTTCGGGCTCATACTCGGTGGTGTGATCGGTGCTTGGTTGGCGCGAGTGGTGCACGACATTGCGGTGTTCGCAGTTGGTGCAATTGGGGGACTTTATGTTTTGTATAATCTCTGGGGTTTCTTCGCAGAGGGTTCGCCAGAACCTCTCATTGGAGGCCTGAGCGCTATCTTTGGGGGGTTGATCCTTTTGGTTTTATCAAGGCATTGGATGGTATTTCTCTCATCTGCGATCGGCGCCACAATGCTTATTTGGGGCATCCAGGGTAATACGTTTGTGATCCCAATCCTATTCGTTCTCGGGATCATCTTACAATACTGGATTTCAAAAGTCGTAGGGGAGAAGGCGTTTGTGAGATCGGATGGCTTCACTTGAATAACAGATTATCTGTTAAAGCCGGTGGCTCATATCCCCGCCGGCCTATTTTATAAAAGCTCGGTTGGAGCATATGACCCTCTGACCGGACACGAAAGCAAGAGAATCGTCGTACTTATCCCTTCACCTCGGCGACCGATCTCCCATAGCCCATGAGCGCTTTCACCCTTGACGGATCCCTAGCTTCAGCGTAGATACGAAGCACTGGCTCTGTACCTGAGGGACGGATCAGCAGCCAGGAATCGTCGTCAAGTAAGTACTTCACGCCATCAAGTGTTTGAATGTTGGTCACAGGTACATCGGCGATGCGATCTGGCGCGGCATCTGATAATCTTTGGACCATGTTCTCTTTCGAGAAAGGTCGGGACAAACGTAAATCAAGACGTTTGTAGTGGCTGGGACCTACCTCGTCTAATAAGTCAGCCACCAGCTGATCCAGGGGTGTGTCCAAAGAAGCGACCATCTCTACGATGAGCAATCCCATGAGGATGCCGTCGCCTTCAGGGATGTTTCCCTTGAAAGAGATCCCACCTGATTCTTCACCCCCGATGAGTACGTCATCCCGCAGGATCCAATCAGCGATGTGATTGAAACCAACTGGCGTTTCGATGACTTCCAGGTCGAATTTCTCTGCCAATGTGTTGATCATTTGGGTGGTGGAGACGGTTTTTATCACTTTACCTGTCAAGCCGCGTGTTTCAACCAGGTATTTCAATGCCAGGGCCATGATGCGATGTGGATCGACAAATTGCCCCCGACCATCCATGGCCCCGAGGCGATCTCCGTCCCCGTCGGTGGCTAAGCCCAATTGCCCATGTCCTGCCGCGATCGCACCGGCCAAGGCACCGAGATAGTGTGCAATCGGTTCTGGGTGGATGCCTCCGAAGCCAGGGTTCATCTCTCCTCGCACCTCAAAAACCTCGCAACTACTGCCTTGCAGGAAACCCTTGATCTGACCTCGACCGGAACCAAACATCGAGTCAACCACCAAATGCTGAGGATTGTCGGCGATGGCATCGAAGTCGATCAAGGTCCTCAGGTGATCGTGATAGGCCGGCGTGGGATTGAAACGCTCGATCAATCCAGTGTCACGGGCTTGGTCGTAGTCCATCAGGTTCGGACCTCGCCCGCGGGCTTCATTGTCGTTTAGGTAGACCTCCACGCGGCGGCACTGTTCACCCACAGCAGAACCTCCGTACGCGGCTTTAAGCTTGACACCGTTGTATCGAGGTGCGTTGTGGGAAGCAGTGATCATCAGCCCGGCGATGGCTCCGAGGTGACGAACTGAGTAGGAGACGGTGGGGGTGGGAACATCAGCAGAAGTGAGGTAGACCTTATAGCCATTTGCAGCCAGAACCCTGGCAGCCTCAACAGCATAACGATCGGAGAGGAATCGAGTGTCAAAGCCAACGACCATTCTTCGCGGATCAGGTTGCGTGCTGACATGGATTCCATTCAACCATTCCTCGGAAGCGACAGCATCGGCGATCGCTTGTGAAACCTGTCTCAGGTTATGGAAGGTAAAGGTATCGGATATCACGGCACGCCAACCATCTGTTCCGAAATGGATCGGCATTGGCTCTCCTTTGCATATGATTAAACGCCGGGATTGTAGCAGTCACCCGACGGTCGGTCAACCCAAGGGTATTTGATGATTATACTGAACAAACTACACTCGAGGAGTAGGGAGGGGCATATGTGGGGGTGCGGGCGTAGCCCGCACCCCCACATGTGCCGATTCTCTTCTAGCGGTTGATCTTTTTTCAATAAAGTCATCTTATCAAATTCAGTGTGGGAGAGATTTACAGATAACCCTGACAGCCATACGTGTAGCTATTTTTTAAATAAAGAATGAATAAATGATTGCAAGCCTAGCTAGGGATAGGATAATCCCACAACCAAGTCGTTGAGATTAGTCCCCGTTGGGCCGATGATAAGCAAGGAATTAACCGCTTTCAGTAGTGGATAAGCGTCGTTTTGATCAAGCGAGGCTTCGGGGACCAGATCCAAGGCGCGGGCCGTTGATGCGGTTTGACCATTGACAATCGCTCCAGCGGCATCGGTTGGACCATCGATGCCATCCGTTGCCATTGCCATCACGGCAATATTTGAGGAACCTTCAATGGCAAGAGCAGCGGCGAGTGCAAATTCTTGGTTACGACCACCTTTGCCGCCACCTTGCACGGTGACCGTCGTTTCCCCTCCCATCAATAGGCAAGCAGGTCCTTTTGTACGAGAGAGTGTCTTGCCAAATCGTTGCCCTTCAAGTCGCGCCTCACCTTGTAGACGGGTTGTGATCACCTTTGGTTTAAATCCCAAACTCGTGGCTCGGGTAGCTGCGGCTTCGATGACGAGTCTGTTGGTTCCTACCAGGATGTTGAACGGGCGTCGCGCTCGAGGTGGAGATTGGCTAGAACGACTGAGAGCGGCACGAACACTTTCTGGTGCTTGATCCCATATCTGATAGAACTTCAAGATATCAGGGGGTGAAAGGGGTCTATCCGTCGCGTTTTCATGTTGTTTTTTACTTCTTCTCCATAGAACAGTAGGGCCGGAAGCAATTGCGCTTAAACGATCGCCGACGACATCGGACATAATAAGCGAGACGACGCGCGCAGGTGCAGCCGCGCGCGCCAAACCACCAGCTTTGATCTGCGAGAGCGCCCGGCGAACAGTGTTAATGAATTCGATCGGTGCTCCAGAGCGGAGAAGGAGGTTGTTTATCGCTTTAAGATCATTGAGGCTTACTCCCGACACTGGATGTTCAAGCATGGCTGAACCGCCGCCGGAAATCAGAGCCAGAACAAGATCGTCTGGCTTCGCATGCTCAAGCATCGCGTGAACTGCGAGACCTGCTGTAAGGCTGCCCTTATCCGGAAGCGGGTGGCCAGCGTAAATGACGGAGATATTCGAGGGCAATAAAGCCTTAAAACCGTGGGGAACCGTTACGACACCCATTCCTATTCGGTTACCAAGGACTTCTACCGCTGCGAGGCTCATTGCAGGGGCGGCCTTCCCCACGGCAACGAGGAAAATCCGGGTTGTTGGTTGGATTTGGATCTCGCGGGTTCCCGCGATGAGTATTGATCCATGAAGACGTAGATTGCGAGCGACAGCCAGCTTGGGATCAGCGGCATTTAGGGCTGATTCCCGAATCTCCGCAAGATGAGTAATGTGGTCCCAAAATTGAGGTTGCATGGATCTCCATTCGCTCATTATGGAGTTCTCAAGTTAGGGACTTTGAAGTTCCGCCAATGCATTACGAGCAGCTTCAATAGGCGTTACTCCGCCAAGAATGAATGCTTCTATGGCCGTATGAAGTGTGGGTCCGAAGGTGGCTAATTGTTCTGCTGTTGGTTTGGACTGGGCGACAGTAACCAAACTGCTTACCAACGCGGCTTCAGAGCCTTCAGGCCACAGCGCTAAGGACGAGGTTGTAGGTGGGAGCATGCCCAAAGCATAGGTCCAGGGTCCGAGGAACTCCGGTTCTGTGAGCCACGTGATGAGTTCAACTGCCAAACTTTGGCGCACAGCGTCGGGGGTTACGATCGCCCAAGACCAGTTTTCAGCGGGGCTGATACCTGGCTGAGTACGAGATGGTAAGGGAACGGCGGCGTAGGTCTCTGGATTTCCATCTGCTAGAAAAGAGCTCAAAGGAGCAACTGCACTAGATACCTGATCAGATTTCAAGGAATCCCATGTGTCAGCAGGCGAGTGGTACTGAAAAATGGATGTGGGGAGGACTCCAGATACATGAGCGGAATGATAAAAAGTGAATAGATCATTCAGAACGACAGGATCAAGCGTCGGCATACCACTCTCATCATATAGTAGACCATCAAGTGCGGTATATTGAAACAAAGTGAATGCAGCGTTAGGATCACCCGCTGGAAAGATGAACGTGGCAGAGGAAGTGAGTAAGTCAGCCCATGAGGATGGCGCTTCAGGGTATCTGTCGGTTTTATAGACCAATACTTCTGCATCACTGGCGAAAGGTAAACCGAAGAAACTTCCAAGATCATAGGTCGTTGAAATAGCGTGGTCGTACCACTCAGGGGCGTTTGGTTGTGCAACTAACCCATCGAGAGGGATAAGCAATTCTTTCAAGGCTGCACTTCTGAGAGCAATGGGATCCATAGCTATCACATCGGGTAATACTGATGGAGCGACATTGTGGGCAGCTAGCAGTGCCTCCAGAAGCCCCCCAGGTCCTTGCTCTTCTTTTAACCGTACGGTGATGGAGATACCGGGGTGGGCCTGTTGAAATCCGATCAACCTTTCTTCGAGCAGGGAGCCAACTAGCGTGGACGGATCAGGAGCGAAGGTTGGAGTAAGCCAGAGGATTAAATTATTTTGGGGGGTTGGAGATGGTTGTATCACCTGAGGTGTTCGTGTACCAGGTTCTACATCCACCGAAGGGGTGCTAGGGGTTGTCTGTACAACAGGTGGGCTGCAAGATGAAAGCAACAGTATGATTACTGCTAAGGGTAAGGTTGTGAGAATACGCATGCTTACAGGATTATACTGCCCTCTGGGTGGATAATGAAGCCAACTTTATTAAACGCGTCTTTTTTGATCCTGCATTGAAACGAAGGATTTTAGACTTCAGAGGCACTCCTTCTGCCTCGTCCTGATCGCCTTAGCAGTTTTAGGACTGGGATCACCAATAGGGGGAGAGCAGAGACTACATCCTATAAATAAACAAAGGCTGGGCGACGTGTAGATCTGAAGGTGATATCGCCGACTTTAACGATCCCAAGGTTTTGGATCATCACATCCGGTCCCTTTCATGCGTTGAGGATGAAACCACCCAATATTCTTGTGCTAAAATCGAAGAAGATGATGGTTTCTGAGCGAATTTCACCTATTCTTCAAGGGCTACCCTCGAAACCCGGATGTTATCTGATGAAGGATAAATCCGGGCATGTGATCTACGTTGGTAAAGCGATAAACTTGCGCAATCGGGTACGTTCATACTTCCAACCTTCTGCCAACCTAGGGAAAAAATCAAGCGAAATGGTCTCGCATGTTGTAGATATCGAGTGGATCGTGGTTGGATCAGAGCTTGAGGCGTTGATCCTCGAGATGAATCTGATCAAACGCCACCAACCGAAGTACAATGTGCACCTTAAGGATGATAAACGGTATCCATACATCAAAGTACATTGGGCCGATCCTTTCCCAAAGGTAACGGTAACTCGACGGGTGAAAGATGACGGCAGTCGTTATTTCGGACCGTATACCAGCGCATGGGCGGTACACCAAACGCTGGATGTGTTGCGTAAGATCTTTCCCTTTCTGACATGCGATCGGGTGATAACAGGAGAGGATACCCGCGCTTGCTTGTACTACGACATAAAACTCTGCCTTGCACCTTGTATTGGGGCAATTAATCAGGCGAACTACCGGATCATGATCAATGATCTGGGTCGCTTTCTCCGTGGTCGAACCGAACCGATCGTTGGGAGGTTGAAGGAAGAGATGGAGCGCGCTTCGGCGGCATTGGATTATGAAAAAGCTGCTGCGCTACGTGACCAATTGATCGCGATCGAAAAGGTGGTCGAAGGCCAGAAAGTCATCACCCAGGACAAGATGGATACTGACGTAATCGCATTTGCCCGAGATGAGAAAGATGCTTGCGTTCAGGTTTTTTTCATCCGCGGAGGCAAATTAATCGGCCGAGAATATTTCGTGTTAGCGGGTACTCATCAAGCCGAAGACAAAGAATTGGTCGAGGCTTTCGTCAAGCAGTTTTACACCGAAGCGGCACATATTCCGCGGCGTGTGATATTGCCAACGGAAATTGAAGAAGCGCGCATCATCGAGACATGGCTACAAACTCGACAGAATGGTCCAAAAGTTAAATTGTTGGTCCCTCACAGAGGGGTGAAGAAGGAACTGGTTCGTTTGGCTACCGAGAACGCAGTGGAAACACTCACTTCACTGCGAGCTCGTTGGGAAGCCGATCGTAGCAAGCACGTCCAGGCGTTAGCTGAACTTCAGGAAGCGCTTGAGCTTCCCGAACCCCCGAATCGAATTGAATGCTACGATATTTCTAATCTTCAGGGTACAGCGGCAGCAGGTGCGATGGTGGTTTTCTCGCAAGGAGCGCCGAATAAAAAACTCTATCGCCAATATACGATCAAAACGGTGAGCGGGCAGGACGATTTCGCCAGTATGGAGGAGGTGTTGACTCGTCGCTTCCGGCGTTGGTATACCTCGAATGAGAAAGCCCGTGAGCCTGGCGGGAAATTGGATCAAGCATTTGGTTTACTGCCCGACTTGCTTATCGTAGATGGAGGAAAGGGTCAATTGGGACGGGCAGCCAAGGTCCTTGAGAAGTATGGCCTATTGCAGGAAGTGCCATTGGTGGGTTTAGCTAAAGGGCATGAGGAGATTTTCCGGCTTGGTGAAACTGATCCGGTGATCTTGCCACGACGATCTGAGGGCATTTACCTCCTGCAGCGGATAAGAGACGAGGCGCATCGGTTTGCTCTGCGACAACATCGAACGCAACGTCGCCGTCAGGGTCTTGCTTCACGATTGGATGCTATTTCAGGAATTGGTCCAGCTCGTCGTAAGGCGCTCATACAAGCCTTCGGTGATCTGGAGGGAATTCGTCAAGCAGAGGTAGAGGAATTAATCGCCATCCCTGGGGTGACCAAGAGCCTCGCAGAGCGGGTGAAGGCGGAGCTCTAGATGGAGCAGAGAATGCGGGTCGTTTGGATCGTTGACGACGATGATGAGATGAGCCACGCAGTCAAGTTAATGTTGCAGTTGCTTGAGTTCTCAGTGAAGATTTTTCGAGACGCAAGGAGCACAGCGCACCAGTTAATGAGCGGCGATCGACCGGATGCGATCTTGCTTGACATCAACATGCCCGAGGTCAGTGGGATCGACTTCCTTGAGTTTCTTCGTATGCGAAGCGAATTGGAAGAAATCCCGGTTGTCATGCTTTCATCGGAAACCACGGACATTCAAGTAGATGAGGCAATGGAACTCGGAGCGAACGGTTTCGTCTTTAAACCAGTGACGATCGACGAGTTGGAAGAAGCCCTGAAACGGGCGATAGGGAGCGAATAAGAACTCGAGACGGGGAGCGTTTGACTTTTGTAATCATTCAATAATGCACAATTCGATTCAGACTGTCAGGGGCAGTTTGTGAACTGCCCTTTTGATTATGTGCTAATTCCAGCAGAGTCGGCTCCCATCTGACCGGGCGTGGGAGCCCGGTCTGCTGGTTAATGATCAGGTATTGGAACGTGATTTGCTTGAGTATCAAGTGAGATCAATTTTGTTTCAGGGAGTATCATCCACTGAGATAGATGTAGATTAAAGCGACAACCTATTCTCCTTCCATCCCTCTAACCCCTGCTCCTTCAGCCGCTTGACAGATCCAGACGGTGGCGTCCTTCCCAACCTGCTTTTTGTATGCTGTCGATAGTTTTTGAGCGAACGACTCGGCATGCGCTTGTTCGACTAGGTTAACCGTACAACCACCGAAGCCAGCCCCTGTGAGCCGCGATCCGTAACAACCAGGCAGGCTGATCGCGATCTCGGTGAGAGCGTTCAACTCAGGACAGCTTACTTCATACAGATCCCGTAAACTAGCATTGCCTTCGATCATCAAGGTCCCAAAACCTGAGACATCGCCTGCTTGAAGCTTCTCAACGCCTCTCAGTGTGCGGGCACACTCACGGACAACATGCTCCGCGCGACGTTGAATAATGGGTGGAAGAAGATGTTGGTGGGTCTCGAAATCATGAACCTCTACATCACGTAGAGCAGTTATGTTGGGCAGGTGCCCAGAGAGGATGCGGACAGCTTCTTCACACGCCGCGCGGCGTTCGTTGTAAGCGGAATCACCTAAACTGCGTCGAACGTTCGTGTCCGCAATGACCAGTGCGATATTCTCCGGAAGCGGAACTGCCTCCCACGCAAGCGTCCGGCAGTCAAAGAAAAGCGCATTTCCAAGGACGCCATGCAAACTTGCGAACTGATCCATCAGACCGCTATTCACGCCGACGTACAGATTCTCAGCACTTTGGCACAACCGAGCTAGGCTCATCCGGTCAACCTGCCATCCCATCATAGATTCCCAGATGACCGCGAATGCGACCTCGACAGCGGCCGAGGACGAAAGACCAGCTCCGACGGGGACCGTGGACGTGAGAACGGCATCGAAGCCTGTAAGCTTCAGGTCATTGCGCTGAAGCGACCACGCAACCCCTGCCGGGTAGTGGACCCATTTGGGAAGCGGGCGACCTTGTGTATCGAGCTTGTCATCCAATTGATGGATGTTAAACGATGCCGTCTCATCTAAGTCGAGGGCATGGATCGTTACCATGTCCGAAGTGCTAGGGCGAGCAGCGAGCCAAGCATAACGATCGATTGCAACTGGCACCACCCATCCATCATTGTAGTCAGTATGCCCGCCAAGAAGGTTTACCCTCCCTGGGGCATAAGCGATCAACGTTGGAGGGTGGTGATAGATATTCGTGAAGCTAGAGAGGAGATGTGTGGGTGGGATCATGGTTCTGACTCCTGTAGCGTGGGTGGGGGATCGAGGAGAATCCCCAAACGGGCTGCAGCAGAGCACAGTCGTGGGAGATCACCTTCGCGAACGGTCACAGTCGTTGGACCGAGGATCTCCCCTAGGTAGCGAGCGGTAGTTCGATCCCCTTGCAACTCGGGTAAAACACCGGGATCCCGCAATTGCAGGATCAATTCCCTTCGAAATTGTCCCTCTGATCCGCGACTCTCCCATCGTTCGAGAGCTTTTCTCAACGATGTCGGTGTCGGCTCTTCTCCTGCGGACTCGAGGATGGCAAACACATGGCTTAGCTCGAGGCCCTGATCGAAAGCCATCTTGAGGCCCATGGGTGTTAGGCGATAAGAATAATTGACGTCGTCAATAGGTTCCCAGGAGGTGAAGCGCGCGATCTGATAACGTAAAGCGCGTAACGCACGGCGGGGTACGACAATCCTGCCATCTGAATGAATCGTAGCGGATGCGGTGCTCTCCTTGATCGTTAGGGGAGCTTCCGGGTCGGAGAGAACTGCAGCAGCTGGTGTGAGACGGAAAGCGGTGATCTGTCCTTCATGAACCGATCTTCCCAGATCAGCTACCCCCAACCAGTGCATTGGTCCCGTGATCAGATAACGCAACATCGCGCCTTCGATAGCGTCCCAGTATTCGAATCCGCGCAGGAAGGCCCCACTTCTGATGTCACGTAAATACCATGAATCGAAATCCCCTGCCGGGCGTTGAAATCCGGGTTGGAGATCTCGGATCGTTGCGATGAAGCTATTCAAGTCCCACCATGAGCGCAGCGGGATTTGATTTATGTATTCGAGCACAGTTCGACGTGAGGCGAGGGGATCGTTGGGCCACACCTCGCTTGTGTATGTCAAGTGAGGGACGTGAGCAAGCTCATTCCAGGCTGATGACCGCTTCCATGCCAGGATTAACCTTCGCAAAGCTTCTGTTCGTGGAGCATCGAGGTACGACCGCACCGATTGAGGATCCGGGTGTAAAGAAGGTTCAATCAGAACCCCCTCTTCGAGCAGTAAGGCTAGGAGAAGGCTCAGGCTATCGGGTTGGTGAAGGAAAGGAGACAAAACTTCACGCTGATCTTGTGGCATATCGCTCTCAGCGCCTGAATGACGGCGTAAGGCGGCAAGGAGAGTCGTCGTATCGTCCACAGCAACTGAGGTCGCTGGCTGCGAAATAGGAGGGGGATCAATCGACCTACCTGGCGGTCCTAAGTGGTGTGGGGCGGTTATTGGCAGCAGGGCTGCTAAATCTGATGGAATGAAAACGAATTCGCGTGGACCGGAAGGTGTATCGATGAAAGCGCGTGCAATCAGGCCACGATACCAAAGGGCCTCGATAGGCGAGGCTGTGTCGCGCCATGGCTTCTCACGATCGCGACGACCTGGGCCCATTTCTCGAAGCGGGCCAAAGCGATGGACGAAATCGGATAGAGGCGCCCGTCCACCCATTAGACGTAGATAATCGAGCGCTTCGCGGATGGGTGGAGGGAGGCTTTCGGTGATCTCTGTCACTGTGGCTGGATCAAGCATTGTTCGCGCCACAGCATCTGCGGCTTGTCGCGCAGGACCTTGTAGGAGGTCTATTCCCCAAAGTTCTGCTACGATCCGCAAGTGCCCCAGATCATAATCCTGGAGTGTGTGCAGGAGTGATCGCATAGGTTTCTTATCGCTTATTGAGCGATCGTGGTGAGCGAAGCGAACAGGTCGATTCTCAAGATTGGAGATTACACGATCATTTTTAATTCACCGGGGAGGATCTTGACATGGATGTCCTGCACATCGGAGCTGAAGCCGGCGAAGACCTCACCGTCTGTGTGAATCGTGATCGGTCTTTCAGAAGTTAATCGGAGTTCTCGAAATTGGCCCAATCGGACCTGTTTGAACCGACCGTGGGTGCCTCGCATCACCTCGGGAACTAAACGGAGCATCATCGCGCGTGAGACAGACTCGACCATGGCGTAGTTTAATACACCGTCGTCTGGTAAAGCGCCAGGTGCTACAAAGAAGCCACCCCCTTCGCGTGGGCCATTACACAGGACCATCATAAGCACATTCTGTTCGATGGTCTCCTCATCGGTGATGATCTTCATGAGCGGCGCGGCTGAAGCGTCAAATCCGATGCCGAGTGTGTTATCCCAAAATTCTGTTCGTCCGGTAGCATCAGATATTTGACCTAGATCGATGGTTTTAACCTCCCCATGAAACACTCGCTCCATCGCAACATCAACATCTTGTTGTACGCCCACATTGGAGCTGAAATCATTGCCCGAACCGAGAGGAACGGCGGCAAGCGTCGGTCTGTTCTCAGCAGGGATACGCATTAAACCATTCACGATCTCGTGGACGGTACCATCCCCCCCTAATGCGGCGATGACATCGTATCCTTCCAACGCTGCCTGCTCTGCAAGTTCGGTTGCATGGGTTGGGTATTCACTTGATGCCCAGGATGCGCCTCCATGATGTTCGATGATCGCTTGTAAAGTGGAAGCGATGTCCCAAGCACGGCCACGGTCTGCGTGGGGATTGAAGATTAATTTTATACGGCGGCTCATGGTGCAGTTTCCTTGTAGGAACGGGTATGTCTCATCGATGATCTCCTTGGCGTTTATTGAATGCAGTCGTGGTGATTATAGAATAATCCCTCTGTCATAAAAAAGCGGGTTTCTTCCCTAGTACTTTTTTTAAGCGAGTCGTTCATTGACTTACGCTAAATGGCTGTTTAAATTGATGGTAGACTGAGTCCCAGGGCACCAACGGACTGCTTGTCATCATCGGCCGTGGCTAGCTCCGGCCAACCGACCTGAACCCCTTGGAAGAAGAGGTCAGGAAAAAGATAGCGCCGACTGGTCGGAGAAGCGCCCTTCCGTTACGGTTGAACGATGATAGACATACCGGCGAGAGCGGCAGTGCCGGCCGTCCGGAGGATGGCAGGGGGCTCATTTTTTTCCCCCCTTTTCACAATCTGTTTCTGGATATCAATCCTCACGTGAAAACGTAATTCATACCCTCACATTCGTTTCTCGGCAGAAGCATTTGAGGCGAGTGCTCTCCTCGTATTGGGTATAGCCCGAATGCATGTGTAAGTAATGAATTTTATCCTCATTGCTTCTAACACCAAGTTGCGTTGGGAGTTGTAGGTTTCCTTACCTCAATCGATGTCCATCGATACGGAATCGGTCTCCAATGGCGTCGATTTTGAAACCCTCAGTTTCATCCAAGCGGGGACGATCGCCAGACTGCCCAAGAAAACAGTAATTAAAAAGGGTGCCTTGGGGTTAATAGCATTCCAGAACAAGCTTCCAATCCAGGGAAAGGGTAAGGCGATCAGGCTCACACTGGTAACGAGAAAAGCATAGGTAAGGCCTCGAAGCCGTGAAGGTACGCTTTTAGCGACCAGTGCGTTTAATGCAGGATTCATCACCGCGCCGCCTAATCCTAGCAATATCCAAGAGAAGGTGAATCCCCAGAAGCCAGTGGCTATCGCGAAAACGAGACGTGAGACGATCAACAGGATGAGGCCGTTAACAACCGCAAGCCGTTCGCTGGTCTTGTCTACCAGTATACCGGCCAGAGGACTAGCCGCGACCCACGCAAAGCCGTGAATACCATCCATTAAACCTATAGCTTGCTTGCTGAGGCCAGCGATGTCGCTTAAGTAGACGGGCATTAAATCGAATGACAACCTGGAAGCGATATCGTAGATGCCGTCTGTGATCAACAACCAGGTGATGAGACCTCCGGAAATGATAAGGATGAGAATCTCACTTAAGGACTTTCGAAGGGCGACCAAACTTGGCTTCCCGATAGGTGCTGAGGCTACTTTATCCATGGTGAGAGTTAAGGAAAGAAAGATCGTCGTTGCTACGCCGAAGGACATGATCGCAGCGATGAACATCCATCGGTAGCCAATGTTTTGCGCCAGAAGACCTCCATAGAGGGGTCCGATGATCCACGCTACGTTGCGAACGGTTTCAGCGATGCCAAAAACGCGACCAAGCCTCTCCTCATCTGTGTTGTCCGCGATGTAAGCTCGATAGGAAGGGTAGATCAGTCCCACCGCAACCGAAAGCAGTGCAGGTCCTAACAGAGCAAACTGCCAGGAAGGAGCTATGGCATAAGGGACATATGCGAATGTTCCAGCAAGACTGCCCAGCCAGAGTGCTCTCAACCGCCCAATGGTGTCCGATAGCCACCCACCAATGATGCGTAAAATGAATGGAAAAATAAGTGAGATTGTGAAGAATAAGCCGATCTGACGGATATCGGCACCAAGCTCGCGCAGAAAGATGGGCACCTGCACCATGGTCATTGTGCGCGAGAGTTCAGCGAACGCGATTCCTGCGAGGAACAGTGCGAGAGGTAGGGATATCAGTGGCCGTTTAGGCGTTTCATGCATCGAAGCTTTGATCGGTTCCTATGCGCGTGAGACACTCATTCTCAGCTAAAAAACAAGGCCACAGGGGCCAGATCGGACCACAAAAGCTGCCCAACATGAGCAGTTATTGTCCCACCATTGTGATACCGTTGCAAGGACAAATTGTATGAGCGTGTGTTTATCGCAGTGTTTAACCGTTTTGTTGTCTTAGAACCCCCTGTTCATGGATAGATCTGCTTGGTCAAGAAAGCTTCCCGCGAGTGTTAAGCTCCTGGGAAGCATTAATTTGGAGTCCAGAAGCTCCGCTTCTGCGATGTCCTGCTTGTCCTGAGCTTGTCGAAGGGGCGCAAGTAGAGCTTGCGCACTCCAAATAATCGGTAGATGCACTATACCGACTGGATAAAGAATCCCCCGTTCGTCCTCCCCGTCCAATTTACCTGCAGCCCAAGCTAGCTTTCCACATTCAGCTACTCAAGCCCAGTAATTCCCGCAACTCTGTGACGGTCTGCTCTGTATTCTGGAAGTGAATCGCGTGCATGCCAATCCCACTCGCGGCTTCGACATTTTCAATGAAGTCATCGATAAAAAACGATTCTGTGGGTGTGACTTCAAGACCATCGAGGGCCAGGTGATAGATCCGCGGATCAGGCTTTGCCATGCCGACCTCAGAGGAGATCACAATCTGATCGAATGCATCGGCTATTCGCCATTGGTATTCAATCCATTGACGAGCTTCTGGCCAAGCGTTGGAAATTATACCCGTCAGATATTTGGGTCGTAGACTTCGAATGAAAGCAACCAGTTGTTCGTCCACCTTATCGCTGGTAAAAAAGTCGCGCTGAAGAGATCGGCGATCGCTCTCAGGTAAACCTAAGTGATTGAGGACCCAAGTCCAAACATCATCTGAAGTAGCTTGACCCAGGGTAGCTCGTTTTCCCATCTCACCGCTGAAGACGATACGTTCAAGCTCGTGCGGTTGGAGACCGATTCGCTTTTCCCAACGGGCGCGTCCGCTCCAATCGTGGGTGCGAACAATCACACCGCCGATGTCCCAGAAAATGGCTTTGATGTTCTTCTCTTTGCTCATGATGTATACATCGCTCCCCGGCTTACGTGGATTGTTTGACATTTTTGCTAGATGCATTAGCCAGGTCAAGGTTTACGGGCACTCAACCTACCACAAGTATAATCATTAGCGTAATATGTTCGTGGATCCGCCCAATATCCATTCTTATTTATAGAGCATTATCGATTCAAACGGCTTGTCTCAATCGCGCTAGCATTCATTTGTGGATTGTTAATATTAGATAACCTTAGATGGATGAAAGTGATGTTATCTAGGGATCACCTGAGTGGTGATCTCCCTTCCAGGCTTGAGTTCAAGCTCATAAATAAGATTTTCCCGTTCGATCTGCATGCCTGCTTTTTCATACAATCGAGATGCTCCGGTGATGTTTTCGGCATCAACGCTCAAGCCGGCGCGCATTTTCCCCCGACGACGAAATTCGCCAAAAGCGTGTTGGAGAAGGGCCAATCCCAATCCACGCCCTCGCCATCGGCGGCACACTCCGAGGACGCTGATCCAGCCCGTCTCAGGATCGGAATCGTCCGCTGGTCTGCATCGTATCAAGCCAACAATCTCCTCATCATCCATCGCCAAAGTCCACAAGCTAGGATCAAAATCTGAGCGACCTGTGGCGTGGTGCAACCATCGTTTAAAGCCGCTTTCAAAGGGCTCTTGAATGTGTCCCCTACTGTCCCTGAAGATTTGGTCCTCCACGCGGTAAACGGCCTCAGCATCCTGCGGGTGAATGTAACGCTGGAGGGCAATCCCTTGAGGCCAAACGGGGGCGACCGGGGCGTCATCGAGGTCGAGCACCATCCGCCAGTTGTGGCGGATGGGCTTCATCTTGAAGTTTTCGAACAACGCCTTAGTGGGCTGATGAGTGCTGGGAGTGTATGTCATCATGGATACTCGAATGCCATCTGGAACGCTAGCGGTTGCTACGCGCGCACGTGCCAGAGCCCAGCTCATCAAAGCTGTGCCAATACCTTGACGTTCCCATTCAGGATGGACTTGGCCCCAGATCAGAGGGTGAACCGGGGGATCAGTAAGTCTCGTTACATCGATATACCCGATGAGCTCCCCTTGCGGTGATAGGATGATCCGGGTATCGGTTTCCATGTTAAAGCTTGGGTTTTCCCAAATGATAAGCGTTTCATCTTCATTGAACTGAGGCACGCCAATACTCGCCAGGGAACACGCGTTGAGCAGGTCGATGACAGCTGATAAATCTGCCATCGTAGCGGGTCGAGCCGTGAAGCCTAGTTTGGATAGCCCCTCAAATTCTGGGGATGATATCATGTTTACCCTATATGTTTCCACGGTTCAAATAACGCGCTCATTCACCTCCAAGTGATGAGGCGAATCACGCGAGTGGTTTACGATATTCGGTGTAGCGTTTAACGCAACGAAATCCGACGCTCTCGTATAATCTCAAGGCTCCGGTGGGATTATCGGCGTCTACACCAAGGGCGGCTTCGCTCATCCCAAGTTGCTTGAGATACACCAGGCTTTGCGTCAAGAGTGCTCTAGCTAACCCGAGCTTACGCCATGGACGACGTACACAGATCTCCTCAGTGTAACCCCGCTTGCGTTTATATTCTTTGTTTTCGTCCACATTGATGAAATTTTGAACCATGCCGGCCACTTGGTCCCCGTCCCAAGCTATCTTCCAATGCTCCGGTTGAAATTGTGGATATTTCATACTTTGTTTGAACTCTTTTTTCGTCATGGGTCGATAACCCCAGTGATCTTGAAACGCCTCATTCATGGCTTCGAAAATCAACCAGATGTGATCCTTTTCCACTGGCCGAACATCCAATCCTTCAGGCATAGGTCTATCGATGATCGGTTCTCTTAGGTCTCGCACCATGCTAAAGGAATATCGGACAGGATCGTAGCCTTCACCCTCCAGCAGTTTCACCGTTCCAAGCTCGGTGTCAGCAGCCCAAGAGCGAAAGAACTTCGACCCATCGTCAGCATGGTCGGCAGCGATCTGACGAAGACATCGTTCTGCGCGGTGTAGCATCGCTCGCCCGATTCCGCGTCGGCGCCATTTGGGAAGCAAGAAACCGAAGAGAGTATAGGTTCGTGTTCCATCATCCAACTTGTCCCAGAAAACACGATTGTACCCAATGATCTCCCCCTCGATTTCAGCGATGAGGACGTCTTGATATGGATCACAATTGTGCAGGGATTCATAAGCAATCTTGAAGTTATCGAGTGTGTCCGTTCGTTCAATTCCGTCAACGTCTTTGCTCCCCTCGATCACAGCCAGCATGGCAGGATAATCAACCTCTCCTCGAAATGCACGAAAGGTTAGACCAGGTATTTTGGGCGCATCAAGTAAGTGCACATCATTTGTTCGTGTTTCTGTCTGAATAATCATTATGAATTTCTCCTTAGATTTTACTCTTTGACGGGCGCCTCCTGCGTCTCAAATACTTTGTCGTTCTTTGAGAGCTTGAACTTGAACCAGGCAGGGATCGTCGTCACGAAAGCCACAACTGCGGTGAGTGTGAAGGGAGCGCGTGGGCTGAAACGTTCCCATAGTTGACCACCAATGGCAGGTGCCGGCAGTGAGAAAAGGCCCAGGCTGGAGTGCAGGAAACCAAAGGCGGTGCCGCGCAATCTCTCGGGCACGGCTTTGCTGATCAAGGATTGGTACGCCGGCGACATCAATCCCTCACCGACCCCGAACAACGCCCAAGCGAGTGAATAACCTGCAAAACTGTTAACCTGTAGGATAGCCACTACCGCAACCGATTCGAGCAGGAAACCGAGCACGATCGCTACTCGTTCGCCCTTCTTGTCCGCCAACCAGCCTGCTGGGATGGTGGTGATCATGTGGAAGATACCAAATACAGCATCCAACAGACCAATCTGTTGGATCGTCATCCCACCAATTTCATCGAGGTAGAGCGGCATGAGGGTGAAGGACATCGAGAACGCGATGTCGCGCACGCCGTCGGTGATGAGGATCCAAGTCACCACCCCACCAGCTAAGGCTAGAACTGCCACCCCACCTAGCTTGGCTCGTAGACCAAGGATCGATAGCTTTTCTGTCTTGACTTCGCTTTGTCTTGCTGCAACGCGAGCCATGCCGACCCTGACAATCGTCGCAACGGTGTATAGCAATCCAGAGCATAGCAGCATAAATTTGAAGCCATATGCCCCGGCCAGCCATCCACCCAAAGGTGGCCCAATCACAACACACACCATGAAGATGGTGGTGGTGATCCCGAAGACCCGTGCACGGGTCTCCTCCGTTGACTGCTCAGCAATGAAGGCGCTGAAGCTAGGACCGACTAACGAGCGTGTCATCGCGCCCAGTCCTTCACCCGCCAAAACCCACTGCCAGGTGGGGGCGAGGATCAATCCAATGTAGGAGAAGACTCCTGCGATACTTCCGATTGCGATGCTGCGGAGCCTGCCTAAGGTATCTGAGATCCAACCACCGAGGATTTGCAGCGCGAGGGGGATGATCCTCGCCAAGGTGAAGAATAACCCCACCTGGACCACACTGGCATTGAGATCCTTTAAGTACAAAGGCAGCAAAACACCGTACATGTTGCCCGCGATGTTGGCCAAAACCATCGCAAACATAAACAGCTTGAGCGTATTGCTGAGCAAAGGTTGTTTGGTTGTCGATCGCTCCATTGAGGCCATTTTGGTTGCTTCCTTATCGTAGACCTTGGTTTATCGTCGCTAAGGTCGGTAGCATTCCTACATTTGATCTGTTATCCATTGCGATGCAGTTTCCCTGTTTTCTTTGCATAGCGTTCGGTTAATCCGAAAATCCAGAGACCGATGGGTATGGCGATTCCCCCGGCAATCAAGGCTGGTCTCACGAATGTCCATAACTGAAGGGTAGGAAGGCCATCGAGCAGGGCACTGCGTGTACCCTCCAGCACGTAGGTGGCAGGGCTTACCACAGCGATTTTCTGTAAGAGCTGGGGAAGTACCTCCACCGGGTAGTACACACCGGAGACCAGCAAGAGCAAAGCAATGATCACGTGGGTCATCTGAGCGCCTCGTTCAGGGAACAGCAGAGGCAGAATGGAACCCACGATACCGACACCGATAAAGGACAGGCTGCCGGAGAGCATCACCAAGGTCGCTCCGACAAGATTGGCACTCGAAAGGTCAATCTGGAACAGCTTCACCGTCACCGCCAAGATGACTCCAGTGAACAACAGGCTATATGTCACTGCAAAAGCCGTCTGACCTGCCATATGGGTCAGGCGGTGGATAGGTGCCATGAGCGTATATTCGATCGTCCCTTCCCAGCGCTCGAGCGCGATCACATCGGTGATCCAGTAGAAGATCAGAGAAAGGTAGCGCCATACGAGTGTCCCCACTACTAAGTAGAGCACCAGTTGACGACCATCTATCGTTTGCCCCGCTATTCTTTCCATGCCGAGCCCGATGTAGCTCACGGACAAGCTATTGGCGATGGAGTAAGCGAGCCAAACGAGCTCCCATGACCAGTAGCGTTTCACCAGGTAAGCATTTCGCTCAATAAAGGCATAGGAAGCACGAAGCTGTTGTGAAGCTGAAGTTATCATTACTACCTCATCTTTCGATCCAGTGGACCCTTGTTGAATCTCGCTGGTAATTTGCGTTACACATTGTTTTCCTCATTTAGGAGTATCTTCCCAGTCAATTCGAGGAAAACGTCTTCCAGGGTAGGTTCATTCCCATTTTGGGAAGACACGAATGTGCGCAATTTCTCTGGCGTATCCAGAGCCACTACTCTCCCAACATCCATGATGGCGATCCGATCACAGAGTGTGTCGGCTTCTACCATGTCATGTGTGGTGAGGAGCATCGTGGTGCCATCCTGATCTCGCAGCTCACGGACCAACGATTGGACTTCACGTTTCGAGCGAGGATCAAGTCCTGTTGTCGGCTCGTCTAGAAGGAGCACCGCCGGGCGGGTGAGTAAGGCGCGTGCGATGGCGACTTTTTGTTGCATGCCCCGCGACATCTCCTCCACTGGTTTATCGATCGAACTGTGCTCTAGTCCAAGACGATCTAGGATCGCTCGGATCTGGAGACGAGCTTGACGGATGTCGAGACCGTACAATCGAGCGCCGTAGCTTAAGTTCTCCATTGGTGAGAGCTTCTTGAAGAAAGATGCCTCCACCGAGACGCGGTTGATCAGCCGTTGGACGGCCATTGACTCGCGCACCACATCGTGGTCGAAAACTTTAATCGATCCACGATCGGGTAGAAGAAGCGTAGCGATCAGCCGTACGAGGGTCGACTTTCCAGATCCATTAGGTCCGAGTACCCCGAAGATCTCGCCTACTCCCACATCGAATGAAACGTTATCCACCGCCACGACCGGACCTGATGACTCGCGCCCGTTCTTTCGCTTCCATGGGAAGTCGCTCCCTTTTTGAAAGACCTTGTACGCGTCTTGTACGTGAATGGCAATCTCGTCCATGATGTTCTCCAAAAAAATCGGCCGCGGGAACCCCGCGGCCGAATCAGTGTCGAAAATAAAAACCGCGGGCGCTGGAGAGCGCCCGCAGTCAGGTCAATTTAAGACCGTTATCTTCTGGCAGTAGGCGCGCTCCGCGAAGGAAATTCAGCAACCGAACCATTCACGATTCGGATGCGAATTGCCCATTTAAGATTTTTGGCAAAGTTAGGCATGCGTCGCGCCACCTTTCTTCAGGATACCTGGATAGTCTACAACGGAATTGAGGGTCAGTCAACCCTACTGCTGGCCTTTGGACAGGAGTTCGGGTCTTTTCCGTAGGCTGGGCTCCCACGCCCAACCCGACGGCGGCATGCCCACTCCGCTTCGCTACGGGTTGCTTCGCGAGGAGCCGCCTCTTAGTGTTTGAAGTGAAGCACAAAAACAATATGTCATTCTGAGGCGCGAAGCGCCGAAGAATCCCTATGATGATGCTTTTGTTAGTTCCATCATAGGGATTCTTCGCCTCCGTATTGCACCGGCTCAGAATGACACAAGAGTTTAAACTATCTTAGGCTAATGATGTGCGAACTTAGGTCCGAAGTTGGATCCTGCTTCAACATTGCATTTTGCTCATCCAGGATTTCGACGATCGTTGTGATCGTTACGCATGAAGTATAGATTGACTTCAGTCGTTTAACTTCGCCCTATGCCCGTCCAGTGAGTTTGTGAAGCGAGTGTTTTTCGGGATGTTACCTTCGGTAAGCGATGAAGCTCCCAATTGGGTTCAAAGATCTGTTGGCTTCTTTCCACCACTTCGAAAACCATTTTGGGTTCACTTTCCCATGGGAACTTCACTGGACCTTGGCGGCCGAAGGAAAACTGATGTAACACCGTCTTCATGAAGTTGTAGGTCTCTTCACTGATCAACACTCCCCCAGAATTCAAGGAGACCGTGAATTGCTGCAAGCGTTGCGCAGTTCTCACAACGTCTCCCGTGAATGGGAAAGATGTATCCGCTGTATCTCCCTTTTCATGACCACGGACCAATCCTGTGGCGATGCCAACACTGAGGTTCAAGTTTGGTAAACCTTGCTTGGATCTTTCTCTATTAAGCTCAGTAACGTAATCCAAAAGTTCCAAGCCGGCGTGGGTTGCGAGCAGAGCGCTGATCTGCGGGGGAAGTCTTCCTGGGGCGATTCCGAAGGAAGCGACCATTGTGGAGATATTGATATGGCTTACCAATCCACCGTATTGGGAGATGATAGGGATCGCATCTCGGAAGGGTTTCCCGGGTGATCTAATGATCGCCTCATCTTGGGAACTCACATCTGTTGGCGAACTTTTGTGCAGCTTGGCGAACAGCAAGGTGGCTTGGATGATCCTGCCTGGTTGCAATTGACTCTTTGCACTAAGAGGACTAGGAAAAGCTGGGACCGAAATCTCGGGCCGTGCAACCTTGAGTAATCTCCTTCTCAACTGGAGAAGCAGTCCATTCTGTTGTTCTCTCGCACGACGTTCCGCGATACGTGGGTCGGCCACGTCATACATGCCCCTCGATACGAGGTAGAAGGCGAAGGCGAAGAGGGAGAGCGAAACTGCCGAGGGGATAAGCACATGCCATGCTTCATCCATGGACCCCAATTGCTGAGCATAGGTAAACGCGTCATACATGATGGTTCCCCAGTTGTTGGTGTTGCGCGTAAAACCCATAAACGAGATGAACCCATCTGCGACGACTGCACCGGTGACGGCGATCATCATTTGCAGGCCAGCCATGGGGAGCATGTGTGGTAGGACATGTTTGAGGATGACATGTTGAGACCCACCCCCAGCGATGCGCGAGGCTTCAATAAATGGCATCACTCTTACTTTGAGGGCATGAGAACGCATGACGACGGCCGTTGTTCCCGCTCCGGCGACAACACCGTAAATCAATCCAAGCGGGACGGAACCTATGTCGCGGAATCGGGATCCGATGACGACCATCAGGATCGGTGCCGGGAATAACAGAAAGATATCGGATACGCGAGAAAGGATCGAATCGGTTATTCCACCGTAGTAAGCAGATATAACTCCGAGTATCGTGCCCACGACAGCCGTCGCAATGGCTGCGGTCAATCCAAGGGCAAAGGTAGGAGTAGTTGCTTTTAGCAGCATACTGAGCACATCACGACCAAGTGAATCGGTTCCAAGCAGGTGCCTTGCTGAGGGTGAGGTAGGGTGAGGGAACATCTCCATATCAAAGCCGGTGACGGGATCGTAGATCCCTCTTGGCCAGACAGTGTTCAGCAAGATCGGATGAGCGATAGCCATGATACCGAACATTCCGATCATGAGTAGACCAATCAGAGCGAGACGATTGCCGCGAAAGATGTCCCAGGCACGTTTTAATTGTCCCCATGCCAAGGCGGTTCTCACCCGCCAGTGTTTGAAGCGGATGATCAATGTCGGTTTGGAAGTTGTTCCCATGGCGTCAGTCATCGATCATCCTTCATTATGAAGATGGAAAAGTTGCAGGTTCTTGATAGCGTAACCGCGGGTCGAAATAAGCAAGTAGGATATCTAACAGTAGACGTGATATCAAGGAGAATATCCCTACGAAGAGCATGATCGCCATCGCGATGGGCATATCTTGCTGGTTGAGCGAGTCAAATAGAACGCTTCCCACCCCAGGCCAGCCAAAAACATCCTCAATGATCACTACACCTGTCATCAGATAAGGCAATGTGATGACCAATCGGCTCACCACGGGGAGGATGGCATTTCGCACGGCGTGTTTGTTCCGCACGATACGCTCGGGAAGCCCCTTAGCACGGGCTACGGTGATATATTCCTCTTCGAGGGTATCTGCCATGCTGGTACGCATGATGAGCATTGTTTCACCAAAGGAGAGGGCAGTGTAGGTTAAAGTGGGAATCGCAGCGCGCGAGAGGATATCGAGCGCTTGGATGTTAAACCCGAGAGCGTACCAGCTTCCTATGGCCCCAACGCCGATCAGGGGAATGATGATCCAGGTAGGCAGTCCACGACGAATGATCCGCTGTAGTAGTGTGTTGAGAGCCACCAGCACAAGTGTTACAAAAATCAATGAAAGGATCATCCTCCAAGATACCATCGACGGAGATAGGGGCGAATCCCCCCAGATTCTGAAGTCAAGACTATCAAATGAGCGGGATCCGAAGACAGTGCGGAAGAATCTTATTCGCCGACCAATGAAATACGTGACGAGCCATGCGAGCCACGGAGGAAAAGTGGTATAGAGTGCGATCCCACCGAAAGTAGTAAGACTGGTGACGGGTCCAGATCCCCTCCAGCCAATGAAACGACCCAACGCGAGTCCGATGACAAAAGCGAGGGCAGTTCCGGTGAGGAAGATGAGCAAGCTGGCCGGGATCGTAGCTTTGAGAATCTCAATGACGGGGTAGCCGTAGAACGATTCTCCAAAAGTTCCGTTAAAGAAGTTGCTGATCCAATTGAAGTATTGCTGCCAAAGCGGTAAGTTCAATCCGAGTTCCTCTTGCATCGCCTCACGCTGCGCTCTAGATTGCGACAGCGCAAATTGAACGGTGAAATCTTGGGGAATGATGATTTGTATCAGGAAGAACATCACCGTGGCGAAGAGGAAAATGACCAACACGGCCCAGAGGGTTCGTCTGATGAGGAATCGGATCATGATGAGCATTCCTTGTAATGTTGTCCACGTGGAATCGAAATATTTCCCCCCATCTTAGATAATACTTACGAATTTCCTAAGAGGTTCATACGGGCGGAATTATCCCACAGGCGGCGGAGCCAGGGTAGGTTTGTGGGAGCTCTTACCAGGAAATGTTTTTTATTTTGCATCCGGTTTTTCAGTGCGCTTAATGGATTTGTTTACGGCTCTGCTGCTGCATGGACTGGCTCTGCTAAGAGGCTTCCAATGAAAAGAGGAGTTCTGCCCCTCGAGACATTGTTTTCTCCTTAACCAAGGATATGTCTCTTTAACTCAATTAGCCTATGCTCAGGTGTTGGGGATTTATCAACCGTAACTCTAACCAGTCAAAATCGCGGTAGCACGTTCGATAGAATCAGGGCTTCCTATGATGCCCAAACGATCGCCCAACCTAATCACAAAATCTCCGTGAGGGACGGTGATGGTCTCATTACGCTGAAGACTTAGGACGAGCGTATTCCCCGGTAGACGCAATTAGCGAAGCGGGATGCCGTCAAGCTGAGTGTTACATAGCGTTGCTTCGTAGACCTCTACATCTTCAGTTTGATGGATGAAGCGCGTTTGTTAAAGAAGAAGGTGGATAGGTTGAAGCAACTGGCGAACTTAAATACTAGCGAACGGCCCGGATGAAATCTGCTAACAAACCATACGCTGTCGTGTGAGGTCCGGGATTGGTTTCGGTGATGGTCAGATCCCCAAGCACATCGCTCACGAAGGTCACTGCAGAGGATGTCCCCATAACATTGTAAAGCGAGTCGTTGGGGTCAATCTGCTCAGGTCCCACGGAGGCCTTCACCCCTTTGCCATCGCGCCAAGCTTGACAAATTAATTTCCATCGACGACCTTCCTCACGCGCCTTGATCACATCCTCGAGCGAGATGTGCTCGATGCCCTCCCGCTTGATTATGTCGGGGGGGAGTGGAATCCCCATCAACACTGTCACAAGCGCTGCGACTTTAACTGCGGAATCCCAACCCATGATGTCACCGCTGGGATCTGTCTCGGCAATACCGATCGCTTGGGTATGAGCAAGGGCTTCATCGAAGGATTTCTCCGTTTCCATCAGGGTCAGGATGAGGTTGGTGGTCGAGTTGAGCACGCCACGGAAAGAATGAAGTTTGGCAACCGGCAGGACTTCCTGCCAGAGTGAAAAGATCGGTGCGCCATCCATGACTGTTGACTCATACAAGAACCGTGCCCCCTTTGCTTGTGCAAGCTCCGCTAACCTATCGAATGCATGCACGACGGGTCCTTTATTTGCAGTAATGGCATGCATACCCAGTTCGAGCGCGGTCGTGATGTGATCTATGGCTGGTTGGCCCGTTTGATAATTTACCGGTGTGTTCTCAAACAAGACATCAGCACCGCTCATGCGGACGAAGGTTACACCATCGATATCAGAGTTATTAGGAGCGAGGGTGGAAATCTCTTTATCTGCAGTTGCAAGCGATAACGCTGCTTCGAGATCGATGCCACTCGGCTTGAGCACGCTTCCGTGGCGCCGGGTGGCAATTCCCACGATGCTCCATTCGATCTGGTATTGCTCTCGCAATACCTCGCGTTTAGCGATCAGGAGTTGAGCCAGAGCACGACCGACGTTGCCGAATCCTAGGAGCGCAATTTTCATCTTCTTCATAGGTTCACCTGGAAAGACTGGAAAGCGATTACGGATTAAACCAACGGCCAAGGGTATGGCCTGACACCATCAGGCTCAGGGAAATGTCCTTCTGTGATCAGTTCTTCAGCACGCATCGCCATGGCTTCGATCTCAGTTTGAGAAAGGAGCGCTGAATAATCGGCGTGAAGATCGGCGTCTGTTGTTAAGCGATGATGAAACGCGCTGAGATCATTGATGATGGCCTCGGGAATGGGCTCGCCCACAAAGTCCCATGCGACGGTGCGTAATTTATTATCTCGATGGAAACAAACGCCATGATCAATCAACCACAGATGATTGTCTGATCCCAAGAGGATGTGTCCGCTCTTGCGATCGGCATTGTTGATTAAAACATCGAAGGCGACCACGGGTCGAAGCCGTTGGCGCTCTTCATCGGTGAAGGTGAAATAATGACGCTCCGGATCTATGTCCAGATAGAGTTGGAGTGAGCCAGGACCAGCTGGACCGTCGTCACGCAGTACGGTCGGCGGGACCAGATCCCACCCCAAAGCTGTTGAGGTCAGATAAGCAGCAACCTCTCGGGCAGCGAGAGAACCAGGCGGAAAATCCCACAAGGGTCGTTCACCTCGCAAGGGCTTGTAAACCGCCAGGAGGGCTTCCTCCTCGGTTTCCACTTTGACCAAGAAGGTGTAATTCGAGCCCCACATGAACTGGCCGGCGACTTCGATCCTGCCAGTATGAAGGATTTGGAGGTGGTGATCTTGTGAATTTTTAATCATATTTGGGTTGGAGGAGCCTGGCACAGGCGTTAGATTTTCCCCCTTTGACCCATAAATTAGGCAGGGATTTCCAATGACGACTACCGCTTATGACCATTGCTCTTCGGGCAGAAATGACCTTCTGGATCTATCGGCTCTCCACAGTTTCCACAAATGGGACGCCCCCGGCTGGCCACCTCGATGCCCCAGTGACACAGGGCAAGCAATTGAGAACGTGTACACCAGAAACGGGCAACGGAGGAAATCTGATCATCGTCATCGGAGGTCTCAATTTCGCGGGCAACCAGAACCAAGAGATCATCTTCGTCATCATACCCGAGGCCCAGAAAGCCAATTCGGAAAGCAGGATCGATGGGTTGTTCGAGGGCCATGTCCTCTTCATTGTATTCGATTGAAGCTTTGGGAAGGTCAGGGAGCCTCTCATCTAATTCGGCGAGAAATTCTTCCACTTTAACGGCCAGCAATTGCACCTGTTGCTTTTCTACGATCAATGTCACGAGTTGATCAGCATCTTGAGCTTGAAGATAAAAAACGCGTTTACCGGGCGGTCCGATCGCACCGGTCGTTAATTTGGATACAGGTTTAAGATTGTATTCAGTCGCTGGCATTCCAGGCTCCGAGATTAATGAGTGCACTGAAAAAATTACCCTCGAGGAGTAGGGAGTGGAATATGTGGGGGTGCGGGCGCAGCCCGCACCCCCACATATACCGTTCCTCTTCTCGTGGTTGACCTTTTTTCAGTGGAGTCATCAATTCACCTGAATTTAATCAGAGACCAACATACGCTGAAGTATATCATCTCTCAGGAGGCAGATGGCTGGCATGGGTGTCATTGAGGCGAATCAATCGAGTGTGTCCTCGGTCAATGGCAAGGATGCTGATCGAGGCTGGTTCAACAGTCAATCGCTGAAACAGGTCCAAAGGAAGACCGAGGTAGTGTGCGAGGGCAAGCTTGATCGTGTCGGAGTGCGAGACACAGATGATCCTGCTTTTTGGATGTTTATGTTTGACACGTAGGCTTTCGAGTTCCGTGACCACCCGCGCTTGAGTCTCATTGAAAGACTCGCCCTCTGGAAACTTAGCCAGAGAAGGGCTATGTAAAACGATGGGCCACAATTTGCGGCGCCTTAAGGCCTTAAGTGTCTTTCCCTGCCAGCGGCCATAATGGACCTCACCTAGCCCAGGTCGGGGGATGACTTGAAGACCTAGTCGTTGTGCGATGGGTGTGGCTGTCTCCATCGTCCGTTCGAGTGGGCTGGCATAAATCGCCTGGAAATGGATTCCGGACAACTCCTCTGCCAGTGCCTCAGCCTGAGCCGCTCCTCGTTCATTGAGATGAACGCCGGGCTGCCATCCGGCAAGTCTTTTTCCCAGATAATCATTTTCGGCATGTCGGATGAGATAAATGATTGTCATTACACCTCACTCATGTCTTTCCAGATCCGCGGCGAGAGTGACGCTGTTTGATGGCATCGATCTCCGTCTGTGTCAAATCAGGCAATTCATCACTTTCGGCGATACCGAGAGCTTCCCGTTGGGCTCTACGCCATCGAGCGAGCCGATCTTTAATCTGTCCCTCGTAGCCCTGATCAGAAGGGCGGTAGAAAGATTTTCCAAGCAACGCGCTCGGAAGATACTGCTGACCGATGTGATGATCCGGAAATTCGTGAGGGTACTCGTAACCCTCTCCGTGTCCTAGTGCGGCAGCGTCTCGATGGCTATCCTGCAGGTGTCGCGGCACTTCAACGATGCCTCGCTCCTCGAATAATTTATAAGCTTTGAAATATGAGCCTGAGGTGTTAGATTTTGGAGCGGTGGCCAAGTAGAGTGTGGCCTCTACGATTGGGTAAACACCCTCTGGGAGTCCAACGAACTCGAAAGATTGTACAGCGGCTGCGGCGACGACCATCCCCATCGGATCAGCTAGACCGATATCCTCGGAGGCGAGGATTAATAGGCGGCGCAGGATGAAACGTGGATCCTCGCCCGCGTAGAGCATCTTGGCCAACCAGTAGAGGGCCGCATCCGGATCGGAGCCACGTACTGACTTGATGAAGGCTGAGATGGTATCGTAGTGAGCATCCCCATCCTTGTCGTAGAGAACCGCCCGACGTTGAATAGATTCCTGGGCTACTTCAAGCGAGATGTGCACCGCGCCTTGGGAGTCGGGTAGCGTGCTTTCGACAGCTAATTCTAAAGCGTTGAGGGCGTTACGCGCGTCGCCTCCTGCAATATGCACAATGTGGGCGAGCGCATCGTCGTCGATTAATACCGATCGTTTTCCGTAGCCGCGTTCTTTTTCCCGCAGTGCATTCTCGATGATCTGCTCCACCTCATTATCTTCGAGAGGCCGAAGTTGAAAAATTCGCGAGCGCGAAACGAGGGCACCGATAACTTCGAAATAGGGATTCTCAGTTGTCGCACCGATGAGCGTGATCGTGCCATTCTCGACATGTGGTAGAAGGGCATCTTGTTGGGCTTTGTTCCAGCGGTGGACCTCATCGACGAACAGGATCGTTCTCTTCTTGTACAGTTTACGACGTTCTTCTGCTTCCTTGATGACGCGCCGAAGCTCTGGTTTGCCAGCCAGCACGGCGGAGATGGTTTCAAAGTGGGATTCGGTGGTATTGGCGATGATCATCGCCAAACTAGTCTTCCCTGTGCCTGGAGGGCCCCAGAGGATGATGGAAGAGAACAGACGGTCGGCTTCAATGGCGCGCCGTAATAGTCGATCCTCCCCGACGATGTCGTTCTGCCCGACGAACTCCTCCAGCGTGCGGGGTCGCATACGAGCAGCGAGAGGGGCTTCCTTCGCCATTCGTTTCTGGTGGGCGTGATCAAAGAGATCCATAAGCTCGTTTATTTTACCAATGAGTGAGAGGTTTGAGGTGAAACGCTCTTTAATGATAGAGTCCCAAAAGCAGGAGAAATCATTTGTCAAGTGATCTTATTTCTTTACCCAGCTTCAGCTTGGTAGATCGCTCTTGCATGTCATTTCTTCACGCAAAATATGGGCGCGAGGTGAATATCAGTAGAGCTACACCTGCGTTAATTTCCTTCAGATAGTATTAGCTTCATTAGATGAATGAGTGATATACATACATACGAAGCTGTCCTAGTGCTTTATCACGATGAATAATATGGATCCTAAAAACGAAAGCTCTCCTGAGTCCTTCGGCAATCCTTCGACCAGCTCAGGACGAAGCTTGTCGAAGGATCACTTTGGTGCGCACCCTTCGCTCCTTCGACATGCTCCCCTCGGCAAGCTCGGGAGAATGCAGGCTCAGGGTGCTTTATCCGCTAGTATGCATTAAAGCTTGATTGAAAGAGCATTAGCAAGCCAAGGATACATTTCACGAAGTGCTCACCGATGGCCACAACGTAGGCGATTCTGTAACGATCGAGATATCCAAGATAGGGGAGGGAGGTAGAATTACTAGGGCAGCGTGGGAAATGATTGCTGTCTTGGATCAGGATCCACTGGTGAGGATGGAAGAAATCTGAAAACAGATCCATAATGTTCAAGAGGAGATAGGGTAGGAGAACTGTCATGCGACCTGGATTCCATTTGGGAGGATTGAGGAACAAGATCATCGCCTGGTCTTTTGTCCCCACGGTGATCATCTTGGTTGCAGTAGCCATCGTCATGTTCTACGCCTACCAGGATGTGACAGAAGATCTTGTGATCGAAAGGGATACGGAACTAACGAGATTAACGGCTGATAAATTCATGGCTGAATTGACGAAATATGTCGATCTCCTAAGTGCCGAGGCACGTTCGCCAGCGATCTATGAAAAAGACCCTGCAGCGCAGCGTGATGCTCTCAAAGCAGCCAGTAATCGTTTGGCTGCTTTTGATGCTGGAGTGCTTATCCTCGACACCTTCGGTATCGTCGTGGCCGCTGAACCGGAACGAAGAGATCTCGTCGGGCAGGATTGGTCCGATCGAAGCTATTATCTCCAGCTGCTTCGATCTCAAATATTCGGTGCGGTAGACATGGTTATTTCAGATGTTGTGACCGACGGGCTAGAAGGGGAGGATGTCATCGTCATCGCAATGCCTATTCTGGGTTCTCAAGCGGAATTCTTTGGCACGCTGGTGGGTATGTTTGGTGTTGAACAGGCTGCACTTAGCGCATTCTACGACGATATCGAAAAACTCCGTCTCGTGGAAAGTGGAAGTGCATACATTGTGGATGGGAATGGGAAGGTGATCTACCATTCCGATCCTGGTTACATTGGAGAAGATTTTTCCCTCCAAGATGTAATACAGCCAGTCTTGGGGGGGGAAGTGGGGGCAGTACGCATACGCGATCTTGATGGTCAGGAGATTGTTGCCAGCTATGCGCCGATACCTAATACCTCCTGGGGTCTGGTTACGGAGGAAAATTGGGCTTCCTTAATCGAGCCCAGTCAAGGCTACCGACAGTTTCTCTTTCTCTTGCTTGCCTTAGGGGTTGTTATCCCCACTCTGGTGGTCGCATTTGGAGTTAGGCGCATCACGCGTCCTATCATTGAACTCATCACTGCAGCTCAGAAGGTGGCTGGGGGTGATTTCAGCCAGAGGATTAAGGCGCAGACCGGTGATGAAATTGAGGAGTTGGCTGAACAATTCAGTCTCATGTCGGCTCAACTTCAGGGATCATATGCACAATTAGAACGGAGAGTAGCCGCTCGAACTGAAGAATTATCGGCGCTCAACGAGATCGCCTCTGTGGTGAGCCAGTCCTTGGACTTGGATGAGATATTGTATAGCGCCTTAGATGAATCCCTGCAGGTGATGGAAATCGAAGCCGGGGGGATCTATCTCTTGAATGAAAAGGCAGGGGTATTGAACATCGTCGCTCAGCGAGGATTTAGCCCCCAGTTTGTATCAGAAGTCGACAATTTAACAATCGGTGAGGGTTTTTCGGGTCGTGTTGCCCAATCTGGTCAGCCTTTGGTTGTGAACAATGTCTCCACCGATCCTCGATTGACGAGGAAGGTCGTCCGTGATGAGGGGCTCCGATCGATGGCCAGCGTGCCCTTGGCAGTCAAAGGGAAAGTGTTAGGAACGCTCTTCGCAATTACACGCGGTGATCGGGAATTTACCAACCAAGATGTCCAATTGCTCACCTCCATCGGTCATCAGATCGGTGTGGCCATAGAGAACGCCAACCTCTACAATGCTGCACAGAGGCGAGCGGAACAATTTGAGGTGCTCAGCGAGTTGGGGCGTCGACTCACTTCTATTTTGGCCGTTGATGCGTTGCTCGATCAGGTAGTTCGGTTGATTCAACAAGCATTTAAATATGATGTGGTCGAGATCGGCCTGGTTGAGGGGGACGAGTTGGTCTTCAAGCGTCGAGCGAAAGTACTTTCTGATACTCAGTTGGAGAGTTTTCGCATCAAGATCGGAGAGCAGGGTATCACTGGTGAGGTGGCAGCAACCGGTGAGACGCTTCTCGTGCCAGACGTGAGCCGAGACCAGCGCTATGTCAATATTGATGACGATGATACCCGCTCGGAGTTGGCAGTCCCCCTCAAAAGCAAAGGTCTAGTCATTGGCGTGCTCAATATACAAAGCCGAGAGCTCGATGCATTCGACGAGAGTGATTTGGTGCTGACACAATCATTGGCCGATCAGGTGGCTATCGCCATTGAGAACGCTCGTCTATTTATTGGTGAACAACGACGAGCGGATCAATTTCGCGTGATCAGTGAGGTGGGAGGACACATAAGCTCGATCTTGGATGTTGAAGTATTGTTGCAGGAGATGTCCCGCCTAATTAGAGAGGCTTTTGGCTATTATCATGTGGCTTTCGGGTTGATCGAGGAGGATGAGGTAATTTACAAGGCCGGATCAGGGGAACTCTCGGATGAGCCTGGTTTTCAGTTTGAGCCCGCAAGGCTCAAGGTTGGCCTCGAGGGGATCACAGGTTGGGTGGCTTCAACAGGTGAGTCCTTTTATGTGCCCGATGTGAGCAAGGAACCGCGTTACATTGAAATGCGAGGTAGCAAAACCCGCTCTGAGCTAACGGTCCCGATCAGTGCCAGAGGGAAAGTTCTTGGCATCCTCGATGTTCAGAGTGACCAACTCAACGCTTTCGATGAATCTGACCTAACCGTTCTCCAATCCTTAGCCTATCAGGCAGGTGTGGCGATCGAAAATGCGACTCTCTTCGAGGCTGAACAAAGACGGGCAGAACAATTCCGTTTGATCAGTGAGGTGGGACAGCGTATCATCACAATCCTAACTGTCGACGAGTTGCTCGAACAGATGGCCAGAATGATCAAAGATACGTTTGATTATTATCACGTTGGATTTGGATTAATCGAAGGGGATGAGGTTGCCTCGAAGGCCGAGCTCGGTCCTTTAAGAGAAGCCTATCATTCCGTGCGTCTTAAAGTTGGCCAGGAGGGGATTTGGGGTCAGGTTGCTCAAACCGGTGAGCCGTTATTGATACCCGATGTGAGCAAGAATCCGTGGTACTTTGCCGTGCCGGGTAGCGAGGTCTGTTCGGAACTATGTGTGCCACTCATATCGAAGGGCGAGGTTATCGGTGTATTGGATGCGGAGAGCGACCGGCTAGATGCATTTGACGAAAGTGACATTGTGATCCTACAGACCCTGGCAAACCAAGCGGCCGTCGCAATAGAGAATGCACGTTTGTTCGAGCAGACTCATCAACTGGCTGCCATGGAAGAGAGAAATCGCCTCGCCCGTGACCTCCATGATGCCGTTACTCAAACTCTTTTCTCGTCCAGCCTTCTCGCTGAAGCTTTACCTGTTTTATGGGATAAAGATCAAGCCGAGGGGCGAAGGCTTCTAAATGAAATTCGCCAATTATGTCGAGGCGCTTTAGCCGAGATGAGGACTCTGTTGATGGAATTACGCCCCGCCTCGTTGGTTGAGGCGAGTTTGGAAGAATTGTTGAATCAACTTCGTGATTCCGTAACTGGGAGGATAGGTGTGCCTGTCACATTGACAATTGAGGGCCCATACGAACTACCTCCCGACGTTCACACCGCGTTCTATCGCATCGCTCAGGAAGCGTTGAACAACATCGTCAAATACGCTCAAGCTAGTCAGGTTTCGATCGCATTACGATGTATACCTCTCGGGGATGAGAATGAGCGAAGGGTAGAATTGCACGTAATAGATGATGGGGTCGGATTTGATCCCGGTGATATCTCGTCTGAGCGTTTGGGTATCGGGATCATGCGTGAGCGCGCGAGAGCGATCGGGGCTACATTGAAGATCGATACCGAGATTGGGCATGGGACGGATATTTGGGTTGTCTGGGAAGGTGTATAGGTGTCCATCAAGGATGTGCAGCCGTAGCCTCTTGACTTTGAGTGTATTCATCACCTGGTGGGAGATAACATGAAAGGTATTCTCTACAAGAGAACAGCGATGCTCTCCATTATTTTGCTGGCATTGACCTTCGGTGCCTGCTCGCAACCTGCTTCACCAACCAATGATGAATCCTCAACGCAAGAGGTTATTCCGACACCAACGAAGGAACTTCAAACCATCGTCGTGGCACTGGTTGAAACTCCAACATCTTTGGATCCCGCCGACCACCGTGAGCGTCAATCTGAGACCGTAATCAGGAACATGTTCGACGGGCTGGTGACACGGGATATCCGCAGTGGTATCCATCTTGAGCTAGCGGAAGTGATTACTTTTCTAGACCAACAGACACTAGAGGTCAGATTACGAAGAGGGGTGCTCTTCCACGATGGCGTAGAAATGACCGCGGATGATGTGGTATTTACCTTCGAACGTATTATTGGTGAGAATGCAATTGAGTACCCTGAACCTCATACCTCTCAACGTAAAGGGCTCATCACCCCCTTAGCTTCAATAGAGAAGACTGATGAATATACCGTGGTGATGCATTTTAGTAGTCCCTGGCCACCTGTTATGCAGATGCTTGTTCACCAACAAATCGTGCCTAAGCATTACTTGGAGGAAGTCGGAACGCAAGGTTTCCTCGAGCATCCTATCGGCACTGGGCCATTTAAATTTGTATCAGCTGAGCAGGACCTGAAAGAGATCATCATGGAGCGTTTTGATGATTATTATGGTGGTGCGCCAGGCTTGCCTCCGGTGGGACCTGCTTGTGTAGATCGAGTGATCTTCCGTGTGATCCCCGATGCCATGACCCGAGCGGCGGCGTTGAAAGCCGGCGAGGTTAACATCATTCAGGAAGTACCTCTGGATTTGATCGAGGTCTTAACCGAAGATCCCGACATCTCGGTGCGGACAGCACCCGGTACTCGACCGGTATGGCTGGATTTGAATGTCAACTTGGCCCCATTTACGAATGTGCGGGTCCGGCAGGCGCTCAATTATGCGGTGGACAAAGAAGAGATTATTTGGGAGGTATTTTTCGGTCGGGCGATTGCCTTACCTGGACCTCTGTCACCGTACAATAACTTCGTCAATGAAGAATTGGAACCGTACCCCTACGATCCTGAGAGAGCTTTGTCCCTTCTAACCCAGGCTGGTTGGATAGACATGAACGGTGATGGCTTTCCGGATAGAGAAGGTGAACCATTCGAATTTACCATCGATACCTTGGAGAGGTGGCGTCCGCTTGCTGAGAATATCGTTGAACAGCTGCAGAGGATAGGTATCCGGACAACGATCCGTTACTGGGAGCGATCCGTCATCCGTCCTTATTTATTAGCCGGAGAGCGAATGGCATTCCTGGAGGGCTGGGGGGATTCTGCCTTTGATCCAGTGGGGCACTTCGAGGCTAAATGGCACACGTATATCGAGGATCAGCCTTATGGCCGTGCGAATTATTCGGGCTATAGCGACGAAAGAGTGGATAGTCTTATTCGGATGGGTGAGACTACATCCTGGACAGTCGAGCGAGAGAGAATATACAATGAAGCCCAGATGATCCTTTATGTGGACGCGCCAGCGGTGTTTCTGATCCTCCCCGAGGAAATTGGAGCGGCGTCGATCCGTATCGAGAATTGGGAACTGGCTTCAGATGGACGCATCAACTTGCACGACGTTTGTATTATGCCTGAAACGGCGGAGGAGTGAGTGAAATTTCTATCCATTTGTGTGCCCTTCATGCGATAATCGTAATAAGGATAAATCTATGACTGAAGCGAAACCCATTCGAGTGATGATCGTTGATGAGCATGATATGGTCCGCCGAGGACTGATCATGTTTCTTAAGGTCAAGCCCGACTTGGAATTGATCGCAGAAGCAAGAAATGGGGAAGAAGCCATCCTAATATGTGAGAATGTACAACCGGATGTGATTTTGATGGACCTTATGATGCCTGTGATGGATGGCATAACCGCAACAAGGATCATCCGTGAGCGATGGCCTGAAGTACAGGTCATTGCTTTAACGAGCTTCCAGGAGAAAGAGTTGGTCCAGGAAGTACTCCAAGCAGGTGCGATAAGCTATTTGTTAAAAAACGTCACGGTCGATGAGCTTGCCGAGGCGATCCGGGCAGCATATGCAGGGAAAGCGACCTTGGCCCCGGAAGCGACACAGGTATTGATTCAAGCCTCTCGAGAAGATCCTTCACCGGGTCATGATCTAACACCACGCGAACATGAGGTTCTTGTATGCATGGTCGAAGGATTGAGCAATCCTGAAATTGCTGCGCGACTTACCATCAGTCGCTCCACAGCTAGGGCACATGTCAGTAACATCCTCTCTAAACTGGGTGTCTCCAACCGTGCAGAAGCGATTGCCTTGGCCCTTCGTCAGAAATTAGTCACCTGATCAAAAAAAGTGTACTGAAAAAACTACCCTCGAGGAATAGGTAGGGGTATATGTGGGGGTGCGGGCATAGCCCGCACCCCCACATATACCGATCCTCTTCTCGCGGGTGACCTTTTTTCAGGGAAGTTAAAAAATAAATAGGACACCTGTCCAATAAGAGAATTCCCCAGATGCCTGATGTCGCTGGGGCTTTTTTGATTCATACTGGTCAATAAATGAGACTCTGAAATCGATACACAAGGTGGTATGAATGCGGATAGTACTGGCGGATGGTCGATCAAAGGTGCGTTATGCGCTGCGTGTTTTATTGGAGGGACAGCAAGGTTTGGATGTGGTAGCAGAGGCGGTGAATGCGGAGGATCTAGTCATCAAGGCGAATGAATCATGCCCTGATGTGTTGCTAATCGATTGGGATTTGCCAGGTCTGAATAGATCCAAGACGCTGCAAACCCTGCGGGATGATCACCCAGAATTATGCGTGATCGTGATGAGTGGTAGGCCCGAAGCGAACCAAGAAGCGTTGAATGCTGGGATCAAAAACTTTGTACACAAGACAAGCTCACCTGACCTTTTACTTGCAGTCATAAGAAATTGTGGGCGGGTTTGAAGGCGATCACATTGAAAGAGAAGGAGATACGTTGATGCAGATGCCTCCCGAGCAGGTGAAACGACTAGCTGATGAATACATCAAAGACGCGTTGACCAAAGTCGAGGAAGCACGATTTATCGAGGAAGCTGAAACCAGCATGGAGACGGGAGAATCGTTATTAAAATTTGCCGTTATTCTCAGCGCACTTACGGCTTCCGTTGTTTTGATAAAAAATTCAGCGGTTATGTCTCGTCTCGAATACAAAACTTATGAGGGTGAGAATTCAGCACCTTCATTCGTAGAGGGATGAAGAATCTCGAAGAAGACAGAAATCCTAATTTCGGAAAGTGGGGGGACCGTTTTTAAGAGTCGTGTCTTTCTCTGTGGTTCGCAACATGTTATCGACACACAGAGGCATGTTGAGGTGAACCGATGGAGGAAAAGATGTGGTTATTAACTTTGGGTCCAGGAAAAGCTCGCCAAGACGAATTCCTGAGGGAAGCCGAGAGATGGCGTCGATATGTTGAGGCAAAATCTTATCTGTCATCCCGAAGCAAGCTAAAACCGAACAAGTCTCACAATCTGCAGGTCAACCCCGATTTAAAACTGGGAAGCGCGGTCTGTTTGAACCTTGAATCCTACAAAGAATCCCTCTCAGTTCCTCATCAGTTCGAGGAGGTGGGCGTCACTTCGGATGATTGAAGCCCTTAGGTACGGTTACACACCTATTTGTTTATAAAAGATGACCAATAGGTGCGTTCCACTCAGTTTCACATTGTTATTTTTTGATCGAGATTTGGGAATGATACTCATTGCGACCGTTGAGAAGAATATAGCTGATATCCCATTGGTAGCCCCCTTTGAGCGGGAGGGCTCCTCCTCTTTACGGGGATGAGGGGGCGCTGTTCCACCCCGCCCCCTCATCCACAAACCTCCTTCATCACATGGACCCCAAATGTAAACATAAGGAGAGCTCATCGAACCGCTCAAGGTTCTAAATCGATTGTAGAGGTTTAGCTTTATTGGTTACAGTGTCAGCTTATGAAGGCATATAAGGGAAGTCATCTCCCTGTTGTCAGGGATTTGGTAGGAAATCGATCTTGGATCGGGCGATGATGGAGCCGGGTGTTCAACAACCGAATTGGAGATTGGCAAGTTATTGTTTATCTTCAGGTCTAGTCCTAGATTGACTCTGGACCACTTCGAGCTAAGAAAATGGAGCGAACTGTGATTTATAATTGCTTCCGTTTAGACATGAAACGGAGGGTAGCTTCACCCATATAGAATGTGTATCGAGGAGAAGTGACTGCAAATAGATCATATGCTTCACTTGAGCGGAAAGAAAGGGTTACGAAATGAATCCAATTGAAGTCTCACACGTCGCGAAATCTTTTGGCGCCACGCAAGCTGTTGCCGATGTATCTTTTGAAGTCCATCGGGGCGAGATCTTCGGTTTGCTCGGCCCTAACGGGGCGGGTAAGACCACCACCATCCGCCTCATTTTGGACATCTTCAAGCCTGAAAAAGGGACAGTGTCTATCCTGGATGGTCCGATGACGGAGGCGAAGAAAGACCGCATCGGCTATATGCCTGAGGATCGCGGGCTGTATCAGGACATTGCACTGGATCGTTGTCTAATTTACCTGGGCACGCTGAAAGGTTTGTCTAAGGTCGAAGCACTTAAACGATTAGAAGGGTATCTCGAACGCTTTGATCTGGCTGATCACCGGAAGAAGAAGGTTGAAGAACTCAGTAAAGGCATGCAACAAAAAGCACAGATCATCAATACCGTCCTTCATCACCCGGAGTTGATCATCATTGATGAGCCTTTCACCGCCCTCGATCCGATTAACACTCAATTGGTGAAGGATTTAATGCAGGAATTACGCAATCAGGGCACAACCATCATCATGTCCACCCATCAGATGCACCAGGTCGAAGAGCTGTGCGATCGTATCGTGCTGATCGATGAGGGGAGAGATGTGCTCTACGGAAACCTAGAAACGATCCGCCGCCAGTATTCCGGGAACGCTGTTTTGGTGCGAACCGCGGGAGAATTGCCAAGCGTTGCAGGAGCCGAGATTGTTCGCCAACATAACGGCACATTCAAGCTGATGTTGGCGGAAGGCACCAGCCCGCAGGATGTCCTCAGTGGATTAATGGCTCAGGAAGTCCTTCTGGAAAAATTTGAAATAGCTATTCCATCCGTGAGCGAGATCTTTATCCGCGTGGTGGAAGAGGGAGACAAGTGATGTCCAAGCTCTGGCTTGTAGCCCTGAATGAATATAAACGAAACGTCTTCAAGAAGAGCTTCATCCTCGCCCTGCTGAGTGTTCCACTCATGGTCGGCTTTACTGTGGGGTTGGGCCTCATCATGACCTCCTTGGAGGAGAACGACGCGCCGGTGGGGTATGTTGACTATGCTGGTTTTTTAGAGAACCCCTTGCCCGCTCCTGTAGACCGATCGGACAAACCTATTGAATTCATACCCTATAAGACGGAGAGTGAAGCTCGTCAGGCACTTGAGGCCGAAGAGATTCAAGCTTACTACGTATTGGCCTCTGATTTTGGTGAAACCAGCCAGGTTGAACTTTTGTACCTCAAGGAACCGGGCAGGAATGCGACACAACAATTCTACGATTTCATACAGATCAACCTCCTACGGGATCAGCCGCCAGAAATAGCAAGACGCGTCACAGTCAGAAGCGAGGTGACGATCCGGTCACCAGACGGCAGTCTAGAATTTCCCGCCGGTGGACCGGCGCTCGGAAATTTCCTGCCAATGCTCATCGGTGTGGCCTTCGTCTTCCTTCTCATGATGAGTTCTGGTTACCTGATGGCTGGAGTAGTTGAGGAGAAAGAGAACCGAGTAATGGAGGTCTTGGTTACCTCCATTTCGCCCCCTCAGCTTATCGCCGGTAAGGTGTTGGGCATCGTCGCTATCAGTTTGACTCAGTTAGCTGCCTGGATCCTGGTGGGTATCTTAGCCGTCATCGTCGGTGGCGATGTGCTGGGCATTGAATGGTTCCAGAATCCAAGCATTAACTGGGGGGCGGTATTTTATATGATCGCGATCGCCGTCCCCGCCTATGTGTTGGCATCTGCCCTGATGTTTGCACTGGGCGCAACCGTAGCAGAAGCACAAGAGGGTCAATCGTTGGGCGCAGTCTTTTTCATGCTCCACATGATCCCACTCTATATGCTTGTGATCCTTATCGAGAATCCCAATGGCACCATATCCATCATGCTTAGCCTTTTGCCCTTTACATCGATCTTGACTGTTGGTTTTCGTAGCATGTTCGCAGTGATACCGATGTGGCAGATCGCCCTGAGTGTGGTTATCCAGACGCTGTGCGCTTTAGGAGCCCTGTGGCTGGCCGCCTCCGTGTTCAGATTAGGCATGCTTCGCTACGGGCAGCGTTTAAGGCTAGCTGAGATAATCCGCAACAGAAGTACGGCGATCACGAAAGCGAGTCTGTCATGAGTAAGACCGTGCATGTCCTTCGTCACGAATTGATCACAACTCTCAGTCGTCGGTCGTTCCTGTTGTTTTCCTTTGGCATTCCGCTCGCAGCGATTCTTATCTTCGCCATCTTATCAATCCTGAGAAGTGACACCTCAAGCAGCGTCGATGTTTCGACGAGCATGGAGGAGAGCTCCGAGCTCGAAATTGAAGGGTATGTCGATCTAGCGGGGCTTATCGATGACATTCCGGAACAGATTCCAACCGACCACCTGTTACCTTACCTCAATGAGGAGCAAGCTCAACAGGCGTTGGAAGCAGGCGAGATTGGAGCCTATTACGTCATCCCTGAAGATTATATTGAACGGGGTGAATTTATTTATGTTCACCCGACGTACTCTCCGACCTCATCGGATGGCCAAGAGTGGATAATGCGCCAGACCCTGTTGGTAAACCTGCTTGAAGGTGACACCGAGCTCGCGAACAAGGTCTGGAATCCGATGAATTTACAGGTAACCAATCTGGCCCCAGAGCCGCAGTACGATCGTTACACTGAGGAGGATTGCTCTACACCCGGACCGGCCTGCGAGTCCAGCACACTGGTCCGTTATATACCTTTCATCATGGCGGTCCTCTTTTATTTATTCATCTCGATGGGATCCAGCCTTCTGATCAGGAATGTAAGTGGTGAAAAAGAAAACAGGGTGATGGAGATCTTGATGCAGTCCATTCATCCACGTCAGCTGCTGACTGGTAAACTCATAGGGTTAGGGATCGCCAGTCTGCTCCCAACGATAGCTTGGTTAGGTGCAAGTTACGCCATCCTTCGTCTGGGTGGGGGGGTGCTCAATCTCCCTGCTGAGCTCACCATTCCACCTTCGCTCTTGGCATGGGGGATAGTATTTTTCATCCTTGGATATGTTGTGTATGCAAGCCTGATGGCCGGTGCTGGGGCGTTAGTCCCGAACATGAAGGAGATCACCCAAGCGACCTGGGTGGTCATGATACCGCTGATGGCCGGTTATATCATTGCGTTAATGGCATCGGGTGAGGCTCCACATGCAGCTCTTCCGACAGCTTTAAGCCTTTTCCCGCTGACCGCACCGGTTGTAATGATCATGCGTCTAACCATTGGTGGTGTGCCTTTCTGGCAACCTTTACTTGCCGCGGGACTAATGGCGCTCACTGCCGTTTTTGTTGTCAGATCTGTGGCGAATATGTTCCGCGCCCAAACGCTGCTCTCAGGACAGCCATTCAGCGCGAGACGATTTTACAAAGCATTGCTGGGTCGGGTGTAGATCAAGATCCGTCAAGGGTGGTTGCTCGATGGATATTCAGGAGGGAGAGAGGATGTATTGCCCTAACTGCCGATGTGAATTTGAGGGATGGATTGGTAACTGTCCTAATTGTCGAACCCCATTGCTAGATGAATCCCCCCATGTTCAAGAGGTCTCAAACAATCCCATTTCCTATGAGGCATTGGTGGATCTTGTTAGAGAGAATGGTGGGCTATTGAGCATTGATCTATCGACGACTGATGTGGGTATGCAGAAGAAGTGGAGTTTTCCATATTTTGGGTATAGATATGCGTGGGCGAAAAGAATGCAGGGCGTCAATAATGGGATTGCTGTTGATTTATTGACCACGGATGTTGGCACGGAGAAAAGAATGAGGTTCCCGTACTTAGGTTACGGATACGCATGGGGGAAAAGGATGGAGGGAAATATCGGTGGCAATATGCTTAACTTGATGGCGACCAAAGTTCGTAAGGAGAGTAAATGGAGTTTCCCTTATTCAGGATATGGGTATGCATGGACCGAAGAAATGTCCGGTGAATGTGGCGCGAAATTAAACGTATCGCTAATTACCACGGATGTTGGTAGAAAAAAGGGGTGGGGGTTCCCATACTTGGGATACGGATCTGCATGGGCGAAGAAGGGTGTACTTACACTTAAATTGATGGAATGATTCGGGGCTCCTTTCTATAACACCCAAGCGACAAGAAATTTGAGATCGAAAGTTTATCGGAATAGATTGGTCACCTGACCAATATCAAAACCCCCCAGTTGTCGGATGAAACTGGGGGGGTGATTGTTTTATGGTATTTTCAAGCGAAAACCGATCAGCAGTTTTGAGGATCATTAACCTAAGTCCATGGAAGGAGTATTGTAAGGTGCATAAGTTCTGCATCTACGACAAGCTATCTGTTGTGGACGATGTTATTGCGAAATCAAGGTGAAATGAATATGGAGACACCAAACAAATGGGTTATCAATACTCAAGGATTGAGCAAATCTTACAAGGATGTTGAAGCTCTCAAGTCGCTTGATTTAAAGGTCGCCAAGAATTCCATTTTCGGCTTTCTAGGGCCAAACGGTGCTGGGAAAACTACAACGATCAAGCTCTTATTGGGGTTAACAAGACCCACCAGCGGAGGCGGGACTGTTTTTGGTCACGACATTCTGCGTGACAACGTAGAGATCCGTAAACGTATTGGATACTTGGCACAGAACCCGAGCTATTACGAGTATATGACAGCTCGCGAGACCCTCCGCTTTCGAGCGCGTTTCTTTTACACAGGACTAAAGGATGCATTGGAGAATCGGATCGCCGAAACACTGGAAATGGCTGGGTTGACGAACAAAGCAGATCGACCAATCAAAGGCTTCTCGGGAGGCGAACTCCAACGCCTAGGAATTGCCCAGGCTCAAGTTAACTATCCCGATCTGCTCATTTTGGATGAACCTGCGGCTAACCTCGATCCGGGAGGGCGTAGGGACGTGCTTGAGGTGATGGAGCGACTGCGGAAATACACCACTATTTTTTACTCCACACATATCCTGGACGATGTCCAGCAGGTTAGTGACACGGTTGCTATTCTCAATCATGGCGAGCTCGTCGCTCAAGCGCCCATGGAAGAGTTGCTAGCTGGGAGCGATGGGACGATCTACACCGTGGTCATGGAAGGTGATCCCAGTGGAGCACAGGCTCGAGTCACTCGAAGGGAATGGGTGTCGGGTATCGATACCACTTCGATGAATGGTCGGATCACCTGGCGAGTTCATGTATCGGATGAGCAAGCTGCCAAAGCGGAATTGCTGCGCTTGATCCTATCAGATGAAGAAACTACGGTGATCGAATTCGGACGTAAGAAGTACGAACTCGAAGAAGTGTTTTTAAGCATTGTGGAAGGGAAGGAAAATGTCCAGCCTTAGCTCGCTTCAAATGGTCAGAGAACCTCCCTGGCGCAGCGGCTTTATAAACATGCTGCGCAAGGAGAACGGCTTTTGGTGGGGTACACGAAAATGGTGGGTTCAGTGTTTGATTTGGTTCCTGCTCTTGAATGGATTTGTCATCCTCCTTCTCTGGATCGTGCCTGCTGTAGATAAGGGAGGCGCACCGAGTGCTGCAGAGGTTCTGGATGTATTTTTTCAGTTTCTTGCGGTTTTTGCTGTCTTTGGGGTGATGATCCTCATGCAAGGTGTGATTGTTGGCGAGAAGAAATCAGGGACCGCGGCATGGATCATGTCTAACCCCATCTCTCGTAATGCGTTTATCTTGGCCAAGCTTGTCGCCAATGGGTTCGCCATTCTAACCATCATCGTCGTGCTACAAGGTTTCATTGCCTATTTTCAGTTTTTCTTACAAGGGGACCTTGTTATACGACCGACTTCTTTTGTGGCAGCTTTAGGCCTAGAAGCTCTTCACATGGTGTTTTACATTACTCTGGCATTGATGCTTGGAACTCTCTTCTACAGTAGAGGTCCGGTGATTGGAATTTCGATCGCCGTCCTCATCGGACAGGATCTAATAGGACAGTTCATCGCGATGAAATTTCCGTGGTTTCCTACACTGATGCCCATGCGATTGGTAGATATGGCGTTGCCTGTAGCTCAAGGTGGAGCGCTGTCATCATATACCCCTGTGATCACCACCGTACTGATGTCGATGTCGTTCATTTTGCTGGCGATATGGCGTTTCAGTCGGGAGGAGTTCTAGGTTCTGATTATCAAAGTAAAAGAGAGGGAACCGTAGCGAGGTACAGTCATGAGTGTAAGAAAAGGGCATTTAAAGGGTGTTCCTAAGAATATGCTAAGGGTACGCCTGAGGATCAAAGGAATAAAGGGAGCCTCATACGCTGGACGTGAACTGAGTGATAAAGTGCGACCCGTTGAACCGATCGATAGCATGGTTCAACGTCTGCGCCTTAACTACAATTGATCGCTGGTGGGTTTACTGAGGAACGTACGCACGATGTGATCGACTTTGATACGAGAACAAATGACATCTTCTTGTCAGAATGATTAATTGTGAACAACTGCTAGGGAGTAGAACATGAGAAACAAAGGGAATCATCCGGTTGTGGGGCTCGCACTGAGCGGGGGTGGTGCACGTGGGCTAGCGCACATCGGCGTGCTCAAAGTGCTGGAACGCGAGGGTATCCCGGTGGACTGCCTCGCTGGTTCGAGCATGGGCGGCATCATCGCCGCAGCATACGCCGCGGGCGTTACAGTAGCGGAGCTGGAAAAGGAAGCTCTGCGAATGGCCAAACTCCGCGAGCTCGTAAAACTGGTGGATCCTCTCCCACCTCGTCGCGGTCTGCTGGCTGGAAAACGCCTGCGTACATTTCTCTCGAGATTCGTCGATCCCGATCTTACCTTTCGTGATCTCCATTTGCCGCTGGCTCTAACAGCGGTTGATCTCCTGAGTGGGGAGGAGATCCGTCTTGACCAAGGACCCGTGATCGACGCGCTCCTTGCCACATGTGCTTTCCCTGGCGTTTTGCCACCTGTGGCATCGAACGGTCATTGGTTGGTGGATGGTGGATTGTTGAACAATCTGCCGGTGGATGTAGTCCGTAATCTTGGTGCTGAGATCGTGATTGCCAGCAATGTCACACCGGATTCGGTGCAAGAAAATCCTCTAGAGGCTCCAGAAACACTGCGCTTACTGCCGGATTTCTTATGGGATTCCTATCGAGCCATCACGCTGCTTGGCAGAGCACTGACCCGGATAAGGATTGTCGACGCAAGGCCGGAGGTTCTCATACAGCCACCTCTTCCATCGGATATCGGGATCTTTTCCAGCTTCCCACGGGCGACCGAGATCATCGCAGTAGGCGAGCGAGAAGCTGATAGATGTTTGCCCCAGCTACACAAAGCCTTACAACCTGAGGTGGTTTCGATGGCTTCGATCACCATCGGTGGAAGTTGATTCCCATATCATACGCTGAATGACCCGATTTGCCCCATGGGTTAGGCTCGTATCTTCATCCACATATCCAGTAGGTTGGGTGGTATTTCCTGTCTGAGATAGGTTGAAAGGAGTTGAAACGTATGAACACGAATCAAGACAACAACGTCAGTCTACCGCTCAGGGGAAACCTCAAGCTGATGTACGCTCTCTCTTTCATCATCGCCATCCTGATGGCGGCTGCGTCCATCGCCGGCCTCCTGTACCAGAAGATCACCTATCCGTCGGACGAACTGCTTCAGTCGTTCCTGCCCAGTGACGTGTCCAATCTCTTTATCGGACTGCCGATCTTGCTTGGTTCAATGTGGCTCACGCGGCGCGGTAACTTACTCGGGCTGCTCTTTTGGCCGGGCGCACTCTTCTTCACTCTGTACAATTACCTCGTATACATCTTTGCCATGCCGCTCAACGTGGCATTTCTTCTGCATCTCGCACTGGTGATGCTAAGTGTGTACACCCTCATCGCCTTGCTTGCCAACATTGATGCAAAAGCAGTTCAAAAGGCACTTACCGGTGTTGTACCCAATCGCCTCGCCGGGGGTATCCTGGCTGGACTAGGGCTCCTCTTCTTCTTCCGGGTCATCGCCGTCATGGTCAACGGGCTCACCAGTCAGGCACCCATTGCCGAAACAGAATTCGCGCTCAACATATCAGATTGTTTGACGTCTCCAGCTTGGGTAGTCTGTGGGGTACTGCTTTGGCAGCGTAAAGCGTTTGGGTATGTGACCGGTCTAGGGCTGCTTTTCCAGGCAAGCATGTTATTCATCGGGTTGATCATCGTTTTGTTGTTACAGCCATTCTTTACTACTGCGCCATTCGCTTTGGTCGATGTTGTGGTGATCTTTTTCATGGGTCTGATCTGCTTCATCCCCACCGGGCTCTTTGTGCGCGGCGTGGTCTCAGGTCACAACTCGTGGCGCAGGGGGCTCGCAGGGCAGAGCGAAATTAGGAGTATGTTTTGAATCTTGTGCGGTAGGATCTTGTCATTCAACAGGTCGCCAAACATCTCGCTGCATCGGGTTCTCCGCATAACTGATTTGGATTCCTCTGGCGTCATGGCGAGCCTATGAGTTCGTAGCTATTTGGCGTTGACTAAAAATTAATTGATTACGCTTCCTACAAACATCCGAAGGGGGGTAATTAAATGAAACAACAAGGCGTTGCCAAGCCCATGAGACTTTGGCAGTCCTTTCTTTTCTTTATGATCCCCGGACTTTATGGCCTTTTTGCGCAGTACGTTCTCATGCCTTCTATAGTGCAACTTGGGATGTCAGAGGAGTACGCATACAATGCGGTGCACCTCACGGTATTCATTGGTTTGTTCGTTGCGACAATCCTTGCCTTGAGAGTGGAAGGTTGGCCTCTTAGTTGGATCTCGATTAAGGAACGCCTTCGTATTAAACGGATGGATTCCACTGCATGGAAGTGGACGCTCCCCTTCATGGTTCTCTACCTCGTTCTGGGGTTTCTCCTCAATACATTTGCCCAGTTCGTGTACGAGCAGCTGGGTTTCTGGCCTCCGGGTGCGGACATCCCACTTACAAATATCCCCTATCTCTTGATCGTGTTCACATTTAATATCTTCAGCGAAGAGCTCTGGTGGCGCGGTTACATTCTCCCTCGTCAGGAGCTGGAGCACGGAAGATATGCCTGGCTAGTGAATGGGGTGCTTTGGTCGTTGTTTCACCTATTCAAGTGGTGGGCAGTGCCTTTTATGCTCCTCAAACACTGGATGTTGCCCTTCGTTGTCCAACGTACAAAGAACACCACGCCTTCAATCGTGATTCATTTTGTTTCAAACGGATTAGGTATCTTGTTCAGCATCTTACCCATGCTTACTTCGTAAGTATAGGTAATTGTGTGGCCATTATTGAAGGGATCCTATCGAATAAAGATGAATTCTTCGAGGGAATTCGAACCTCTCGTTATAGTGAACGCACCTCAGCCCCAGGAATTATTATGGGTTGCCGAGCTACATAACTCGGTTTAGAACCGATATCAAGATTTCGTAAGAATTGAAAAATGATATATCTTTCTTTACATTGATAGATAAAGGAAGAGCATACCATCGCGGAGAATCAGAAGATCCAATCTGTCAAGAGAATGATCAACAAAGCCAAACGTCTTCACCCCATTGATGCGCTACGCGGTTTGATGATGGTCATCATGGCGCTTGATCATACGAGTTACTTTGTCGCTCAAAATCATCCTCCAGGTGAGCAATGGGGAGGTGAATTTCCTGTTTATCATGATGCGTTTGCCTTCCTGACCCGCTTGGTGACCCATCCCGCTGCACCAGGTTTTGCCTTTTTGATGGGTGTGGGGATGTATTTATTCGCTCATTCCCGCCGGGAGCAGGGCTGGAGTGAGTGGGGCATTATCCGCCACTTCCTGATTCGTGGAGGGTTTCTGATCGCTATTCAGTTGTTGATCATCAATCGTGCCTGGCAGTTAGGTCTTGATGCCTTCCCCAAGTTTTACATCGGAGTTCTGACCGCTCTGGGTGGAGGCATGATCTTGGGAAGCTTCCTGCTTCGACTCAAATCAACCTATCTGCTTGTTTTGACTTGTGTACTGTTCATTGGAACGGAATTATCTCACCCAGACCCGAGTCAGTGGGGTCTCATCTTTGACCAACCACTCGGTCTACTATTCGGTTACAGTGGTGGAGATCTCGTCTTATGGTCGAATTATCCGATCTTAAGTTGGTTGGAGTTGGTCACATTTGGGATCTTCTTTGGTCATTGGGTTGTAGAAGATTCAGGAAGATCTTTCAAGCGAGCGATCTGGCTTGGTGGGGTATTTCTCTTTGCCTTTGTGATAATTCGATATCTGGACGGATTTGGAAACATCCGACCAAGGATGGGCGATAGTTGGATCGATTTCCTCAACGTGGTCAAATATCCCCCCAGCATGACCTTCACTCTTATGACAATGGGGGTCAACCTGATTGTTTTGGGACTGTTTGCCCGGGCAACGGAGACAGCACAACGCATCCTCCAACCGCTGGTCGTATTCGGACGTACGCCCCTGTTCTTCTACATCCTTCACCTATTCATATACTTATGGATGGGTCGATGGTTGGCTCCGTACGGCACGAGCATTCCTGCGATGTACACGTATTGGCTGTTGGGTTTGCTCATCGTATTCCCTCTCACGCTGTGGTATGGCGTTTTCAAGCAGGGTCAACCAGCCAATTCGTTATTGCGGTTTCTTTAGCGTTGGGTGAGGAGATCCTAGACACAGTGTTTTGGTTTAGCATCAAGGGTAGATATGATGATCTTTGAGATGAGATCAAGAGTTTACAAGTATTTGTTGCTCCTATTTATTGCTATCGGACTGACGGCATGTGGGATCATGCCGCAAAGGGCTCAGACTTTTGACTTTGAGAAACTGATCGTTGATGTATTTGCACCTCAGCCAGGGGAAAAGATCCTGGTTATGATCGATTTGCCCCATGGCGAGTTGGTCAACAACACGGAATGGTCGCGACGTCGTCTGATGGCTAAGGAGTGGCATGAAGGTTTGATTCAACTGGGCACAAGGTTAAATTTCGATGTGCACCCTCTCTATAGCTATCTTGCAACTGGGCAGCATAGTGGACCCTTGCCGGAGGACGGCAAACTAGGAGGTCAGTCTATCCGATTGGAAGATGTAATAGCTGACACCAACATCGTTATTGCGCTCACGGAATACTCGGCGACGGCTCCGTTGATCGAGTTTGTCCAGAGATACCCTCATCTTCGGGCAGCAAGTATGCCAACCGTAACGAAGGCGATGGAACAGACGGCCTTGGCAGCGGATTATGGTGAAGTTGCTCGAAAGTGTTCCATTCTGGTGGAAAGACTGGACCGAGCTATAAGTGCAGAGGTGGAATTTACGACTGGCCATCGGATGTACTTCGATCTCCGTTATCGTACGGCCGAGGTTGATGACGGGCAACTGCACGCTGATGGTGAGGGAATGCGGGTCATCAATTTGCCCAGCGGTGAAGCCTATATCGTTCCATACGAGGGTGAAATGGAAGGGCATCCCAGCCAAACAGAAGGCACTATTCCCATGATGTGTAGGAATGAGTTGGTGTCTCTCGTGGTGGAAGAAAACCGGATCCTCGAAGTGCTAGGTCCAGGGGGATGTGCGGCAGGATTACGGGAATACATTTTTCAGGATGAAGCGAGACGCAATATCGCAGAGTTAGGCTTGGGAGTTAATGACGCGGCAGTCGTCACGGGAAATGTCCTTGAAGACGAAAAGGTACCGGGGATGCATTGGGCTTTTGGTCTCAGTGAAGCTTTGGGTGGAACTGTGGGTGTTGATGATTTCAGCGACCCCAGCCATGTCGTGCATCGGGATATCGTGTATCCCAAAGGCGGGTTGATTGAGGTCGTTAGTCTTGTCTTAAATTATAAGGATGGGACCAGTGAAGAGATCATTCGATATGGTGAGTACAGGATCTTCAAATCGAAATTGCCGTTTTCTTTTGATCATCTCTTGGTGACATGGCTCCTCCTCACAGCAGGATCTATGAGTTTTGTGGCCATCGATCTCGAGCGTGACAAGCACGCGACCTGGGGGGTCAAATTTGCCTGGGTCTGGATTTCTGTGATCTTCGGTCTACTAGGGCTGGTGGTTTATTTCCTCTCCTATCAGAAGCCCCAACGCTCACGAGATCCTAAGGTCCAATCGGCGGGCTGGAGGCGTGCCCTCAGTGCGACAGTTTATACAACGGCAGGAATCGCCTTGGGGATGATCCTGGTGCAGGTGATCTTTAACACTGCTCCATTTATGGATGAAGCCAGTCCGGTGATTCGTTTCTTGATCATCTATCTTATACCACTTCTCACTGGATGGCTTATCTTCCGCACCCCAGCTATAAGCTCAGCTTTACAAATGCGATACTGGAATGCTATCCGGCGGACACTTCTTGCTGAGGTCATCTCGGTGAACTTCGTGCTGTCGGGCGCGATTCCCACCATCCTCATCCCCTCAAACTGGTATCCGGATTTCTTTGGTCCAGCTAGTCCACCCACTTATTTGCTCATCTCGCTGGCTGCGACAGCTGGTGCGCTGTTCACCTATCCCTTCCATGCATGGATGATTCGACGAGGGTTCCATGTATGGCCAATCCAAACCTCAATCGATCGATCGTTAATGTGGGAAGATGGTTCAGTCGCGATCCCGACGATACGAAATGCCTGGTTTGCTCTTCTGTTAAGCACCGTTATCTTTCTCACCTCATTTGTGCTGACGATCCAAATACTGATCTAGGAAAGGATATTGGGAGGTGCAGTGAAAGATACAATGCTGGATTGGATTAGCCCGAATAGATTTGTGTGTTCGAATCTCAACTATAGTCGTCGTGCCTGTGAGTTTCTCTGTAATTTCTTGTTCGATCGGGGTGTGGGTGTTTAAAATGAAATCCGTACTTGATCCCACACTGAGTAGATAAGCTTATCGTGGTAGGAGAAAAGGCATAGTTAAGTCAAACCGTCAAACTGGAGGATATCTCCTGGCAGCTGCCCTCGGCGCTTTCGTGGGTGGTACTGTTGTGCTTGTAGTTAGCAGAGCGCTTCCAAAGATGATGTCACAAATGATGTCTGGTATGATGCGTAACATGATGGAGCAAATGAGCGATGGTGCCTGTAGCCCGCAGGACATATGACGCCAGATGATGGAAGGCTTCGGGGAAGCCACAAGAGTGGGTTCGTAATCTTTAAATTAAGAATGAACAATTTTTACTAGGAATGCAGAAATGGCGAAACTTCATAAATTCAGTGTGATCTTCCTCAACGCAATCCTTCTGGACCAGCCTTCTCCATAAAAGGGAGAGGACCGAATCCCCTCTCCCCTGTGGGGAGAGGGTAAAGGTGAGGGGCAATTAACTTCCTAAGTACATCCTCACCCCAGCCCTCTCCCTAAAAGGGAGAGGGAGAAAGATCCCCATTAAGTATAAGGAGCTGTCTCGATTTTTTGACAGCTCCTTTCGTCCTGAGAAACCCAATCGATTATTTCAAAATGGCTTACATTAGCTCATGGAGGGTTATGTACCTCATCCCCGTCTGACGATCCCCTGCTGCCAAGCGTAGACGGCAGCCTGAGTGCGATCAGCAAGCTGCAATTTACTTAAGATATTGCTCACATGGCCTTTGACCGTATTTTCACTGATCACTAACCGCTCAGCGATGGAGCTGTTGTTCAGGCCATTTGCAATTAATTTAAGGACCTCTATTTCGCGCAAGGTCAATTCGGTATAAGGATTCAAACCCCTGTTGTTCGAACCGTGGACTTCCTGGATCACACGTGCGGCTACCCGCGGATGTAATGTGGCTTCCCCTCTGGCTGCTCTACGCGCAGCATCGGCGAGTTCTTGCATATTAACGTCTTTGAGCAGGTAAGAGATCGCACCGGCTTGTAGGGCTGGGAAGATGTGTTCATCTTGGTGGTAGGAGGTTAAGACCACGATTTGAGTACGCGGGCTCGCGTCTTTCACCCGTCTGGTTGCTTCGACACCGTCCATACCTGACATGACGAGGTCCATTAAAACCACATCGGGTACATATTCTAACGCTAGCTCAACAGATTCTTTTCCACAACCAGCTTCAGCGACCACGGTGATATCGGGCTGCGCATCCAAGAAGGCCTTAACACCTTGCCGTACAACCTCATGATCATCTACGATGAGTACAGTTATTTGTCCGCTCATGCTGCCACTCTGATCCGACGGGATTCTTTATCGTTGCGGTAGGTCCTCTTTACTTTGACCTTAGTTCCTCTTCCAAGTGCACTTTCGACAAGGAGTTCCCCATTGATCATCTCTGCCCGTTCGTACATCGAACGTAAACCTAATCCGTGATGTTGTTTGGTGGAGTCAAACCCCCGTCCGTTATCGGAAATCGTGAGCGAGAGTTCCTCTATACCAAATACCAACCGCACCTCGGCTCGATCTGCCTGACTGTGTCTGGCGACATTAGCCAGTGCACCTTGAACGATGCGGAACAATGCTTGTTCAATCTCCAATGGGAGTGGCCGTTCATTATGGATACGGACATCGATTTCGATACCGGTTTGATTAGAGCAATCGAGCGCATACTCTTGCACTGCCGTAGCCAATCCCCTACCTTGCAGGGCGAACGGACGTAATTCTCGAATCAGGTCAGTCAACTCTTGTCGTACTTCGTAGAGCAGCTTCTCAGCCTCTACAAGATGCTCCTCGGCTTCCTCTGGATCAGGGTGAAAGTGTGCCCGAGCGGCGCCAAGTTGGGCTGAAGCAGCAAATGTCTGTTGTTTGACGCTATCGTGAAGATCGCGAGCTAGGCGGTTGCGCTCCTCCATCACGGACATTTGTTGGCGCTCTTCGAGCAAGTTTTCCAATTGAGCTGCCATATGGTTTAGACCCTGGGCAAGGCGTCCCAGCTCATCGCCCGACGGGTCATCGACGAAGACAGTGAAGTTGCCCTGACTCCAAGCATCGGCGGATACAAATAATTTTTTCAAGCGCCACACAAGTCCCCTTGCGGTTAGTGAGCCAATAATGGTTCCCAACGCAGCAGCGAAGATAGTGATGAACAAAAGACTTATGCCAACTTGTCTTGCGATTTCAGAGAATGTCCAAACCTCGCCGATCCCCATCTTACGCATGAACGCCACCGCACCTAAAACCTGGTCCTGATCACCTTCGCTGAGAATCGGTACCGCCTCATTAACTACTCGATACTTCTCCCTCATCACAGGTACCGCGCCGACCATTCTATTCTTTACGCCATAGGAGTACAGATTGTTGTGATCCGTCTCGCCCGAGAGCGCACGCTGTAATGGTCCTTCCAAGCCGGGTATCTCACTGACATTGAAAGTTTCTCCGACGCGTGTGTTTTCGAGGAAGCCATGAGGTAAGGTATCGATCAATTCCCCATCCGTGTTGAGGAAAATCACGTAGGTGATGTTGGTCGTAAAGGCTCCGAGGGTGAAATTCCCCAACATTATAGGCTCAGTATCCGTTGAGTCCGCCTTATATTGTCCAAGATGCTCGCGTAATCCCTCAATATCCGGGGGGACCCTTGAGAGATAAGAGCTGACTGCTGGGGTGTATTCTGAATACAGGTCCTCAAATACCAACTCCGGCTTGACTCTAATTTGTATTGCCAGATTGACGGCCAGCCCTATGATGAAGGCAATTTCTAGAATCAGCAAAGCTGCGACGGTGACCAGGGTATAACTCAGAGTCAACTTCCATCGAAGTTGACGAAGACGGCTGCTCAAGAGAGTTATTGTTCTTTGCATCGCTTCAAGTTTAGTGGTCAAACCTTCTCCCGCGTTCCACGCTACCCGACTACATATTTAACGATTGTGCAGGAGTTTTAGTTCAACCGGATTCAGTGAGTATGTATGACTGAACTAAACAAATATCCTCGAGGAGTAGGAAGGGGTCTATGAGGGGGGTGCGGGCGCAGCCCGCACCCCCCACGAATACCGGTCCTCTTCTCGCGGCTGAACTTTTTTCAGTGGAGACATTACTGTATCAATCATAAAACTGGCTTTGAGGAGAGACATGGGCACAGAGGATGGTTCTCTACCACACTGGGGAGGGGTATGAAACTGTCCTGCGGGCTCGTGTGTTTGGATGCGGCATACTTTATGATGTAACGGCTGGGAATTGACTGAGGTCCTAGATTCTAAATCGAAGTCAGTTTTTATTTCATGCTTTAAGCATATCGATATGGTTTGAGTTGTCTGGAACTAGATTCGATTTTGAACTTGGTTTGTAAGTAGAGGAAAAAAGATGACGCCCCGGTTGCCGCCGAGGCGTCGGTTGGAAAGCCAAATTAGCCCTTAGAGAACTATTAAAGACTTTCCTATGTTTAAAGATACTCGATTTTCCTTCAGATCTCAACCCAACAAAATGATTCTAACAAGAAAGACATCGAACAACCCAGGCATGAAAGTTGATTTGATTGGCCACCACTCAAGCCCCATTACACACATTGGTGAACGTACGTTCCAGATAGGGGGAGCAATAGGTGTTTAAAAGGTCACTCATCGTAGAGTGACAAAGGATGATGTTTCTTCCGTTTTTTCTTATCGATTTGAGGAGGCACATCGGTGCACGTAACAAAACCGTATCTTTATCACAAGGCAATACGAGAGTGCCTTTGGTCTTTAAAAGAACCTGATGACCCCGCATTACCTAGGGCGTTGGAATTGTATTGGAAAGCCCGTATTCGAGGTCGGCTAATGAAGGCGTGGTCTTCCTTTACCGGTGGCGATCGGGGATTGATTGATTTGAATTCGATCAAGATCAAGAAATTTGTATATAGCTGGCGGTATGTAGGAGTGCGAGATGTGCAGATTAATAAAATCGTGGGCAGTGAAGGGCTATGTGGTACCTTCGATCGAGCTTTCTATCCGCTGCGAGCTCAAGATGAGGCTCGCTGGTTGAGCGTCGCACTTTCCAAGTTGAACGGTTCTCACACACCTCCGATCGATCTAGTTCAAATTGCTTCGAGATACTTTGCTCAAAATGGTCAGTATCACATTTCGGTAGCCCGTGCGATGGGACAGAAGGTGATCAAAGCCTACGTGACTCGATGGGATGTCTCAGAGAGATCGGTCGGAAAACGTTGGAAGGTCACTATTGCTAGATCACCCGAATACATTTCTGATGACTCTCATCGCCGACGTAAGGTTCAGCTTACGGTTAAATCACAACTTCTAGAAAAGGCAAGAGAAGGAGTGGAACACGTTGCCGAAATTTGATGTCTTGGAAGCGCTTATCGATCGGATTGGTCGGGAGATACATGGCTTCGATGAGACAACGGACAGTTGGGATGGATACCTACAAATCGTATTAAAGGATTATGCATCCCAGTTTGAACCTCCCCCAGGTATGTGGGCGGAGATTAAGGCGAAAGTACAGCGAGAGTTGGTCCTAAATCAAGTCCATTCATGTGTGCCATAGAAAAATCTGTGAAAAGGAGGTGATGTTTTCAAGCAAAAGGATCGAAATGGTCCGATCATTTCGTAAAAGACTAATGCAGAACGAGGAGAAGATAATGAAGTGCAGAAAGATTTTTACGCTGATCAGCTGGGGGATGGTGGTGTTGATGCTGTGTGCCTCCTGCCAAGCCGCAAAAGAGACAGAGGTCGCTCCTGTTGAAGCTCCAGTAGAGGAAAGCAAAGCGGAAGAGCCAACAGCCGTTGAACCGGCGGAGGAACCGGCAGCGGAAGCGCCTGTGGAGGAAGCAGTGGTCCTTGACGCGTATCGCATCGCTATCCTGGCTGACATAACGAGTTCCAATGTGTGGAATCTCTTCGGCCCAGGCGCATCGGCTTACAACTACGTGGTGCAGAATGGTTACTGGCCTGGCTTATTCACCTTATCTGACCACCGATTTGACTTTGTGCCTCAGGTGGCTGCTGATTTTGCTACGGCTTTGGAGCAGGAGGGTGACCTATGGTTTTCTACGGTCCCTCTTAAGCAAGGATTCCTGTGGAGTGATGGATCGGAAATCAACGCTGAGGACATCGTTTTCACTGCTGAAGTTGTGATGGATTTTGAGCTCAGCGGCAACTGGGATTACGCCACGAGCAACATTGATCATATTGAAGCCATCGATCCCAGAACGGTTAAGATCTACTACACTGAAAAACCCGGACTGGCGGTGCACGAATACGGCGTTCTCCAAAATCCCATCGTCCAGAAAGCCTTCTGGGAGCCAAAGCTGTCGGAAGCATATGCGGCCCTGGAAGGCATTGCCGAGCTCGACCCGGAGAGCGAGGAGTACCTTGCAGGACTTGCTGAGGCGCAGCAAGTTTTGTACGGAGTCGAAGCTGAAGGTGAACCGATCTATGGGGCTTATAAATTTGATAAGTGGGAAGTGGGGGCCTTTGTGGAAAATGACGCCAACGCATTGCACTTCTACAATGGGATGACCATTGAAGAGTTCGCAAGCGGGGGATACCGCGAAAAACTGGAGGGGATCTACGACTTCGAGGCTTATGGTGAGGTCTCGGGCGAACCTGAGCTGTCTTTCGTCAATGGTCCGCATGCCAATTCCGTGGTCTACAGCATCTACAGCCAAGATGCCGCTGTGTTGGCTTTGCTGAATGGCGATGTGGATTACATCTACAACCCAAGTGGCTACGGACCGGGACTCCAAGCTCAACTTGAAGGGAACCCCGATGTGACGATCGCAGAAAATCCTCGCAATGGCTGGCGTTTCTTGGCCTTTAATTTCAGGGTCCCACCGTTGGATGACATCGCTGTGAGGCAGGCGATCACCTGCATGATCGACAAGGAATTCTTGACCAGTAATATCTTGCAGGGCGCGGCCTTCCCCGCGTACACCCCCGTTCCCGAGGGGCTCTCCTTCTGGTACAACCCTGACGTGACCCGCATTTGCTACGGTCTGTCTGAGCAAGAGCGCATGGTCTGGGCCGTAGAGCGACTGCGTGAGGCCGGCTACAGTTGGGAGGTCGAGCCCAGTTGGAATGAGGATCGAGGTGGTTCCGTTGATTGGGGTGAAGGGCTGAAGATGCCCGACGGCACAGAAGTACCAGAATTGTTGCTTCTTGCTCCAAGCCCAGGATACGATCCCTTGAGAGCGACCAGTGGGGTTCTGATCGAGCAGTGGGCTGGCATGTTAGGTTTCCCCGTTAGGGCACAGTTGACCAACTTCAACAACATCCTCAACGAGACGTTGGGAGGCGGTGGAAATTGGGACATGGTGGTCGTGGGATGGAATTTGACAACCTTCCCCGATCACATGTGTGATTTCTTCCTCGAAGAATACGGCGGACCATTTGCCTTCACAGGTTATGCCGGGGAACAACTCGTCCAGATGTGCTTGGAATTCAAAGCTAGCACGAACCTAGACGAAGCTCGTCTAATTGGTTTTAAGATGCAGGAGCTTTTGGCCACCGAATTGCCCTACACCTACCTCTTTGCCAATCCGGTGAAGGATGCATACAACCTCACCTCCGTCAACTATCCGTTTACCCAGGTTCTTGACGGCATAGAAGGTCTTTATGGTCAACAAAATCTCGTCGTTGCACCCGAGTGAGAGCGCATAGAACCCTCGCTCCTCCTGCGGAGGGGGGTGGCGCTATTTCCACCCCCCTCTCCTACTTACATTTCTTCGATGAGGTTGTAGACCATGGGCAATTACATCCTGCGACGTTTGTTCCAAATCATCATTACGCTGGTTATCTTTCAGACCTTATTATTTTTGATCCTCGATGCCCAGCCAGGTGATATCACGCTTCAATACCTTACCGATCCTAGGGTCACACCAGAGATACGCGACCAGATGCGGATCGCTCTCGGGTTAAATAAGCCACCCATCGAACGCTACTTACAGTGGTTGAGAAATTTTATAACAGGAAATCTTGGGATTTCTTTTAGCCACTATCCCCGTCCTGTGTTGGACATCATCCTCGAGCGTGCTCCGCGGACGATTGTGCTCTTCCTGACCTCAACGCTAGTTTCGTTTTTTGTTGGATTTGTCTTGGGCAAGCAATTGGCTTGGCGTAGAGGTGGCGGGTTTGAATATTCGATGACGATGGTGGGTGTGGTCTTGTATACCATTTTCACGCCTTGGTTCGGATTGATGTTGATTTATCTACTGGGCTTGCGTTTAGGGTGGTTGCCGGTGGGCAAGTTCTTAGACCCGATCTTGTGGCGGGACGTCCCTGTTGATGCCAACTATGTCTTTGCCCGTCTAGGGTTTACCGGCCTTATCTTGAGCTTGTTGATTGCTGTATTGTGGCTAAGTTCAACACGTTTGAGCCCTGTGAAGCGAAGAAGCTTAAGACTCATTGGAGTCCTGATGATCGTTGGGATATCTCTTGGCGGATGGGCGCTTTCCGAGGTGGGGTATTTAGCGGCGGATATGCTTGAACACATGATTTTGCCGGTCACAGTCGCCACCTTGGTCTCCTTCGCAGGAACCATGCTCATGATGCGCAACACGATGCTCGAAACCCTTAAAGAAGATTTCGTCATGGCAACTCGAGCTAAAGGTTTATCGGAAGCAGAGGTGCGCGATAAACATGCCGCACGTAATGCTTTTCTCCCGGTATTTACCAACCTGATTATCAGCATTCCCTTTGTGCTCAGTGGTGGAATCATCACGGAGACCATCTTTTCGTGGCCTGGTATGGGTCTCACGTTGTTACAAGCGGTGCAGAACGAAGATGTTCCGTTAGCGATGGGAGCAATGACCTGCGTCGGTATCTTTGCATTATTCGCTCACCTTTTCGCTGATGTGACGTACGCGTTCCTCGATCCGCGTATTCGCTACCAATAGAAGGTGACGATGGTAGAAATTACAAAAACACAATTCTCCGAACTTACAGAACCGATGTGGCGTATTCGTTCGCGTTTAATATGGCGCAGCTTCATTGAGAATTGGAAGCTGTTCATGGAATACCCGATCGGAATGATCGGATTGGGGATCATTATAATCTTCGGTTTAATGGCGTTGGCTCATCCGATTTTGATGAAGTATGTTTGGGAACCCCGCGTCTATGACCCAGTGATCGGCTACGACATCTCCATTCTCGCTCATCCATCACCCCCGTCTTCGACGCACCTGTTGGGGACAGATCCGTTGGGTCGTGATGTGCTCAGCCAACTGCTTTACGGTACACGTTTTGGTTTCAGTCTGGGTATTTCAGCGGCGCTTGTGTCGGTCATTGTTTCGACGACCGTTGGAGCGTTATCCGCCTACTACGGCGGCATCGTTGATGTCCTTTTTATGCGTCTGGCTGACGTGGTGATTATGCTGCCCTTCATTGCCATCTTAATCGTCTTAAGTGCTTTGATCGAGTTCAATGGCTTCTCCTTGGCGATAGTGTATGGCCTGCTTGTTGGCTTTGGGGGACAAACGATTGTTATCAAATCGCAAGCTCTTAGCATTAAAGTGAAACCCTACATCGAGGCGGCGCGTGCAGCTGGTGGTAGCGACTGGCATATCATCTTTACCCATTTGATTCCTAATCTGATGCCACTTTCCTTTCTTTATATGATGTTCACGGTAACCGGTGCGGTCTTCGCTGAAGCGGCATTGTCCTTCTTTGGCCTGCTAAACATCCGCATGAGTTGGGGCATCATGATCAATACCGCTCAAGCAGCAGGATACCTATTGGCGGGCCCAGAGTATCTGCATTTGATGCTACCCGCCGGATTAGCGATCACTCTGCTTTGTTCATCTTTCTACATGGTCGGTCGGGCTCTTGACGAGGTCGTCAATCCCCGCTTACGACAACGCTAAAGGAACGAGCCGCGCATGAACGATAAACCCATTCTCTCCGTTCGCAACCTGACCATGCATTATTACACTCGAAAGGGAGACGTATCAGCGGTGGACGACGTCTCGTTCGATCTTGCGCGAGGTCAATCGCTCGGGCTAGTTGGCGAGTCGGGCTGTGGTAAAACGTCGGTGGCATTTTCGCTTCTACGGTTACTTCCAGAGAACGCTCAACTGCTTGCTGGGAACGTGTATCTTGATGGTTGTGATGTCCTCGCGCTGGACGAGAAGGAGGTTCGTAAGATTCGCTGGCGAGGTATCTCGATGGTCTTTCAAGCTGCTATGAACGCCCTCGATCCGGTGTATCGGGTCGGGGACCAGATCATAGAAGCACTTCAGACCCACTTCAGAGGCCTTGGTGAGGCCGAAGCGCGTGACCGTGTGATCGAGTTGTTCCCGATGGTGGGATTGGATCCCAGTCTGATGGAGCGCTACCCACACGAATTCAGTGGCGGCATGCGTCAACGTGCTGTTATCGCCATGGCGCTCTCCTGTGATCCGAGAGTGATTATCGCCGATGAACCGACAACCGCGCTTGATGTGATCGTCCAAGATCGTATTCTGAATGAACTGCGAGCGATTCAGCGAAAGATGGGCATGAGCATGATCTACATCACGCATGATATCGCTGTCATCGCTGAGGTAAGCGACCGTATAGGTGTAATGTACGCAGGGCGGATGGCAGAATTAGCCTCTGCGGTAGACATCTTTGAGAACCCCTTTCACCCCTACACCCATGCTCTTATGAATGCTTTCCCTAGTATTGAAGGTGAGAAACAGGAGTTAAAAGCTTTGCCTGGCGAGCCGCCAGATTTGTTATCGCCACCGAGTGGGTGTCGCTTCCATCCCCGTTGTTCTCGAAGGATTGAAAGCTGTAACAGACTTCAGCCTCCTTTCGAAGATATGGGAGACGATCATTTCGTGGCCTGTTGGAACCCGCGCGAGGTGGGTAATGGATGAGAACGGTGCGTTGGTGAATGTGATTGAATTGGAGAAGCGGTTCGCAGTTTCTGCAGGGGTATTCGGTCGTGTGAAGGGACACATTCATGCTGTGGACGATATCAGCTTTGATATCCCGTCAGGTCGATCATTAGGGCTGGTGGGTGAGTCTGGCTGTGGAAAAACGACCACCGGAAAGCTCCTTGCTCGCTTGATGGACCCAACCGATGGGCACATTTATCTCAACGATGATCTGATGGGAAGAATCGACCTAGCAGAAATTCGAGGTCGGGAACTAAAAACGTTTCGCCAACGGGTGCAGATCATCTTTCAGGACCCATATGAATCACTTAACCCCCGCCGCACGATCTATGACACGGTGGAAGAACCTTTACGGGTTCAAGGGGCAGGCATATTGGTTGAAAGAGAGGCGAGGGTCGTAAAATTGCTCGAATTGGTAGGGTTAACCCCGGCATCAAGCTTTTTATTCCGGTTTCCACATGAACTCTCAGGCGGTCAGCGGCAGCGGGTGGCGATCGCACGTGCCTTGGTGGTCAACCCCGTTTTCGTGATTGCGGATGAGCCGACCTCGATGTTGGACGTTTCAATTCGTATTGGTGTGATGCAACTGATGACTGAGCTGGCGGAACGACTAAACGTCAGTTACCTGTATATCACACACGATCTGGCTATCGCACGCTACATGTGTCATGAGATCGCTGTGATGTATCTCGGAAAGATCGTTGAGCAGGGTGAGACGGAAGAAATGATCAAAAATCCGCTCCACCCATACACCCAAGCGCTTTTTTCAGCGGTTCCAATTCCCAACCCCCGGAGAAACCGGGTTGCGATAGGGATCAAAGGAGGTGTCTCTGCTCCTATTGACCCGCCACAACGCTGTCGCTTCTATGATCGTTGCCTGGTAGGGGATGAATTCTGCCACGACAATGATCACCCGCCTCTTGAGGATAGGGGAGCGGGCCATCGAGTGGCGTGTTATAAGGTGTAGCTCATAATCAAAAATTCTTTTTCGAAGGCAAGAATGTAGGGGCAATTCACCGTTCGTGCCGCGACACCGGCGGCAAGCCGGTGCGAGACGGCCGGAATTGCCCCTACATGCTTTCGCCCCAACAATGCTTTTTGTATGGGAGGCAATTTTGGAGTACAGCAGCTCTGCTGCTGCCGTATCCTGAGCCTGTCGAAGGGGGCGCAAGCAAAGCTTGCGCACTCCAAATCCTTACTTTTGGATGAGGGGGGTAATAAATACCTGTAAATGATCTTGGGACAATTCAGAAATCTCCCCTACGCGAGGTAGACGATCAGCCCCACAGGTCGAGACAGTCAGTGTGCTGCCGAAACCGCAGAACGAACGGCGAACCGCCCCTATACATCTGACAAGAGTATGCACAATGAAAGGATCGTAACCGTCTCGTCTGAGCGTAGAGGATTGAATCTGAAACCTCCACGGAAGTTTTTAAGTTCCAGATCTTGCTTAATTCGAAGCTTGAGAAGAGAATCATCTTAGCCGACAGATGGAGAATGTAATGAGTGATTTGGAACCTATCATCACCAAGGTCGAGGACATCGGTTGGGATGCGAGATTAGCGAAGCGAACGCAGGGGATGAAAAGCTCCGTTATCCGAGATTTACTAAAGGTGACCATGCAGCCGGACATGATCTCCTTCGCTGGCGGTTTACCAGCGCCAGATTTTTTCCCTCTCCGCGAGTTCGAAGAAGCATGTCAATATGTCCTTCAGCATGAAGGTCATGTGGCATTACAGTATGGTCCGTCCGAAGGCTATGCACCTCTGAAGCAGTTTCTTGCTGAGAAAATGTCCAAATACGGCATCCTGGTCGAATTGGAAAACATCCTGATCACCAACGGCTCACAACAAGGGCTGGATTTGATCGGTAAGATCTTCGTTGACCCAGACGCCTGCGTTATCTGCAGTCGTCCAACTTATCTGGGTGCGTTACAGGCTTGGGATGCTTATCAGGCCCAATATTGCACAGTACCGCTTGACGATGAAGGTATGTGCGTCGATGAGCTACCAGCCATTCTCGATGTTGACCATCGTCATCGCTTTATCTATGTCCTGCCGAACTTTCACAACCCGGCCGGGACCACCCTTCCATTGGAGCGACGCAAGCGGTTAGTTGAGATTGCGCGCCAGTATGACCTCGTGATCATCGAAGATGACCCTTACGGTGAACTTCGCTACGAGGGCGAGGATGTCACTCCCATCTTTCGTTTGGCTCCGGAGAGAACGCTGTACTTAAGCACATTCTCGAAGACGTTAGCCCCAGGAATTCGGCTCGCCTGGATCGTGGCACCGAAACCGATCATCGCCAAGCTGGTACGGGCGAAGCAGGCGGCCGATCTGCACACTGGCACCTTTGTTCAGATGGTGGCCAATGATATCTGTCAGCGCGGTTTTCTCCGTCAGCATGTGAAACGATTATGTGAAGTCTATCATCAACGACGCGACGCGATGTTGGATGCTCTAGCGGAGCACATGCCCGAAGAGGTATCTTGGACGCGTCCCCAGGGAGGTTTGTTCCTTTGGGCACGTACATCTGATCGCATCAAAACGCGCGATTTTCTCGAGAAGGCGACCGCGGCCAAGGTTGCCTATGTCCCAGGTTTCGCGTTCTACCCAGGTGAGAGCGGTGGTTTCCATTCTATGAGATTAAATTTTTCCTATTGCAAGGAAGATGTCATCAATGAGGGCATCTACCGTCTGGCAGTAGCGATGAAGGAAGAATTGGCTTGAAATCAAGATTTATTTGACCCAACAATTTTGCGGTTAAAAAACACAAGAAGATTCAAAGTCAAGCACTATCTGAGTTGTGTGAGGGTGATGTGGATGATCAGGTGTTTACCCCACCTGGTCAATGTTTATCGCTAGTCTCAGCGCCGTCTGTAATAAAGTGTTGGCTCCATGGATGCAGTTCTCCCAAGTGGTGAATTCTCTTGGCGAGTGACTCGCCCCATCCACTGAAGGGACAAAAATCATCCCAACGGGACACAGTCCTGCCAAGGATTGTGCATCATGCCCAGCCATGGAAGTAAGTGGGATATGGTTTAGACTCAGCGTATCCGCAGCATTAGTAATTGCGGAACGGACCTCATCATGCATTAGAGATGGTGGGTATTCCCCAAGATCCTCTACTTCCAGACCTAGACCGAAACGGTTTGCTTCGAAACGAGCCCCTTCCAGTAGAGCTTGTCCCAATATACGGAGGGTGTGGGCTTCTGGTGCCCGATACTCCAGCCTTAGTATCGCTTCTGCCGGGACGATGTTAAATGCTCCTGGCATAAGATCTATCTTCCCAACGTTAGCGACGCAGTGTGGGAAACTCTCGTGCAAGATATCTCGTATAACCAAGATAAATGCGCTCGCGCCTTGGGCTGCATCAAGTCGGTCCTCCATGGAGGTCGTCCCTGCATGGTCCGATCTACCGATGAACGTCAATATAGATGAACCAATACCAACAATACTGGTCACGACACCTATCTCAGCGTTAGCGTCGATCAATCTCATACCTTGCTCGATGTGCACTTCTACAAATCCGGCTAACGATCCTTGATGGCGAGCCGCGTTGAGCAAACCGTCTTTGGTAAGACCTGCACGATTTAGTCCTTCAATAAACGCGACCTTGCCCCCTCTTGGATGCTCTAGATCGGAGTGACTCAGCTTCCCGGCAAGGGCTGAACTTCCCAATAAACCGATATGTGTACCCTCCTCATCCGTGAAGTCGATGGCTTCTAAGTTGATAGGGAGACTAATGCCGGCTTCTTTTACAACAACCAGGACCTCGAGCGCAGACAGTACCCCAAGTGCGCCATCGAACCGGCCTCCATAGGGGACAGAATCAAGGTGTGAGCCAAGAAGTAGTGTCGGTCCATCTTCAGGTCCGCAAGGGAGATATGCCGAATGGTTTCCCGCCTCGTCGACGCGGAATTCTAACCCGCTCTCTCGGATTAGGTCTCGAAACCAAGCGCGCGCAGCTAAGTGTGCCTCGCTAAATGTTGGGCGGTGTATACCACCATCGTCCGTCGCTCCAATCTCAGATAAAGCATCGAAGTTGGCTTGAAACCTCGCGGGATTGATACGTAGGTGTTCTGAGTGAGTATCCATTCCATCAGACCTCCGTCCCAATCTATATGACGAGATGTGAAAATGCTTTCCGCATATATATTAAATCGAGTGACTCTACCTAATTCCCATCAATCGATTTCACAAAGACGATGAAGTTATAAGATTAAAGTGGATTAGTGCGTTATCACCTTCATTTCTTGACATTAAAAGGATGCCTAAAGAAAAGGCAAGCGGGTGACATTGTTGCTGATTGTGCATGACTACGAACAGAAATTGGTTTGATACTTTTCATCGAGATTTTAACAGCTAGATGTGTGGAACCTTTGGGCAGCTCTGTGGAGTGCGGTGGGCTCCTATGTTAGAATCCTCACTTGATACCTGTTGTATGTAAATTGAGCTAGTATATCTGTTTATTGGGAGTGCTTAACTTAGCGATGTCGATTGAGCCAAGGACGACTACATTTATCCTCGCTTCCGCTTCACCTCGCCGGAACGAGCTTATCAGGCTTACAGGGTGGAGCGCGCTTGTGTGCCCGGTTGAAGTGGATGAACTTCCCCTGCAGGATGAAACAGCAGAGGAGTTAGTAAGGAGGTTAGCCTTGACGAAAGCGAGAACCGCGATCCTGAGCTGTGATGAATCCGGTGTCTTCCTTGCCGCAGATACGGTGGTTGTGGATGGGCAGCGTCTCTTGGGAAAACCATTGGATCAAACTGAGGCAAGGGAGATGCTGTGGGAATTACGTGGTCGAGAACATCGCGTTCTAACCACACTCGTTATCATCGATCAGCAAGATCAGCGCGAGATCTTTATGATGTGCGAGTCTTCCGTTCCGATGCGCAGATACACCATGGACGAGGTGGATGCTTACATCAATTCAGGGAGTCCGCTGGATAAGGCAGGAGCTTATGGCATTCAAGACTCCTTCAACCCTGTAGCAATGGAGTGTTTTCATGATTGTTATGCTAATGTAATGGGATTACCTCTGTGTCACCTTGTTAACGCTATGCGTCGTCTTGGTCATTCTCCGTTCATCGATGTTCCTGTGGAATGCCAAGCATATCTCGATTATGATTGCTCCATTTACAAAGAGATCCTGGGAGATCGAGCGTGAAGCGACGATCGATTTTGATCATTCTCAGCTTACTCGTGTCTGCATGTTCTTTGTTTGATACGAGTTCACCCGTCTCTGATGTAACGCCTACTTTACCAGACCCCGGGGTGACCACCATCCCGGCACCTGATCCAGACACAACCGCCCGGGGTTTCTTAGACGCATGGAAGAGAAACGACTACCCCTCGATGTATGGGATGCTTACCGCATTGGCCCAGGATGGGCTTAGCCTTGACGCGTTTACCAATCGGTATGAAGAGATCCATCGCACTGCCGCAGTAACCGGTATTGACACTGAGATCATTTCCTCGCTGGTGATGAGTCCAGAACAAGCCGAGGTTCGCTTCCGCACGGTTCTCCATAGTGCAGTTGTTGGTGACATCAGCCGTGAGAACCGGATGGATCTCAGACGTGAAGATGGTGATTGGCAAGTGGCATGGACGGAGGCCATGATTTTACCCGAGTTGACGGAGGGGAATGGCTTGCGCATGTACCAATACACCCCCACGCGTGCGAACATCTATGATCGCAATGGCCTGGCATTAGCGGCTCAAACCGATGCTGTAGCTTTGTGGATCGTTCCCAACCAGATCGGTGACGAAGATGCAGAGGAGGCCATGCTCAGCACACTTCGTAGATTGCTCGATGTCCCCACGAATGATGAGATCCGTTTTCTGTACGAATCTTTCCGCGACACGGATTACTACACCGCGCTGGGCGAGGTGGCGTTGGAAGATTTCCAATTGGTCCAAGGCACGCTTAACTCGTTAGGTGGTGTGCAGTGGGAGAGATACAATACCCGTTTTTATACTGGGGGAGGTCTGACCCCTTACAGCGGAGGACTGGCACCTCATGCTGTGGGTTATGTCAGTTGGATCCCCAAGGAGGTCGTGGAGGATTATCTGATATTGGGTTACCAAGGTGATGAGTTTGTCGGTCATATGGGTCTTGAATTCGCTTATGAACCGGAACTGAGGGGGCGGCCAGGTGGCGATCTATACCTGATCGACTCCAATGGTACGGAGATCGAAATTCTGGCCTCTCATGAATCGGAACCTCCCTACGCCGTCTACACGACCCTCGATCGTGAGCTACAGCGCCACGCACAACAGGCGATTGAGAATTTCAATGGCGCGGTGGTCGTCCTCGAACGCGATACGGGTGCGGTTCTGGCGATTGCCTCTTCTCCTGGGTTCGACTCGAATCTCTTTGATACCGACAATCGCAATTCCAGTTACGGTCTTTCCAAGTTGTTCGAAGATCCCAATCAAGCCTTGCTCAATCGGGCTACGTTTGGTATCTACCCTCTAGGATCGGTCTTCAAAATCATCACCATGGCGGCGGCGCTCGAATCTGAGTACTACGAACCGGATACGATATACAACTGCGGTCATTATTTTACTGAACTGGCCGGTTGGGAAGGGCATGATTGGCGCTTAGATAGGGAGTTACCCGCTGCCGGAGAGATCACCCTGATGCAGGGTTTAGAAAAATCATGTAATCCGTATTTTTGGCACATTGGCTTGGACCTCTATAACAAGGGCCTCGAAACGGCTCTCCCCGATATGGCCAGGGGATTCGGATTAGGTCAGTTGACCGGGATTGAGATCGACGAGGACGCAGGTTCTGTCCCGGATCCCGAGAGTAAAGTGGAGTTGTTTGACGAGGAGTGGATGGCCAGTGATGCAGTGCAGTTAGCGATCGGCCAGAGCTTCTTGCAGGTCACACCATTACAGGTGGCGCGCTTTATTGCCGCCGTTGGTAACGGGGGAACGATCTATCGCCCTCAGATCGTCCAGAGTGTTGAGAATGCCGTCGGTGAGATCTTGCATGAATTCCAGCCCGAGGTTCAAGGTCAGCTCCCCGTGAGCCCTGAGAACCTAGAGGCCATCCGCCAAGCTATGGTAAATGTGATACGGGACCCCTATGCGACAGCCTATCGGCGGTTTATCAATTTTTCGATTAATGTCGCCGGGAAGACGGGGACCGCCACCTCCGGTGAGTACACGGATCCGCATGCCTGGTTCGCTGGGTACACCTATGAGAACCGCGAGGATCTCCCGGATATCGCAATCGTTGTTCTCGTGGAATATCAGGGTGAGGGTTCGGATTGGGCGGCGCCGATTTTTCGCCGCATCGTGGAGGCCTACTTCAAGGGTCGCCCCCAATCTCTCTACCCCTGGGAAGCTCGCATTCGCGTCGACAAGACCCCAACCCCCACACCGGGCCCTGAGGACCTCGAAACCGAGGAAACGCCCTCACCCTAAATGATGACAGAGTTGATTCTTATCCCCGGCCTTATCGTGCGAGCTCAATCTGGATTTTTTGACGTACAGACGGATGAAGGCCTCGTGGTGGCTCAGCTGCGCGGGATTCACACTCGAGGGCCTCAAGAAACCGATGTTGCCGCTTTGGGGGATAGGGTGAAGATCATGTTGCTGGAGGACGGGACAGGCGTTATTGAGGAAATAGAGGAGCGGGATCGTGTCCTCTCCCGTCGAGCGCCTGGTCGTCAAGAGATCGAGCAGGTGCTCGTGGCCAACCCCGATCAGGTGGTTTTCGTTTTCGCTTGCGCAGATCCGGACCCCAACTTTCGCATGCTTGATCGTCTCCTTGTAGGTGCTGAGCGAGAGGAAATCCCGGCCATGATCTGCGCGAACAAGATCGATCTTGTGGTGCCACGTAGCGCTAAAGCGGAGTTTGGCGAGTATGCCCGACTTGGGTATAGAGTAATCTTCACCTCAGCGAAGACAGGCAAAGGTGTACGGACACTACGCAAAGCATTGCAGGATAAGATTTCAGTGTTCGCTGGTCCCTCCGGCACGGGCAAATCGAGCTTATTAAACCAAGTTCAGCCGGGATTGGGATTACGAGTAAAAGAGGTAAGTAGGGCGACTCGAAAAGGTCAACACGTGACTGTGGTTCCTGAACTAATACCCTTGGATGTGGGAGGCTACGTCGCCGATACACCTGGTCTGAAGGCTTTTGCACTTTGGGACATTGAGCCTGAGGAGCTGGATGCCTATTTTCCGGAAATGCGCGACTTGGTGGCCGATTGTGAGTTCAGCGATTGTTCTCACCTGCATGAACCTGGCTGTGCCGTGATCGCAGCCGTTGAAAGCGGGAAGGTCAGCCCTGAGCGATATGAGTCTTATCAGCGTATGCGTCTCGGTGATACCGATTGAACGATTAATACTCCGTTTGTAGGGGCGCACGGTCGAAGATGCAGGGTGAACTTTCCTGCCCGTGCGCCCCTACAGATCTTGATCGATTTTGGTTCACCCCTAGTCGATGATCAGAAGCATAGGTAGGGGCAATTCACCGTTCGTGCCGCGACACCGGCGGTACGTCAGAGCGAGAAAGCATGAATTGTTCCAGACCATGCTTGGGCGTTTATTCCAACACACCTGAAGAGAATTTGGAGTCCATCGGCTCTGTGAGCAGCAGAGCTGCTGGACTCCAAAATACCTTACATGTAATAAGCATCTGTTGGGAGAATGGAATCGCGCCCCAATGTTTGTGTATTGAACGCTAGATACTCCGATTCTAGGAGCGACCAGCCGGTCGCCCATACCGCATTCTTCTGGCACAATAAAATAAGGATGATGAGTGAGTGACCTGGGTTATATTTCAATGCCGTAGGGACGGTTCGCGAACCGCCCCTACCTTTATTATTTTTATTCAGAATGGGATCGTTATTCAGTTGAGAGAATGATTGTTAGTCGCTATAACGGTCGCAGGATCCGATCTTCCCTCAAGCGTTTGAAAAACAGTGTAGAGCCGCGCGGCATAGACTCGACGGCAGCTTCTTGCCAGGCTCGAACTCCCAAACTTTGAACTGTTTGAGGCCGATAGCCGACATCCCGCCATGCGAGTGTGTGTTTTGCTAGATAAGGCGGCAGGAACAGCAATGAAGCCTCACTTTGCAGTTCCATGGAGGCGGTTTCTACAGCGTCCATCAGGGCAGGAATAGCCTGCTCAAGTGATAGATCCTTTTCGAAATAGAGCTCATCGATGCGGGTGACCAGATTCTCCACCTGCCAGCCGGCTATCCCGGCAACTTTGCCGTCGCGTTCGATCATAAAGAAAGCTTTCTCGCCGAAAGCGGCCATGACATCATGACGATCCATCCGGCGTTTGCCCTGGGTAATGCGAGTAATGAATTGACCAATTACCTCGGCATCTCGAGGTGTGCCACGTCGCACTCTGAGCTCGCCTGGGCGTAAAGCGGGGGGTGCAGGCAGGAGGGGTTCCTCTGGCTTGGGTAATTTTGCCCACGCATCTTGCACCTGCTCCCAGGTGTTTTCGAAGGAGGCATTGTTCTTGACGACCACATTGGCGGCACGGAGTTTTAACGCTTGGGGGGATTGAGCCTCAATACGTTGTCGCGCTGCAGCCTCGGTCATCTCGCGTTTGTGCATCAAGCGTGAGATTTGAAGTTCGTTTGGAGAGTCGACCACCCAAAAGGAGTCACACCCTGCGGCGAGTTCCGATTCGAGAAGGTTGATGGCTTCGATCACAACCAGATTCTGTTTCGCCCTTCGGATGAGAAGATCAACTGCGTGGGTCACCAACGGGTATATGATGGCCTCAAGACGTTCTAACGCTTCAGGATCCGAGAAGACGATCTTCGCCAGCTTTGTGCGGTTAATCTGGTCTTCCTCGTCAAGAATCCAATCGCCGAAGGTTTTCATCACCAATGAGTAGCCAGGCGCACCCTTGGCCATCGCACGGTGTGAAAGTGCATCAGCGTCGATGCCATACGCTCCCAAGTGCTCCAGCATCTTACGCACAACGCTTTTGCCCGTGGCGATATTTCCTGTTAGTCCGATGACATACTTCCCCGGCCAGCGACTCACGTACTCGACTCCTTGTCCGATTGCGCGTTTTCGATTCTAACCTCTGCGACCGGATGATGTCAAAGGGTGGAATTCAAGAAACGATGCAGTTCTGAACGATGCGGGAGAACTTGTCGTCCTGGAGAATCGGAAGTGATCCCACATAAATTCCTCCCTATTCCTGAGCGGAGGTTCTTCAGTGCACTCATGAAAACCATCCTGTCTAAGACAACCTCAGCGCTGGGGCTGAGCGTGATAGACATGATCACCAACAGCTAAGAATAGATCGTTCGGGGGACCAAGTCCTAAAGCTGTGATCTCCCCTTCAAAGGCTTCCACAGGAAAATACTGTCCCTGGTAAACCAATCGCATACTGTAATGGAATACGCTGTTGCTAAGAGAGTCAAGGAAGAAGAGCGAGGGTTCGGGTGGAGCTGAATAAGCCATTTCAATCGGTACCGCTCCCGGAATGTATGTCGTTGCCTCATAACCGGGACGCTCGTCTTCGAAGTACAGTTCCGCGTCGCATTCTACCCGGATACTGGACTTTCCGTCCAAATCGGTTTCGAATTTCCGGCGACAACGGTCAAGTTTCCCGTCAGCGTAGAGGATGATTAACTCATCTCCGGCCATGGCTAGATCGATCGCGCCACTCAAATCGCGAACCTCCTCCACGAAGAAAAGCTCGGGGTTTCCGCTAAATAAGCCTCCAGCGGCATCATATATATAGACCGCGTTCGCCCCCGAATCCATTACGTATAGACTTTCGCTGAAGACATCGATGGCTTGAATAAGATGCCAACCAATGTCAGGCGGTGTGAGACGAGCGAGTGCAGGTTGGCGGTCCGGAGCACAGTAGAGCAATGTGCCATCTTGATCGACCGCAACCAAACCTTCTACCCCGAGAGCACCGGGTTGTGTCTGGATCACAATATCCACCGGCGTACTCATTTCGGGAAAACTATCAGGTCCATTGAGGCAATCAAAATTCTTGTCGATCTCATACCCTCGTTCGGGGGCCCCCCACGCATGTCGAATGATTTGGTGAGTTGCATCTAGGACATAGAGATCTGTTGCAGATGCAGCCAAGGCGGTAATATGAGCATCGGGTCCGAATCCACCACTGACCACGGTTTGGAAATCAAGACGGAACACCAAGTCAATCGTGTCGAGGGCGCTTTGAACGAGCTCGCGCAGATCATCGGCATCCTTACTATGACCGTATGTCTCCGCCATGTTGAGTAGGCGTAACGCTTCTGCCCAATTTTCACGCGATTGATCAGGGTCCGGCTTGGTTTGTGCGGTTAACACTTCGGTGTAGGCCTGGCTGTAGTAGTCCTGAAACTGCTCACTCCGTCCTCGACCGAAATACGCCACCGCGGCGATCGTGACGACGAGTAGAGGAACAGCTACCGCTGTTGCAGCCATGAGCCCGGGTGTAAATGCTCCTACCTGAGGGGGTTCAGCCAAACCTGGAGCAAGGCGCGCAAGCATGGCCATTACAGCATTGGATAAAGCAGTGAGCCATTCTCCAAATAAACGCTTAACGGATGCAAAAACTTGGTTCGTCGATTCGAATGTGCGTCGGGTGATTCCTCCCGCAGGCACTCGCCTCATTGTGGAAACTGCTTGAGGAGCCCTTTCCGTTTCAGCCCTTGATGGACGACGGATGGGAGGTCGTTGAACTCCTTCGATCGCTTTCCCAAAGGGAACAATGCGCGCAAGCACGCCAGTTAAATCATGGCCGCTGGCTGCGACGAGACGGTCAACCGCTTGTGCTGGATCAAGCGTAGAAAGGCCCGAGAGTGTGGCGTCAGACCAGATGGACGGCGGAGAGGTGGTCAGGATGAGAAGATCTCCCGCATTGACTTCGAGATGTGAATAACGGACATAGGGTGCTAGGGTGGAACCGAGCGATCGATTCGCGGCTTCTTCGGAACTCAAGCGTGTGACCTGGCCAGGTCGTACGATGATCGCTTGACCGTTGCCGCATTGAGCGATATACAAGTCCCTCCCTCGGAGCACACCTGCCACCATGTGCCCTTGGAGTTGCATGATTTCGTCTTCACCCTCGTTTGCATCCAGGATGTGGTCGTTAAATATCGCAGCCGCCTCTCGTAGTGCAAAGGTGACTGAACCCGGCGTGCCGAAGTATGCCTGCGCCGTTAAACGAGCTAGATGATCAATCAACCCTGGGGGAGTCGACCTCGGAGAGATCAGACCCAGGGTGATGAACAACATGTCCTCTCGTCGACCTCGGGCGGCTCGACGGGGTGCCGTCTGAGCAAGCGTGCCAGGCGGAGGAGTGACACGTGCGCCTCCGCCTGCAATGTGGAGCAGAGCGACATCAGCTTCAAGAGTATGTGCCATAATGGCTATTTTACAGAAAGGTCTAAACGTCTGCAATTGAGGATGCAAGAAACTTGCCTAGACTGGTAGAATGAGCGAGGTAAAGGTAAAGGGTGCGATATGCAGATCACATTCATTCGAAACGCAGCCGAACTGGATGCCTTAGCAGAAGACTGGAATCATTTACTTGCTCGTGCGGTGACTGATGTCCCCTTTCTGAGGCACGAGTTCCAAAGCACCTGGTGGTCCACACTCGGTGGTGGGGAGTGGGAGAATGGGGAGTTGTGGATCGGGGTTGGTCACGACGAACGCGGCGAACTGACTGGTTTGGCACCTCTTTTCTTGACGCAGACTCGAGAAGAGCGAAAGGGCTTAATGTTCGTGGGAAGTATTGAGATCGCAGATTATCTCGATTTCATTGTGCCCTTTGAGATCGTCGATCCTTTCGTGGAGGCGCTTCTGGTTGCGTTGGAGGAGAAGGGTCCACCTGAATGGGAGGTGCTGGATCTTTACAATATTCCCCAGGAGTCACCCAGTTTACAAGTATTGAAAGACGCAGCCAGCCGAAGGTCATGGGTTGTAACCCAAGAGCGGTTACAACCTTGTCCGGTGATTACATTTGATGGAACTTGGGAGGATTACCTCACGAGCTTAGATAAGAAACAGCGACAAGAGCTGAAACGCAAAATGCGGCGGGTTGAACGCGATCCATCCGGTGTAGTGTGGAAACTTGTAAGCCCTGAGGACGATGCTGCTGCTGCGGCGAAGGATTTCTTGGAACTAATGGCGACCGACTTGAGAAAGGTTGAATTTCTAACACCCAAGATGCGCGTTCAGTTCCAACATCTGATTCAAGCAGCTCATGCAAACGGGTGGCTTCACTTATCTTTTCTCGATGTGGGCAGCAGGCGTGCTGCAGGATATCTGAGCTTCGATTATGGTGATCGTCTTTGGGTCTACAACTCTGGTGTGAATGCTGCATACTTGTCACTCTCACCTGGCTGGGTGCTGCTTGGTCACATGATCCGTTGGGCGGTTGAGAACGGTAGACGTGAGTTTGACTTTCTTCGTGGGGATGAGAAATACAAATACCAGCTCGGGGGGCAAGAGAGGTACATCTACCGCTTAAGAATCTCGAGAGGATGATTTCCTTCTTTGTGAGCTGTGCTTCAACATGATGGAGCACTCAGGGACTAACCCTTCTCAGCGCCTGATTTTCGTCGACAGAACCATTTCTTGAGCCCTTCGAAAACTCCTTCACAAACTCCAGACATCTGGAGTAGGGATCAGGACAATGCCTAGCGAAAGATGATGAGGGCGTACTGGCTGAAAGACTCAGGTTTAGGTGGATGGCAGGTTGAAAAGATTTAAATCCTATTATGCGGTAACAATGGCCGTAATATTTTGGGGTTCCTCTTTTGTTGCCACGAAGATCGTGTTGCGGGAACTCAATCCCACGACAATTATCCCGATCCGCTTTGGTATGGGCTTGTTGATCCTCACAGTAGCCAATCGTAGGGGGAACTTCCGACCAATAGATCTTAAAGCCATGCCCATGTTGGCTCTCCTTGGATTTCTAGGCATTACATTACACGCTTGGCTCCAAGCCACAGGATTGAAGACAGTAGCTGCTACGGTCACCGCGTGGGTTATCGCTACCATCCCCGTGTTTGTTGCGCTTCTAGGTTGGGCCTTCCTCGGCGAGCGGTTAAGTCTCTTGCGACTCGGCGGCATTGTCCTCGCCGCATCAGGTGCTGTAACCGTGGTCAGTGGCGGGGATCTCAGGGCATTGTTAGCAGGCCGTGTGGGAACGGTCGGGGATATCCTTATTGGAATCAGCGCATTAAATTGGGCACTCTTCACTGTGTTGAGCAAGCGTGTTCTTAGAAGCGATGCGCATCGTCCCACGGGAGGAGGGACCGGCCAGGGGCACGCCATACAGATGATGCTTTATGTTATGGCATTTGGATGGATATTTAGTCTGCCCGGGATGATCCTGGATAAAGGGTGGCTGGCATTACAAACCCTTAGTTCACAGGGATGGTGGGCATTGGTTTTCCTAGGGATTGCTTGTTCCGGTTTGGCTTACCTCTTCTGGTATGAAGCGTTGGATCGTATCGCGGCAACACAAGCCGGTGTTTTTCTCTATTTCGAACCTTTGGTGACTGCAGTTGTTGCGTGGCCAACCCTTGGGGAGGCCATCACTGGGGTAATCGCCTTGGGTGGAGCGGCAATATTACTCGGCGTGTGGTTGGTCAACCAGCGCTAAGGACTCGAAGTATTGGATGGCGCTACGGTTGGAAGTGGGAATGCTGTGGCTGTGTCGCGGGGCGTTGGGGTAACGGTTGGGGTTGAGATTCCCACTTGAGTTGGTAATCCTGTGGGAGTCGTTACGTCAAATGGCAGGCTCGTTGAAGTGAATTCGATGATAGGAGCAACGGGTTCCATCGAGGTACTGCTAGGTGAGGGAGTTCTTGAAATCCAGGGGAAAATCCCAAGCCACCAGCTTGCCGCCAATGCGATTAATGTGATCGAGATCAGCAGTATGCCACCGCCAAGGGTTGCCAAGAGCCAGGTTGTACGGCGACCGAGTGCCCTGCGACGCGGCAATTTCGGAACGACCAACAGAACAACCGTGATGTTGTCATGTCCACCACGCTCTCTCGCTAGATCAACGAGCGAGATCACCGCCTCCCTTGGTGATTGACTTCGTAACGCTTCATGAATTTCGCTGTCTTCTACCAGATCTGTTAAACCGTCCGAACATAGCAGGATCTGATCGTCCTGTTGAAGATGCAAGCCCTGGTTCGCTTCTGATTGAGCATCGCTTTCGTCATCCTCTAAACGAAGACGCATATCCGGTTTCGGAAGCTCACGACTCCCAATATATCGTCGCAGAACGTGAGCCTGTGGATGGTCTTTTGCTTCATCTGGAGTGATGATCTCATAATCGATCGCTTCCTGAACCCAGGTATGATCGATGCTGATCTGCCGAAAGTGATCACCCCTCAACAAATAGATGCGGCTGTCTCCAGCGGATGTGGTGTACAGCTGAGAACCAATGATCCAAGCCGCGGCTACGGTGGATCCCATCCCCTCTCGCTCAGGCTCCTCCTCAACTGCCTGCATAACAGCCCGACCAGCATCTACAACGGCTTTCTTGAGTTGAGCGACCGGATCGCTGACTTTCTTTGAGGTTAGGTTTTTTACGATCGTATCGACTGTGATTTGGGCGGCTACTTCACCAGCACGGTGACCGCCGATGCCATCGGCAACCACGGCCAACATCGCAGGCCTATTTTCAACCTCCGTGCGGTAATTGATTACTGTATATCGATCCTCATTCGCGGAGCGCTTCTCGCCCGGGTGACTCAACTCTGCTACGATCGTGTGGGTTAATTCGCTTTCTTTCACGTAGAAGTCTCCTGGTTATCTCCTCGTTCTGGCGAGGAGTCCTTCGCAGGGTGGATGCGAACCTCAGGAGGTGGCGGTGGGGTGGGCAGACGGAAACGAAAGACCTGTCGTCCGATATGGATGATGTCCCCATGCTTTAGCAAATACCCCTCATCTGAGACCAACTCATAGTTGATCCAGGTTCCTGCGATGGAGCCCTGATCTCTCAGTAAATAATCGCCAGCGGCTTGGCGCGTTAGACGAGCGTGAATCCCCGCTACGGATGGATCTAGTAGCGGAGCCGAAGTCATGGAAGGGTCGGAACCAAAGATAAATTCAACCCCTGTGAGCGGAATGAGCTCGCCCTCATGACCTTCGGTATTGATAGGTATCAAGTACGCTTCGATGGGGAGGCTTGTTTGTTTACTCCTCAAACCTGCACGCCTGAGCGAGCTGCTTCCCCATAAGGATGTTCCCTTGGCAGAGGACGAGGTATCAAGCCGACTCCTTCCCATGTTTATCAAGCCGACTGCCAGTACTACTCCAGCGATGAGTACTGCTATTGCAGCTACTATGGATCCAAGTGCAGGTCTTATTGCAGCTAATCCGCTTGGCGGGGTTTCGACCACGATTTCAATTGGTTGGCTGACGGACGTCCCCTGTACTCCCAGCGCGTCTACTACGATAACCTGGAGTGTATGCGTATTTGTCTCTAAGTAATTTGACAGTTCCCATTCGAAGCTATCGAAGGGTGCCTCATTATTCTGAGAGATCAACTCGCCATCTACGAACAATTGGCTAGAGACAATCGAACGCGGATGTTGATCAGGAAAGGTGATAAGGAATTGGAGGTTTTGGGAGATTGGCGAGAATGCGTCTGATGTGGAGGCGGAATCGTCCATTTGACGATGGATCATATCTGGGGGCTGGACGAAAGTCACTTCTGGAGGACGAACATCAATTTCAAAGATTTGTGGATCGGAAAGGGTATCCCGCCCATCTTCTGTGAATTGGATTTGTACCTGATGTAAGCCTGCGGTTGCTGCGAGCGAGTTGTAGGTCAACAGATATTGTGTACGTTGAAGGAGTATTTTCTCCGCCAGTTCGTTCAATCCCAGCGAGGGATCAAACGTAATCAGCTGCCCCCCGGTTTCCACTGCCAATAGGCGTAGGGGCTCGGCTTCTATTTGTTCATTCGCTTCATCGGGTCCAATGAGAACAGGATAGATGGTCGTGCCTGTATCATTAGCCCGAGCAATGATGTTCGCTATCGGTAGATCGCGTGGCGTTCTGAGGAGCGAGGTAAAAAAAATTAGGTGGGAAGGCATTCCCGGCATGGGGGTTGGATCAGAAGTGAAGTCAAGCGCTTGTAGTAATAAGTCATATCCCGAGATATCGTCCTCAAAGGATGGCTCCAGGTTGTTGAGTGTCGAAGCTAGATCTGCTGTCGATTTGCTGTGACTTACTAGTGCTCCCTCAGCAGTCACAAGACTTAAGTCATCGATGCCATATAGAGTGGCTTCGGGCAATTGCCACCAATCAAGCAACGCTAGTCGCACCAGATCAAAACGACTATTTCCAAGTGGATCGCGGAGTTTTAGCCCTGAGGAGGTATTGAGGACAAAAATCTGCCGGGTTCCAACCTGCGTTTCTTGGATGGTCACATCAGGGATCGGATTGTTGTCTTCGATCACGGTGAAGCCTGATGCAAGCAGGCTCGGAATATAACGACCTGTGCCATCAACGACAGCGATAAACATGGTGATCTGAGGGAATTGATCGGTAATCGGTAGAGACGCGCGAACTGTTACAGCTGACTGAGCCGTCACTGGAATGGCCAATAGACAGAGCATCGCACACAGGCTTATGCTGATAGACCACCTTGATCGCAAATCGCTGCCCATGCGCAAATTGTAGCATGCTGGGGGGAGAAGCGTATTGCCAGTTTGCAGTTGGTTTACAAAACACCCACAGATCATTGATCAAGTTGTAAGATTTATTTGACGGATGATCCATGATGAGTGCACTGAAAAAACCACTCGCGAGGAGCCTCCTCTCGCAGTTGCCTTTTTTCAGGGGATTCATTAGATATTAGAGTGGGGTTTCCGATGAAACCGGAAAAAGCTCGTCTCCCTGGGGAAGTTGTTCCGACAACAGAGCTGTGGCAACCTACGATTGATCTCGGTGAGCGTTTGATCCGTATTGTGCTTGTGACGGGATTTGTGATCGTAATCGCAGTCGAGATTTGGTTGCTCTTTGAGGCTTTTCGGCTCTGGATGTGATGCAACATCCACCAAAAGATTAACCCGAGGGCAGGGTATTCCACGTTCTCGCCTCGATTTGCTCACGTATGCTTGATTGACTATTACAAAAGAGAAGAATCAGCCTTTAGAGGGCGAAAGTGCTCCTTAATGACTCGCCCTGACTTCTCTGTAGGGGCTCAGAAGCAGCGCTTCTGAAAGCCAAAGCGATTCATCTGGGACTTCGTTGTGATAAGAGAGTTATGGGTTAGGATGTTTATTCCCACTCAATGGTAGCCGGTGGTTTGCTTGTGATGTCATACACCACGCGGTTAACGTCAGGTACTTCATTTACGATGCGATTGCTGATACGGGCAAGCACCGAATATGGTAAGCGAGCCCAATCAGCCGTCATGAAATCCTCCGTGGTCACGGCTCGGAGTGCCAAAGTCTCCGCGTATGTGCGTTGGTCACCCATTACGCCAACCGACCGAATGGGAAGCAGCACGGCAAAAGCTTGAGCCGTTTCGTCGCGCATCAAACCCGCCTCTTGGAGCTCCTCAAGCAGAATCCTATCGGCTGCGCGAAGACGCGCTAGTCTCTCGAAAGTGATCTCTCCCAGGCAGCGAACCGCAAGACCAGGTCCTGGAAAAGGATGTCGCCACACTTGTTTTTCCGGTAGACCTAAGGCAAGGCCGACGGCCCGAACCTCATCCTTGAACATGTACCGAAGCGGCTCGACCAGCTCAAAGTTGAGGTCAGCCGGCAATCCTCCTACATTATGGTGGGTCTTGATCCGAGCCGCTCTCTGTCTGTCGGGCGCGCTCGACTCAACAACGTCCGGATAGATGGTTCCTTGAACCAGGTATCTTACCTGACCGATTTGTTGAGCTTGTTCTTCAAATTTGCGAATGAACAACTCGCCGATGATCTTACGTTTGATCTCCGGGTCGCTCACCCCATGCAAAGCTTCGAGAAAGGCTTCAGTGGCATCCACAGCGATTAACCGAGCCCCCAGGTGCTTGTTGAAAGTCTCCGCCACCGCTTCGGGTTCGCCATGGCGTAGCAAACCGTTGTTGATGAAGATACATGTCAGTTGATCCCCAATCGCCCGATGCACCAAAGCGGCCGCGACGGAGGAATCTACGCCACCACTTACACCGGCGATCACCTGCTGCTTTCCAACTTGAGATCGAACTTGCATGGTGACGGTTTCAATGATCGACGTGGGAATCCACTGCGGTTTGACTTTACAGATATCGACAACGAATGTCCGCAGGATTTCGTTTCCCTCTGGCGTATGGCGAACCTCAGGATGGAACTGTAACCCATATCTATTTGTCCCTTTGTCGCCGATGGCAGCGATGGGTGAGTTCTCGGATGCGGCCAGGATTTCGAAGTCGGGAGGAGGGACCTCGATGCGGTCCCCATGCGACATCCAAACCTGATAATTGCCGAGGGGGAGTAGGGGATTCTCGACTGAACTTTCTACCTTTGCCATCCCGTACTCACGCTGGGTCGCTGCTGCCACACATCCACCCAAGCTGTGGGTGAGGGCTTGCATGCCATAACAGATGCCGAGAATAGGGAGTTTGGATTCAAGTATATATTCGGGAATCTGAGGGGCTTCATCCTCGTATACAGAAGCCGGACCGCCGGAGAGGATGAATCCTTTTGGTTCCAGGGCCAAAACTCGCTCGCGGGACGCATCGTATGGAAAGAGCTCGCAGTACACGCATGCCTCGCGTACGCGTCGAGCGATCAACTGTGAGGTTTGAGAACCGAAATCAAGGATCGCGATTGCGTCCACGCTACCTCAATCGGCGAAGACGATTTTGCCACTGCTCATGTCAGTGATCACTGCCAGGGCCTCAATGGGGACATCTAGACTGGAAAGCAGATCACGGCCTCCCTCAAACCGCTTCTCGATCACCGCGCCGATGCCTACAATGCTCGCACCAGCAGCCTGAGCTAAACGGACCAAACCCATGATGGTCTGACCTGTGGCCAGGAAGTCATCGATGATCAGCACCATTTCACCACTGGAAAGGTATTCAGGGGAGACAATCAACTCGACCATCCTTCCTTTGGTGTGAGAGGGTGTCAACGTGAGGAAGATTTGATCAGGCATGGTGATGGGTTTATGTTTACGGGCATAGACTACCGGAACGCCTAGGTGCAGCGACGTCGTCAACGCTGGAGCGATACCAGAGATTTCGGCGGTAAGGACTTTCGTTGCGCCGACACGCGCGAAGCGACTGGCCAACTCGCGCCCACAAGCCTGCATTAAAACTGGATCCACCTGATGGTTTATGAAACCATCGACCTTGAGGATGCCTCCCCCAAGGTTCTTACCGTCGGTCAAGATACGTAGTTTTAGTTCGTCCATGGTGTATTTCCTGTTGGGTCAATGAAGGGTTGAACCATTGTACATCGGTGGGGCATCGGGGCCAACTATCATCTCAAAATCGAGTGGCTCACTGGTACTCTTCTCGCGGCTGCTTTTTCCAGTGGAGCCAATTTCTGTTGCTGTGAATGGACTTTGTTTTCGAATAGCACTTGACATAGAACGTATGTTCCGTTAGAATACGAACAAGTGTGCGCCATATTAATCATCCTGTGGTTCCCGTTGTGGGATACGTGGGAGGGTAAGGAGGCAACAATGGCGAAAGGCAAACTATCTGAACGTCAGCGACGAATGCTTGATTTCATAGAGAAATTCAGCAATGATAGCGGTTACCCACCGTCAATCCGCGAGATCGGCAAAGCGGTTGGTATCTCCTCGACCTCTGTGGTGAACTACAATCTCAACCGTCTCGTCGATGAGGGATATCTCGACCGTGATCAGAATGTATCGCGTGGCATTCGCCTCACGGAGAAGTTGCTCAAATCCGCCGGTAAGCTGAGTGATGTGATCCGAGTGCGGAAAGTAGGACGCATTTTTGCCAGCGAGCCGGTGCCTTTACCAAGCACGGATTCGCCGATCTTCGGCGCCGATGAGGCGATCGAGATCACGCGCGACTTATTGAGCACAACGGATGGTTTGTTCGCCTTGGAAGTCAAGGGTGACTCGATGATCGATGCCATGGTCAATGACGGTGACGTTGTCGTCATGAAGCTCGCTCCTGAATGGCATAATGGTGATATGGTGGCAGTATGGTTGAAGGATAAAGAAGAGACCACCTTGAAACACATCTACCGTGAAGGAGCAAAGGTTCGCCTCCAGCCAGCAAATCCGACGATGGGGCCGATCATCATTGATGACCCGGAAAATCTTGAGGTGCAGGGCAAGGTCGTGTTGGTCGTACGTCAGTTGAATTAATTCCATTGATCTACGATTGAATCCTCAGGGAAAGCAAATCACAAACCGGCTTCCTGTAGAGTACAGGTCGCCGGTTGTTATTTTAATCTTTCATGGGTTATCAACGAACAAAGTTTATCCGAGAGCTTCGCCGAGATGACGCATGATAGATGTATTGGAACTTTAATTTCACCAGAACGAAGTTAATAGCTCGCGGGAGAAGTTATCCCGTTCTTCTCTTTGATCGAGACTCTCTCCTGATTCGCGTTTCGTGGGCGGTTATTCTTCCTGGAAACGAAGCGTTTGGAGGCCTCCAAGTGAGCAGGTGCGGTCCACAAATTGGGAAGTTCGTGCCGTTCAGCAGCCGCAGCTTCGGTGGGTGATAACATCAGTCCGGCGCGTAGAATACGCTTAATGGCTTTTACGGTAGACGGGTCCTGTTGGGTGAATGAGGCCGCCATTTCCAGGGCTCCTTCTAGGGCTTTACCATCGGGTGTAAGAAGGTTGGACAGTCGATAGGCGAGGGTTTCGGCCGCGGAGAGGACTCGACCAGCAGCGAGCCATGCGAGGGCTCGTGCATATCCAACGAGCCGCAACAAACGCTGACCGCCGCCCCAGGCGGGGCTGATGGCCAAACGAACGTGCATGAGACCTAGGCGGGCACTCTCAGCCATGACGCGCAGATCACAGGCTAGCGCGATCTCTGCTCCACCTCCCATGGCTGGACCTTCAATGGCAGCCACGGTCGGGCAAGGAAGTTCTTCGAGACGGTCAAGTGCATCTCCCATGATCGTGGTTAATCGCACACCATCTTGGTGGGTAGGATAATCGTCCAGTTCGAGTAAATCGCCTCCTGCGCAGAAAACACCCTCGCTTCCAGTGACAATGAGCGTTCTTAAATCTGGAACTTTGTGCGCGGCTTCAACTGTCTCAGCAAAGGCGTACATCGCCTCCCAGTTGAGCGCGTTGCGGACATGTGGGCGGTTGATGGTCAGGGTGCCGATTCCGTTGTTAAGTATCTCGAATTGTATTGGAGTCATAGCGGGATACCCTCCTTGACCTCGTCAAAATCGGCCATTATACTCAGACAAGTACGGGGTGTAGCGCAGACCGGTAGCGCACCGCGTTTGGGACGCGGGGGTCGGCGGTTCAAGTCCGCCCACCCCGACTTCTTTTATCTAATAACACTCAAAAAGAGAAAGGTTACGATGCGGGGCAAACGCGTTTCACGTGCATCTCGTAAGTTGGATGTTGTTCTGGTGGCAGCTCGCTATGGCGAGGATGGTGATCGCCTTAATCTCGTTCAAGGCTATGAGCGTCGGGGCTTCGTTTGGGGGGACTTGGTGCTCTTCGATCGCCAAGCCCTCATCGAGCGGTTGAATGCCAAGAAACGTGTGGTGACCGGCAACCCGGCAGAGTTGCCAGGTGATTTCGAAGTCACCGCCGAGGTCCACCTATCCCAGGAGAGTGGAATAGAATCCATCGTGGCTGATGGGCATCAGACCATGAGGGATGATCTGGGATTGCCTTTGTTTTAAGTTGCTTGATTGTGGGGGACGAAGGTCGAGCGTGATTCAAGTATTCGCTTGACCGGTACTTGTCCGAAGGGTAGAATGCCAACGCGCGGGCGTCGCCAAGTGGTAAGGCATCAGCCTTCCAAGCTGACATCCACGGGTTCGAATCCCGTCGCCCGCTTTAAACCGCCGTGGAGGCGGTTTTTTTTATAAGAAAAATAGGGGTATTGACATTTTATAAATAAATTGTAATATGCGCTCATTCGATAACCTTAAGACTACAAAGAAGTAGATCATCTCATCTGTTGAGTTGTGGTTGAAAGCCCAGTTGTTTCTTCCAACTGGGTTTTCTACTTAACCGTCCGTGAAGATGATCGCCCTTGAATAGCTTTGGTGATATGTTGTTCATCTTGAAGGTTATCAGACGTGAAGCTATCTTCCACTATCTTAAAAATTTAATGAACTCGTTTTTAGTCCGAATACTTTGCGTCTGACTTGTCGTCTGTTAAAATGGTATTAAGCATGGGCCCGTAGCTCAGCGGTCAGAGCGGCCGGCTCATAACCGGTTGGTCGCAGGTTC